>Ga0335394_10001297_pt1 | contig 27989 bp, 29 predicted proteins | sample MAT03_FD_205741 | JGI IMG/M metagenome (GOLD analysis project Ga0335394, IMG submission 205741) | Freshwater microbial communities from Lake Fryxell liftoff mats and glacier meltwater in Antarctica - MAT-03 (spades assembly) (version 2) ...
CGAACTGCGGTCCAAGGCCATCAAGATCGACACCACCATCGAACTGATTGACAAAGACATTCAGGACATCAAGAAGGACATCCGTGAAATCAAGCGGAAACTGGACGGCGGTCCCAGCACTTCGGTAAGGTCCGAATCGCTGTATCAGGGCCAGGGCAAAGTGCGATTCATCAACGAGTTCACCGAGGAAATGTCCGTGGTGGTGAATGGCCGTTCGTATCGGCTGGTTCCCGGTCAAGAACGTCTGATCACGGTTCCGCCGGGCGATTTTACGTATCAGGTTCTTCAGTTGCAGCGATTTCCGCAGGAACGGAAGATCACGGCTGATGAGACGAAGACCGTGCGAATTTTCCCGTTGCAGTAGGAACGAATGTGTCTGAGCCGCTTCCATCGGCCGGCCGACGGCGCATGGTAGCACTGATGGCGGTGCTACCATGGCCAGTAGTTCTCTTCCAATTCCTGCTGGTAGTGCCCCGTTACGCCAAGCTATTCAACGATATCGGGCTCAAGCTGCCACCGGCAACCAGTTTTCTGATAGACGTGTCAAATTGGACGCGAGGCCATACTCTGCTGGCCTTTTCGATCACATCCATTCTGACATTCGCGTCGGTGATTGTTGCTCAAACGGCACAGAGCTGGCCAATGTCGCGAAGGAATCGGGCGTTGGTCTTGCTGGCCGTATTCGGGTTTCCGTGTCTGTTGTTCGGTTTGACATGGCTAGGCGTGTGGAGCACGCATCGTACATTAGTGGAGGGATTGAACCGCTGACCCGCAAGCCTCTCCTTTGCCATGATCGTGACGATCGACGGACCAGCCGGATCGGGCAAGAGCACGGCCGCACGCGGCCTGGCTCAACGGCTGGGCTTCGAGTTTCTGGACACGGGGGCCATGTACCGGGCAGTGGCATTGGCAGTGACGCGGGCCAATATCCCAATAGGCGATGCCGCGAAGATTGTCGAATTATTGGGAAAGTCGCGGCTCGAGATGGCGAACGACCGAGTCCTTTTGAATCAGGAAGACATCACGGAAATTATCCGGCAACCGGCCATCTCGGATGCGGCAAGCCGCGTGGCAGTGGTCCCTCACGTTCGAGCCACTCTGGTGGGCTGGCAACGGCAAATCGCTCGGGATCGCAACATGGTCTGTGAAGGTCGCGATCAGGGGAGCGTGGTCTTCCCTGATTCGCCGTGCAAGTTTTTTCTTCATGCCCGGATTGAAACGCGGGCGGCACGTCGAATGGCGGAACTTGGGGTGAGGGGAATTGTCTCCACTCCCGATCGGGTGATGGAGGAGTTGAGAATTCGGGACGAAAGAGATCAGACTCGTGAAGTCGGGCCGCTCATCGCGGCGGACGATGCGAAGTGGATCGAAACCGACGGGCTGACCATCGATCAAGTCATTGACAAATTGGAGGTGGAGGTCCGGCGATGTCGCCCTGGATAGCGAACAGATGGTGGGATTTTCTCAAACTCATCGTCTTCCCCACAGTCAGCACTCTGTTCAGCCTGCGCTTTTCGGGCGGCCAGCACGTGCCACGCACGGGGCCGGTGTTGTTTCTGTGCAACCATCAATCGTTTCTCGATCCGGTGCTCGTTAGTCTGGCGATTCCACGCTACGCGCGATTCCTGCATCGTCAAACGCTGCAAAAAAAGAAGTGGCTGACCTGGCTGATGGCGAGCCTGCGCGGCATCCCGATCGATCATCTTGGTTTTTCTCGCGAAGGATTTCAGGCCATGCTCGACGCGCTGGAGCACGGCGATTGTGTGGCCATGTTCCCGGAAGGCGAACGAACCCACGATGGCCCTCTCGGCGAGTTCAAGCCTGGCATTGCTCTGCTCATCAAGCGGGCCCATACGCCGATCGTACCCGTGGGAATTACGGGTGCCTACGATGCCTGGCCGCGAGATAGCAAGCTGCCGCGGCTGGCACCGAGGTTTATGCCGCCAATGGCCGGGACGATTGCCGTGTCGATTGGCAAGGCAATCCAGCCATCGCGATACGCTAAATCCTCGCGGGAAGAGATGCTTGTCGATCTGCGCCGTGCGGTCTTGGAACAGATGGACCGTGCCGAATCGCTCAGGCGGAAACGGCGTGAGGCGTTATAATGAGGGAACCTTGCCCAAGAGTTCTCCATGCCGGAACCGCGTTCTCGATTGACCTTGCCGCTCTGGACCGAGCGTTTTGCCGCTCCATTCGCACCAGCCTCGGGTGCGGAAATGAAGGAACGCGGCTGGGATTACGTCGATGTCGTCTTCGTCACGGGAGACGCATACATCGATCACCCGAGCTTCGCGATGGCCATTCTGCATCGCGTGTTGGAACAAGCCGGGTTCCGCGTGGCAATTCTGAGCCAGCCCGATTGGCGAACCGTTGAACCCTGGCGGCAATTCGGAAAGCCCCGGTTGTTCTTCGCCGTCAGTGCGGGGAACATGGACTCGTTGATCAATCACTACACAGCCAACAAAAAAGTCCGCAACGACGACGCTTATTCTCCCGGGGGAAGGATCGGTCTGCGACCGGATCGTGCAACTCTTCCGTATTGCCAACGTTCGCGTGAGGCATTTCCCGGTGTGCCCGTGATTGCCGGCGGCGTCGAAGCCAGCTTGAGACGCTTGGCCCATTATGACTATTGGAGCGACACGGTTCGCCGGTCCATCCTGATGGACAGCAAGGCCGACCTCGTCGTCTACGGGATGGGCGAGATGGCAATTGTTGAAATCGCTCGGCGATTCGCGGCCGGGAAGACGGTCAAGGATCTTCGCGATTTGCGGGGCGTGGCATATGCCTTGGGGGCGAAGGAATCGGAAGAGTTGGTGAGTACTGAGTACTCAGTACTGAGTACTCAGTACTCTTGCATCCCATCCTTCGAGCAAGTCCGCGACGACAAAGCCAAGTTCATCGAAGCCACGCGGCTGATTCACCTGAACACGAACCCGTTTAACGCAGCCACATTGGTTCAGTTTCACGACCGGCAAGCAGTAGTCGCCACGCCGCCCGCTTTCCCGCTAGACGCGAGCGAAATGGATGCGATTTTCGATCTGCCTTACACCCGTCGTCCGCATCCGATGTACACGGAGCCCATACCCGCCCATGAGATGATCAAGGATTCGGTCACGATCATGCGTGGTTGTTTCGGCGGCTGCACGTTTTGCTCGATCACGGCTCACCAAGGGCGAATCATCCAATCGCGGTCGAAAGAATCGATCGTCGGCGAGGTTCGGAAAATGGCCCAGGATCCCGAGTTCAAGGGGGTCATCAGCGATGTTGGTGGAGCCACCGCCAACATGTACCAAATGCGTTGCACTCGACCCGAGGTCGAGGCGAAATGCAAACGCCTCTCGTGCATCCATCCGACAATCTGCAAGCTCCTCGGCACCGATCACGGACCGACGATCGATCTCTTGAAGACGATCCGCGAGGAGACCGGCATTCGCAAGGCATTCGTCGCCAGCGGCATCCGCATGGATTTAGCTCAATTATCGCCGGAATACATCCATGAACTCGCCACTCATCACGTCGGCGGAAGATTGAAAGTCGCGCCGGAACATACGAGCCCGACAGTGCTCTCGATGATGAAGAAACCATCGATCGACAACTTTGGCGAGTTCGCGAAGGAGTACGTGAAAGCATCGAAGGCGGCGGGGAAGCCGAAGCAATCCCTGGTGCCATACTTTATCGCCAGCCATCCCGGCAGCGGATTGGCCGAGATGATCGACCTGGCCATTTATTTGAAGCGCAACGGCTATCGGCCGGATCAGGTGCAGGATTTTATTCCAGCCCCGTTCGATATCGCGACTTGTATGTGGTACACCGGTGTCGATCCGATGAGCGGAAAGACCGTCGAAGTAGCCAGGAACCTAAAGGACCGCAAACTGCAAAGAGCCTTGATGCAATTCTTCAAGCCGGAGAACTGGTTTGAGGTACGCGAAGCCCTTCAACAGGCCGGCCGCACAGACCTGATGGGCAACGGCTGCGATGCCTTGATTCCGGCCCAGGCCCCGAAGGAAGCGATTGAAGCCCGACGCAAGAAAGCAAATCAGGCTTTGAGAAATGACCACACGCATAGTGTCGCCAATCCCGCCGCAGGGGAAGAATCCGGCGAACGCCCGGTGCCGCCGCTAGTGAAGAACCGCGGCTACCGGCCGGGACGGAAGACACAAGTACGAAGGCCATCGAAGGGAAAATGAGGTGTGAAATGCCGCTATTGGATCATTTTAGAACTAAAACCGGTCCCGTACGCTGGCCGTCGGTTCACGCTGCCTGGGGTGGGGAAATCATGCGGCGATTGAACACGAATTGGCTAGGGGAACGATATGTCGCGATGGAGAGGCTAACCGTTTCCGAACATTCGGAGATTGACATTGCGACTTACGATACGTTTCCATCCGATTCGCATGGATCGAACGGGACAGCCGTAGCGGCATTACCGACATGGACTGTTTCCGCTCCGACAATCACTTATCCAACGACTTTTCCTGAACTGAATGAGATCCAAATCGTGTCCGAGGACTCGGGTCGGATCGTGGCCGCGATCGAACTCGTCAGCAAAGGCAACAAGGATCGTCCGTCCTCGCGGCAAGCATTTGCAGCAAAGTGTGTCGACTATCTTGGTCAAGGGGTTTGTGTTGTGTTGATAGACGTCGTAACTGAACGAAAAGCGAACCTCCACAACGAGATTGCCCGGATGACGGATGCTCCCATCGAAGCTATGCTGCCGGACGACGTCAGCTTATACGCCGCGAGCTATCGTCCGACGACTCGTGAACTTGATTTTCAGATCGACCTCTGGACCGTACCCTGCGCCATCGGGCAACCATTGCCCACAATGCCGTTGCGACTGACGGGGGACACCTTCATACCCATAGAGTTCGAAAGCACTTATGTGAACGTCTGCAGGCTGCTTCGCTTGATTCGATAGCCCGGGAAGCTCAAAACCCCTTCTTAAAAATCCGGCTCGCCCGATCGCTGATGAATATCACGGTGATGGATTTCTTGTCGTCCCCCCAGCGCAGTCCTTTGGCTCCGTTGAAGTTGGACAGATCAAGCTTCATACCGGCCGCTTTGCCATCCTGTGGGCCGAGAGCTTCCTTCAACTGTGCCGTGACCTCGTCGCTTGAGATTTCCTTGCCGCCCTTCCCGAGGATCGCTTCAATTTGCTGCACGGACATGCCGACCTTTAGCCGCTCGAAATTCGCTTGATTGACGCTGCTGCCGCTACACCCGGCGGCATAGCAGACAAGCACAAGAATCAGCGCTTGCCCCAGGCCTCGACGAACTTGCATACGATTGCCCCCTGCCTCTTTCGCCTCTCCATGTGGAGCGGCGCGGACAGCGGTATTACTAGGCAGGAACGCTGGAAAGGCGAGCCAGCTATCGCTTGTGCTCCGCGAAGAACTCCCAAATCGTTTCGTTCACTTCCGCCTTGATGCCCCACGAATGGCCCTCGCCTTTGAGTTCCACGTATTTCACCTCGTGACCCTCCTTCTTGTATTTGTCGCAGTTCTCCCGGGCGAAAATCACGGAGAGTAGCGGGTCTTTATCTCCGTGAATAATGAGCACCGGAAATTTTCGGTCGGCCTTCACACCGAAAAGGGTTTGTAGACCCAGCGGACCGGAATGCGACGCGACTGCGGCAACTGGCTCCGAGCGTTCCTTGCCAACCAGATGCGCGAAGTAGCCCCCGTTCGACATGCCGAGCACGTAGATCCGGTCGGCATCGATCTTGTAATCGGCAGACACCTTGGCGAGCAAGGCATCGAACATCTCAAGATCGTTCTTGATCTTCTCAGGCGTCAACCCCGAGATCTTGTCCACGGCGTGCGGATAGGCAATCAGGAATTTGTGTTTCTCGGCCGTCTCGTTCAGCTTCGTGTAAACGTGCATGACATCCTTGCTATCAATCAACATGCCGTGAAACGCGATGACCAGCGGAGCGGATTTCGTCGGATCGACCGCCTTGGGAACGACCAGTCGATATTCGCGGGTCGCACCGCCGACGTCGATGGATCCAGCGGCAAACTCGCCGGGTTTCGGCTCCGCGATAGCACGAGGGCAATTCAAAGCAGCGAGAAGGAAGATCGAACATCGGAACAACGACATGATGCTCTCCAATTTGAGACCAAGGGAAGTACCCGACCTGTCAGCCGAGCGTTTCCAGGAATTTCGGAGCGTCCAAAACGCAGAATTCAGCTGGCTTCCACTCTTCACGTTTTGCACCTGCGGAAAAAGTTCGCCGGAATTCGATAGTGAACGAATGTGCGCAGAATCGGCTCATCGTTCGTGATAAAATCGTCCGGCATGAGAAGAAACTGCTCTTTCCGACCGATAGATATTCGTGGTATCTACCCACGAAACTCATCCAAAGCTTGAACAGGGCTGCGGAGTTGGTTAAAATCGTGATGTCAACCAAAAATTCCGGCGCGACTTTGGGTTGCGTTCCAGGCGACTGCAATGGACTGAACCAAGAGAGTTGGGCCATGAGCATCGAAGGTGAAGCCGATCCATTTTTTGACTGCCTGAGCCTCTCGGAGGAATCGTGGCGTGAGGCCCAAGCCGAGCGCTGGATTCGCAGCCACGAGGCGGGCCGTGATCTGGGCAATTGCATTATTGAACAGTGGGTTCATGCTCACTGGCCTGGTTTCTTACGGGCTCGCTGGCTCGATCACCTGCTCGGACTTCGTTTTTGGTCCGAGTTAGACCGGACCGAATTTGGCTTGTTGACGCAGACCCCGGCCGAGCGGATGAGCTTACTCAACGAGATTGTCGCACAGCTTCGCCGTATGGCCGAAAATCTCGATGTGATTCGCTGGGCCTGCGCCCAGAAGTCGCCGGAAGACCAACTCGTCGTTCACGACCTGCTTTTGATTATCGACGTCAATTCCCGCCGCATGCGTTGCCGCTTCTTGGAACAATAAACCAAGCCAAGTCGCTTCCTTTTCCACATCGCTATAATTCCCCGTGTATCTCAACTCACCCAGGGGGAATCCGCCATCGCCTCATCGTTCGATCGCACACGTCAGGAAAGTTCGGTTCACCAGGAACGCGCCATCCTGGTCAGCGTGTCTCTTCCGAATCGGCCCTGGGCTTCGGCTGAAAACCCTTGCGAGGAAATCCGTGGGTTAGCGGAAACGGCGGGTGCGGCGATTATCGGGGAAGTCACGCAAAAACGCCACGATATTCATCCCGGCACGTATGTCGGCAAGGGTAAAGTCGAAGAGCTTGTCGGACAAGTCAAAATGACCGACGCGGACGTGATCGTATTCGACAACGATCTCTCTCCAGCTCAAGTCCGAAACCTAGAAAAAGCGACGGAAGTCAAGGTCATCGACCGCAGCGAGTTGATCCTGGACATCTTTGCAACGCGTGCGCGCACTCCGGAATCGAAGCTACAAGTCGAACTGGCACAACTCGAATACTCGCTCCCGCGCCTCAAGCAGTTGTGGACGCACTTGTCGCGTTACCAGGCCGGGATTGGCACACGCGGCCCAGGTGAAACGCAGCTTGAGGAAGACCGGCGGCTGGTCGCAAACCGCATTCGCGATTTGAAGGAGAAGCTCGAAGTCGTCAAATCGCGCAAGGAGCGTGAAGTTCGCACTCGTGCCGAAGAGCACACCGTCTCGCTCGTCGGCTACACGAATGCCGGCAAGAGCCGCCTGATGAATTGCCTCACGCACTCGGACGTGTTCGTGAAGAACCAACTCTTCAGCACTCTCGACACACGCACACGGCAATGGCACATCAAGGACTTTGGCAAGATTCTGCTCAGCGACACCGTCGGTTTCATCCGGGAGTTGCCGCATCATCTGGTCGCCTCGTTCAAAGCGACCTTGGAAGAAGCCCGACAGGCCCGGTTGCTGCTGCATGTGGTCGATGCCAGCAATCCGCATTTAGCCGAACAGATTGCTGCCGTCAACAGCGTGCTCAAGGAATTGGAGTGCGACAAGAAGCCAACCCTTTTGGTGTTCAACAAAATCGACCGGATCGCGGATCGGGCGGACATCAATCTATTACTTGCTCAATATCCGAAAGCAGTAGGAATCAGTTGCGTGACGAGAGAGGGGATCGATCAACTTACGGAAGCAGTGGTCGAAGCCTTGACTGCGGATTTCGTGGAAGCAGAAGTGACGGCCGACGCAGCCAACGGAAAAGTGCAGGCGTATCTGGCGGCACACGCCGAGGTTTATCGTCAAGAATATCGCGATGGCCAGGTGATCCTGCGCTGCCGGCTGCCGAGATATTTGGTGCGACATGTCCTTGCCGAAGGTGGAGAATTGAGGATGATTCCGAGTGTGGAGGTGCTGAGTTCTGGAACTGAACAGAGCCCCGAGTCGCTATGATTGAGCGAGGAGGTTTGCCGTGCCATTGCGCGATCATTTTCGTCCCTCGAAATGCGGAAATACCGAATCGGAACGTGTGTATGGCGGCTGGCCAATGGTCATCGTCCAGCAGATTCACCCGGAGCTGCCCAAGGGATATTCTGCCGCCCCGAAAGTCCATCGTGGCCCCCTGATCGAGGTCGATGTTGCGGGCTACGAGAGTATGCAATATGTTCGAGGTGGTGATGTCGATCGGAACTCAAACGATGATGGCGGCATCGCGACAGCGGTCTGAGCACCGCCGAAGCCGACTCTCGATTTGAAGACTGAAATTCTTGAGGACGACGAATACGAAGTCCGCATTTACGACGATATCATGGGCCGCGTTCTCGTGGCGGCAATTGAGATCGTGAGCCCAGCAAACAAAGATCGGCCGGAATCTCGGCGTGCGTTCGTCGAAAAATGCGGAATGCTGCTGAAGCAAGGCGTAAGCGTTTCGATTGTAGATTTGGTAACGAACCGACATTTCAATCTGTATTCGGAATTGATGCAATCACTGGGTCACGAAGATCCCGCTTTTGAATTTCGATCGCCCTCGATCTACGCCGCCACGTGCCGCCTGAGGCGATTCGAGCGCGATACACGTCTGGGTACCTGGGCATTTCCACTTCAAATCGGCGAAGCACTGCCGCAATTGCCCATCTGGCTGAATGACGAAACGCACATTATGGTGGAGCTGGAGGAGAGCTACGAAGCGACCTGCCGAGTCTTGGACATTCAGTAGTCTCAAGAAGAGGATTGAGACGGACGGACTCGTCGAATCTCTACGGCTGTAAATCGCCCTCAAGTACGAAATCGAACACGTTTGTCTTTCCCGCTATCACTTCAACTTGCAACCCGGATGTGTCTGGCGAAAAATACTTCTTCGGAATGAGCGGCTTGCCTGGCATCTGGAGAGTTTCCGCTGCCGCCTCCGCCTTTGCGAGGTGTTCCGGTAATGGCGGCGGCGGTCCCGTCAAGGAGATCGCCACCCGGCAGGAACCCACGGGTGCGCCGTCTTTCGCTCCATACGTGGTCAGAACGTAGTTGCCATCGCTGTCGGTCTTGCCCAACGCGGGAACTGTCCCAAGCTTTTCTGGTATGAATGAGATGGAGGCATTAGCGACTGGATGGCCCTGGTATGTGACCCGGCCCTGGACCCTAGCGATCGGCACTCCGGAGGAGTTGCACCCGCACGGGAGGGCCAAAATGACGAGAATTCCCAACAGTCCAAATCGCTTTCCGCTTTGCATATCTCAACCCGCTAAAGTTCAATAATCTCCGATAACCTCGCCACCGGCCCGGCTGCCGAGTGCGTTGTATGTGAATTGATTGATGCTTTCCTTGATCGTTCGCACGGACCCGTCGGCCAAATTCACCATGATGCATCCGGGATGACGGCTATTGAAACCTCGTCCCATCCAGCTTGACGTCTGCCCGCCACACGCATCGACGGACATTCCGGCCGTGTTGATGCAGATGGGAAGTTTCCAGTTGGGCGGTAGGCTGGTGCCATGAACGGAGCCCGTGCTGGTCATCCAGATTGAGCTATTGGACGAAGTGGACCATTCGGTATGTCCGATCGCGATGGTGTTGCTTAAACCGTCCTCGATCGCGGCGAAGCGGAGCGGTGTGGATGTACCGAGGTAGTCGAATAGGCCCCGATTGTATTGGCCGCCGCCGTATCCCTGCCCCGGCTCGGGACAGGGGCCGGACGGTGTCACCGTATTGTTGCTGGCGCATCCGCCACAGCCATAGCGGGCTTTCGCGCCGTCTCCCCCGTAAGGATCCGTTGCGGCCGAAGCAATGTTGTTGAAGCCGTCCCCATAGCTCCCGACGTAGCTGGGATGATAGCCGCGATATTGCGTGGCAGTCGCGCCATCGCCGACACCAGGATCGCCTGCAATTTGTGGGCAGCCAGCCACTGGCATGGTCCGATTCATATTCATGCTGGAAGACTTCGGATCACTCGGGCAAAGAAGGACGGAGAGTCTTGCTTGACGGACCAATGCCATGGCCTGGCAGGTGACGTTCACGTCAAAACGAATCTGGCGGTAAAGATTATCTTGCTCGATGAACGGCAAGAGGCGGGGCCAAAGGCCCCAGCCAAGCGTGAAGCCCTGGATTGGGGGCAAGCCATCATTGACATCGTGGTAACTGTGTAGCCCGATGCCGAGCTGCTTCATGTTGTTGGAGCACTTGGCACGGTTGGCGGCCTCGCGCACCTTCTGCACTGCTGGCAGAAGTAGCCCGATCAGAATGGCGATGATCGCAATGACCACCAGTAGTTCAATCAGCGTAAAAGCTCTGCGGGACATGATCGGCTCCCCTAATGGGAAGAATATGTGAAGAATTGAGTCTTTATATGAGCCAATGTCTCGCTGAAGTGGTCATTCTGTGAACTTTCGACTGTCCGAGCGCGAACTTACTCTGCCTTGGAGCGAACATGCAGATGTTTCAGCCTAACGGCTGGCAGTCGCTTTAGACGCTGATTTCTAGGGTCTACTTCGATCCCGACCGATTCTAGCGCTGTGACACCCAGGAGTGGCTCGGCATCGTCCTCGCCAAAGAGCACCGTCGCACCCACGATTTCACCCATGAACTCAATTTGCGCGACTGCGATATCGACCGCGATCTCTGAACCATCCGCCAGCTCGTAGGTCCGCCGCCCTTGGGGTTTGATCCCGATTTCACGAAGCCGATTTCCAGGGATGTAGCAATCGGTAGCACCTGTATCGACCAGAAACAAGCCTTCCCACCGCTGTTCGGTGTTGGCTGGGTTCACAACTGCGGTTGTAACATGGATAGCACCCACGGCTGCCTCCAAAAAAAAGACCCCCACTCTCGGTCCTGGGGACTGAGGTGGGGGTCAAAAATTGCGGCGATAGGATTTGAACCTATGACCTCCAGGTTATGAGCCTGGCGAGCTAACCGGGCTGCTCCACGCCGCGTCCAGTACTTAAAGTATACACATGCTTTGGTCGTTTGTCAGGTTGGCCAGCTACATTTTGCCATTCCATTTGCAAGATAACAGGACACCGCGAGGCCCGAGAGGTTCACTCGCAGAATGGAATTTTCCAGTTTGATGACATAAATCCTTGCCATCTAACGTTTTGTGAACCGAGCACTCACCCGCTTGTGTGGTCGTGGACAATCTTCCAGCCGTCGTCAAACTTCTTCACAATCAGCGAATACCGGCCTGCCACCGTCTCCTTGGCCAGCTTCAGTTCCCACTTTCCCGTGACAAGGGAGACACCTGGGGCCAGCATCTTCACCTCGACATCACTGAAAGTGAGCACGCCCATCTCTTTGCCTTCAGCCTGGTAGCGCTTCTTGTAGCGTGCAAGAGTTTCATCCCAGCCACGCGTCACTTCCTTGCCGGACACGAACGTGAGATCTTTCGACTTCCAGTACCCCTTCATGAAGCCTTCGAGATCTCCCTTATTCCAGGCGATATTCTGATCGTCGAGGACATTGCGAATGTCCTTCTCGTCGTCGGCCCATACAGCCGGTACGCCGACGCACAAGCTGAGCACTACGAAGCGAAGCATGCCGACCTCCAGATCGATGCGATTGTTGCCACAACGAAGCAAACGGAAAAAGTCGACAGACAAATTGGGCGTGGGGCCTGGACTTCATCCTCTTTTATACTGTGCCTCTTCACTGTAACCTTATCATGAGTGGTGTCGACTGCCCGCCTCACGTTCGTCTTCTCTCCGGGGCCTGCCCGATGAATATGCGATTTACTGTTCTTGCCGCGTTCGCGATCGTCCCTTGCGCTTTCGGTCAAACGAAAGTCGATTTCAACAAGGACGTGCGGCCGATCCTTTCGGACAATTGCTTTGCGTGTCACGGGCCGGACGACAAGGCCCGCAAGGCCGACCTGAAACTGCACACGCGCGAGGGGGCACTGCACGTTCTCGATCTTAAAAAGCCGGCCGAGAGCGACCTGCTGAAGCGATTGACAACGACGAACTTGAAAGAGCGCATGCCGCCGGCGAAAACCGGCAAGACATTGACATCCGCTCAGATCGAGACACTGAAAGCCTGGGTCGCTCAGGGTGCGGAGTATCAGGGACACTGGGCTTTTCTAGCCGCCAAGCGACCGACCGTTCCCTCCGGACGCAACGCCATCGACTACTTCATCGAGTCTCGACTGGGGAAAGAAGGACTCAAACTATCTCCCGAAGCTGATCGAGCCACGCTGATTCGCCGCGTGACACTCGACCTTACGGGCCTGCCGCCGACGCCGAAGGAAGTCGATGAATTCGTCAATGACAAGTCTCCCGATGCCTACGCCAAGGTCGTCGCTCGATTGACGAGTTCCATTCGCTACGGCGAACGGCTGGCTCTCGACTGGATGGACGCGGCACGCTACGCGGACACGAACGGCTACCACATCGACAACGGACGCGACATGACCCGCTGGCGAGAGTGGGTCATCGACGCGTTCCACAAGAACAAGCGTTTCGACGAATTCACCATCGAACAGCTTGCCGGCGACCTGCTTTCGGGTGCGACGCTGGCTCAAAAGGTGGCCAGCGGTTTCAACCGGAACCACATGATCAACTTCGAAGGGGGTGCGATCCCCGACGAGTATCACATGGCCTACATCGTGGATCGCGTGAACACCACGGCTACAGTCTGGATGGGCTTAACGATCGCCTGTGCCCAGTGCCACGATCACAAGTTCGACCCGATTAGCCAGAAGGATTTCTACCGGCTGTATGCCTTCTTCAACAACGTGCCGGAACGGGGGCTTGACGGCAATAAAGGCAACTCGACGCCGCTCATCAAGGTGCCAAGCGCGGAACAAGAGAAGCGAATGGCATCGGCACGTCTGGAGATCGCGGCACTCGAAGCGAAACTGAAAGGCCCGATGCCCGAATTGGATGCGGGACAGGTTGCGTGGGAGAAGAACCCCGGATCGTCGAAGACCGAGTGGAAGAATCTCGAACTCGCGAAGTTGCGTTCCAAAGGGGGTGCAACGTTCACAACCGAGAAAGATGGAACAGTGGTTGTCGGAGGTCCAAACGCGGCCACGGAAACCTACACGTTTACGTTTCGCAGCGATCTTTCCAAGCTCACGGCACTTCGCCTGGACGTGTTTCCGGATGACAAGCTGAACGGCAAAGGTCCAGGTCGATCCGTGAACGGGAACTTCGTGATGACGGGCATCCGAGTTTCACTTGGCGAAGGCACGGAACCGACAATATTGAAACTGAAATCGGCATCGGCGGACTTCAGCCAGAAGGAAGGCGGATTCGACGTGAAGAGCTTGCTCGGCAAGGGCGGTCCAGGCTGGGCAATCTCTCCGGAGTTCGGCAAGCCACACTTTGCCGTGTTCGAACTTGCCGAACCACTCGCGGCCGACAAGGACGTGACGGTTCAGTTGCAATTCAACTCAGGGTTCGCCTCGCACCAGTTTGGGCGGTTTCGCCTGTCGGCCACGAACTCGGCCACACCACACGAGCCGGCCGGGATGCCTGCGAGTGTCGCGGCGGCTTTGAAGCTTGAGCCCGCTAACAGAAGCGATGCTCATAAGGCCGAGTTGCGTGCTTACTATCGCAACATCGTCTCACCCGAACTTCGCAAGCTCAACGACCGCGTTGCCAAATTGAAGAAACTCATCGTCGACGAAGAGAAAGCCATTCCCGATGCGATGGTGATGGAGGAGATGAAGAAGCCACGCGACACCTTTGTGATGATCCGCGGTGCCTATGACAAGCGCGGCGAGAAAGTCACCTCGGGCACTCCCGGTGCCTTGCCTCCGCTGACTCCGGTCGCTAACGCCCCCGGCTCGCCGAACCGGCTGGACCTGGCGAAATGGCTCGTGAGCCCCGAGCATCCGTTGACGGCCCGCGTGACCGTGAATCGCTACTGGCAAATGTTCATGGGAACGGGCCTCGTCAAATCGACCGAGGATTTCGGCACGCAAGGCGACTTCCCGTCGCATCCGGAATTGCTCGACTGGCTGGCCGTTGAGTTTCGCGAATCGGGTTGGGACTTGCGAAAACTTATCACACAGCTCGTCACCTCGGCCACATACCGCCAATCGTCGGTCGTATCCAAGGAGCTTTATGCGAAGGATCCGGAGAACCGGTTGCTCGGACGTGGGCCAAGATTCCGACTTCAAGCCGAGTTCTTACGCGATCAGGCCCTCGCGATCAGCGGTCTGATAAATGGCGAAGTGGGAGGCAAGAGCGTTTCGCCGTATCAACCCCCCGGCTTGTGGGAAGAACTTATGTCGCGTGCCGACGGCGCGAATTGGACGGCTCAGAAATACACTCAAAGCCACGGGAAGGATCTCTATCGCCGAACGATGTACACGTTCTGGAAGCGCACCTGTCCCCCGGCCTCGCTGGCGGCACTCGATGCCCCTGATCGGGAGACGTGCGTCGTCAAACGTTCCCGAACCAACACGCCGTTGCAAGCACTCGTGTTGATGAACGACCCGACGTATGTGGAAGCGTCACGGAAATTGGCCGAGCGAGTTATGAATGAGGGCGGTGCGACAACGGAAGAGCGACTCGCATTCGTGTTCAAACTCGCGACGGCACGCTTGCCCCGCGAGAAGGAAGTGGCCATCTTGAAGCGAGTGTTCGACGCGCAGAAAGAGCGGTTCGCAAAGGATAAAATGGGAGCGGAGAAGTTATTGAAAGTCGGCGAATCGCCTCGCGACGAGAAGTTGGATGCAATTGAGTTGGCAGCCTGGACGATGGTGGCGAATGCGATTTTGAATTTGGATGAGGTTCTAACGAGGGGGTAATATGACGAACACACTCACAGGAATCATTCGCGATGGTCGGGTCGAACTCGACCTCCCCGTCGCTTTGCCGAACGGGACGAGGGTGCGCATTCAGCCTGAATTTGAGGAGAATGATTGCGACGAGCAGCATCCGTGGCCGACAACGATGGAGGGAATCGAAGCCATGATCGAAGAACTCCGGGCCATTGAGCCCGCAGTTCTTATTCCCGAGGAGGAAGCGACGATCATTGCGAATCGGAAAGCGATGAAGGCAGAGAGCATCAAGGCGATGCACAAGCGGATGGGGCTAAACCAATGACTCGACGTTACTTGCTTGATGCAGGCCCCGCTCAGGACTTCATCCAGCATCTTAGTCCAACCTTTGAACGTGTCTTCAGCCTCCTGAGGCCTGGAGTTGTTGCCGGCGTATGTTACCCGACGCTTGCGGAACTGCGAGGCGGGTTTGAGGCAAGTGATTCGAAGGCACACAATCTCGAGAGTCTTTACCGGTCTTTCCAATGGCTGAAGCGTTGGCCATTCGATCTCGATGCGGTGCAAGTTTATGGTGAAGTCTACGGTACCCTGCATCGCACCGGGCGACTCATTGGGCAAATCGATATCCAAGTCGCTGCGGTCGCATTGGCGATGGGTCAGACGAAGGTGGTGACGTATGATAGCGACCTTTCTGCGATCCCCGGGTTGACCGTTGAAAACTGGTTGAAGTCAAAATCGTGAACAGATTTCGTCGCCTTATCTTCTGAATCAGGGACGATGGTGGCGAATGCGATTTTGAATTTGGATGAGGTAGTGACGCGGAATTAAGCTTCGACAACGAGTTGTGAAAGGAGGGGATCATGGAGTTAGTTAGCGGAACCCTGCACGATGGCCATGTGGAACTCGGTGAACCAGTGGACTGGCCGGAAGGCACGCAGGTCGAAGTGAAGAGACGAAGACCGTTGCAGGGGATGTCGGAAGAGGACTGGCCGCGTACATCCGAGGGAATTCAGGCGTTACTCGCCCGCTGGGACCAAATCGAGCCACTTCAATTCACGGAAGAAGAACGGGCTGATTTTGATCGTACTCGCCGAGAAATGGGACAACGATCCATAGACAAATTGGATGCAATCGTAGATGGAGTCCGATGAGGCGCTATTTGCTCGATACCGGTGCGGCGGGCGATTGGATTGATCGCCGAGGGGCAACTCGCGATCGTGCGCGCGAAATGTCTCTCGATGGCCACGTCATTGGCACATGCACCCCTGTATTGGCCGAGTTGTGGGCTGGGGTTGAATACAGCCAATCTCGTGAATTTAACATGGTAAAGCTTCGACATGCAGTCGCGCAATTCACGGAATGGCCACTAACCACCAACGCTGCGAATGTCTACGGTCGAATCTACGCGGAGATGAGGAAAAAAGGGCGGAAGATCGGATCGAACGACTTGCTGATAGCTTCCATCGCATTGACACTTTCTCGCTGCATCGTCGTTACAAGAGATAGCGATTTGTTGGATATTCCCGGTTTGAAAACAGAGAATTGGTTTTCGTAACGCATGGTTGAGGTATCGTTGTGAATACACTTGCAATTCAAACCCGCCGCCAATTCTTCGGCCGTTCCGCGACCGGCATCGGTGCGGCTGCCTTGGCTTCGCTCCTCAATGAAGATCTGCGAGCTGCGGACGATCCGCTCAAATCCTCGGGAGTTCTGCCGAAGTTGCACTTCGCACCGAAGGCGAAACGGGTCATCTACCTGTTCATGTCCGGCGGCCCTTCGCATATCGACTTGTTCGATTGGAAGCCGACCTTGAAGGACCACTTCGGCAAAGATCTCCCCGACTCGATCCGTCAGGGCCAGCGAATCACGGGCATGACCTCAGGTCAGAAAACATTGCCCGTGGCCCCGTCGATGTTCAAGTTCGCCCAACATGGCAAGTCCGGCACTTGGGTCAGCGATTTGCTGCCTAACATTGCGACCATCACGGATGACATTGCGGTCGTGAAATCGCTGAACACCGAGGCCATCAACCACGACCCGGCGATCACTTATATCCAGACTGGCAGCCAGCAACCCGGTCGGCCCAGTCTGGGTGCATGGCTTTCCTACGGCATCGGCAGCCTAAGCCAGAATCTGCCGGCGTTCGTCGTGCAAATCTCGCAAGGCAGCGGGAACAAAACCGATCAGCCGATCTTCTCGCGACTGTGGGGAACGGGCTTCCTGCCGAGTCAGCATCAAGGGGTGCGTTTCCGCAGCGGCATCGATCCCGTGATTTATCTCTCTAATCCAGATGGCGTGGACCGCGAGAGCCGGCGGAACATGCTCGATGCCGTTGGCGAGTTGAACAAACTCGCATCCGAATCGTTCGGCGATCCGGAAATCAATACACGCATCGAGCAATATGAGATGGCGTTCCGAATGCAGGCGAGCGTGCCCGAACTCACGGACCTGTCGAAGGAGCCGAAAAAGATTCTCGAAGAGTACGGCATCGACGACAAGAACGAGGACGGGGGCTTTGCACGCAACTGCCTCCTCGCCCGAAGAATGGTCGAACGGGGCGTGCGTTTCGTGCAACTCATGCACCGCGGCTGGGATCAGCACAGTGCGCTGCCGGGCCAAATTCGCGGGCAATGCAAAGACGTCGATCGTCCTGCGGCCGCACTCGTGAAGGATCTTAAGAGGCTCGGCATGTTGGACGACACACTCGTGATCTGGGGCGGCGAATTTGGTCGCACGGTATACAGCCAGGGGGCCCTGACAAAGGACAACTATGGCCGCGACCATCACGGAAGATGCTTCAGCATGTGGATGGCCGGCGGCGGCGTGAAGCCCGGCATCTCGTTCGGCGAGACGGACGACTACGCCTACAACGTGGTCAAAGATCCGGTCGAAATCCACGATTGGAATGCGACAATCTTGCATCTGTTGGGACTGGATCACACCAAGCTAACATTCAAGTTCCAGGGTCGCGACTTCCGGCTGACGGACGTGCATGGGAACGTGGTGAAGGGGTTATTGGCTTAAATCGGAGAATCCACAACGGGGATTTTTAACACTGATATTCGCTAATCATCACTAATCTTGCGGGACGATTCCGTTTTTGTTCAGGATTAGCGAAGATCAGTGAAGATTAGTGTTGAAGAAAGAACGATCATGAAGCGTATCATCTCGTGTTTTATTTTGCTCCTCACCTGCTCAATGGCTCCCGCAGCCGAGCCGCCCCCCAACATCGTCCTCTTCCTCGCCGACGATCTCGGCTACGGTGATCTCGGCTGCTACGGCAACGAGATCATTCTGACGCCGAACCTGGATGCGTTCGCCAAGCGGGGTGTGCGACTCACGCACTGCTATTCCGCGAGTGCCGTGTGTTCGCCTTCGCGGTCGGCTCTGCTCACGGGCCGCACGCCGCATCGCAATGGCGTCTACACCTGGATCCAGGCGAGCAGCGAAGTTCACCTGCGAACCACCGAACAGGTCTTGCCGAAGTTGCTGAAGGAGAAAGGCTATGAGACTTGTCATGTGGGCAAGTGGCACCTGAACGGCAAGTTCAACGATCCGGCTCAGCCTCAGCCGGGCGATCATGGTTACGACCACTGGATGGCCACACAGAACAACGCGGCTCCCAGCCATAAGAACCCGACCAACTTCGTACGGAACGGAAAACCTGTCGGCCAACTCGAAGGTTACTCGGCTCCGCTCGTGGTCGATGAGGCGATCAAATGGCTCGCCAGTGGCCGCGACAAAACGAAGCCGTTCTTGCTCGCGGTTTGGGCACACGAGCCGCACTTGCCTATCGAGTCCGATCCGCAATTCCAGAAGCCATACGAGAAAATCGAAGAGGCCGATGTTCGCCAGCATCACGGCAACGTGACGCAACTCGATCATGCCTTTGGCAACTTGATGAAGGCACTCGATTCGCAAAAGCTGACGGACAACACGTTCGTCTTCTTCACGTCCGACAATGGACCGGAAGGGCCCGAGGTGCTCAAGGGCCGCAATCGCGGCTCAACCGGGGGACTGCGTGGCCGCAAGCGAGCGATGTATGAAGGAGGCATTCGCGTCGCGGGCCTGGCACGCTGGCCGGGCCACATCAAGCCCGGCACGACCAGCGACGTTCCCGTGATCGGCAGCGATTTCTTTCCGACAGGCCTCGCTCTCGCGGGTCGGAAATTGCCCGACGATCGAACAATTGACGGCGGCGATCTTCTTCCGGTTTTCACGGGAAAGAGCAACGAAGTGAAGCGGCAAACTCCCCTCTACTGGCGGCTCGACATGGCCCCGAACAACTTGCACATGGCCATGCGCCAGGGCGATTGGAAGCTCCTCGCGGCAAAAGATTTCGGCAAGCTCGAACTGTACAACCTGAAGGATGACCCGAAAGAGACGACCGACTTGAAAGCTAAAGAGAAGGAACGTTTCGAGAAGATGAAGAAGGAACTCGAAACCCTGAACGCCAGTATCGAACGCGAAGGCCCCGATTGGTGGAAGCGGCTCTCCCCGAACGGCGGCGGCCCGATCACGAAGAAGGACAAGAAGTGAATGTCGCGTAAGGTGAACGAGGCAGATTCGGTATCACTGGCTACACATCTTGCTTTGGGAGTCTCTCACATGCTTCGAGCTTCTCTTCTCGTTTGTTTCGCCGCACTTCCCGCATTTGCCGACGATTGGCCGCAATGGATGGGCCCGAATCGCGATGGCCAGTGGAAAGAGTCTGGAATCGTCGCCAAGTTTCCCAAGGGTGGCCCGAAGAAAGAATGGTCGGTGGCCATCAACGGCGGCTATTCCGGGCCGGCGGTCGTGAATGGAAAAGTTTACGTCACCGACTACGAGGCCAGCGAAGGTAAACGGGGCAACACATTTGACGGACAGAGCAAGCGTAAGGGCAAGGAACGGGTTCTGTGTCTGGACGGCAAGACCGGCAAGGAACTGTGGAAACACGAGTACGACTGTCCCTATCAGGTGAGCTACAATTCGGGCCCCCGATGCACGCCGACCGTTGCCGACGGCAAGGTCTTTACGCTCGGAGCGATGGGCGATCTGCATGCGCTCGATGCCGAAAAAGGGACGCCGATCTGGAGCAAGGATTTCAAGAAGGACTACAACGCCAAGACGCCGATCTGGGGATTCACCGGCCATCCGCTCGTCTACAAGGACACCGTGGTCTGCCTCGTTGGCGGCGACAGCCTGTTGGTTGCTTTCGACAAGAACACCGGCAAGGAAGTTTGGAAATCACTGACGACACCAGGTGAGCGTCGCGCCGGTTACTGCCCACCGACGCTCATAGAGGCCGGGGGAACCAAGCAAATCGTGCTTTGGCAGCCAGAGAAAGTCGTCAGCGTGAATGCAGACGACGGCAAGAAACTGTGGGATGTCGAACTCAAGACCTATCAATCCATGTCGATCATGGGGCCGCAAAAGCATGGCGACTACTTGTTCGTCGGCGGTATTGGCTATTTTTCTGTCGTCCTGAAACTCGACAAGACCAAGCCGGCGGTCGAGGAGGTCTGGCGTGGCACGCAGAAGAACAGCGTCTATCCGGTAAACATGACGCCGATCATTGACGACGGAATCATCTACGGCGTCGATGCCTCGGGTGTCTTGCGGGGAGTAAAACTCGAAACGGGCGAACGTCTCTGGTGGACGCAAAAAGCGGTCACCGGCAAGGAAGACGAGAAGGAAGAGAAGCGGATCAATTCCGGCACGGCATTCCTGGTTAAGAACGGCGACCGCTACTTCATCTTCAGCGAGACCGGCCACCTGATCATCGCCAGGCTCTCGCCGAAGGGTTACGAGGAGATTGATCGCGCGAAACTCCTCGACACGACCAACGAATCCTTCGGTCGACCTGTGGTCTGGAGCCACCCGGCATTCGCGAACAAGAGCATTTTTGCGAGAAACGATAAGGAGATTGTGTGCTATTCGCTGGCGGGTGACTGATCGGTCAGAAGCTCCTCCCAGTTCTTTGTGTCAAGGGCCCGATCGAGCAATCCTTCGAGCCGGTCTACTTGTGTGATCGATTGAAGCGAACGCAATTGAGCCTCGGACGGAGAACCAAGCCGTTTCGTAGCTATCCGAACAACGGCGGAGCGGGCCTCTGCGATCCGACCCTCGGCTCGGGCTGCTTCCTCCCATTCTTGGCGCACGATCTTGTCAGCGTAGGCGCGGCTGTCCCGAATATGTTGTTCCAGCAGCGGCGATGTGTCGGGAATCTTCAGTCCCGGAAGAATATCGGCCATGCCTTTCTCCTCTCGTCGCAAGTAGAGCAGATTCAACATCGATTGCCACAGTTTCTCGGCCGTCGGTTGGTCCGTTCCTGCCAGGCTTTTCGCGATCCGTTGGACCAACGCCGGAATTTGCTCTGGAGAAACGTTTGTTAATGGTGCCAACGGTAGCAGAGCAACCGGCCCGTTCAACAGACGATCCGGTGACATTTCCCAAAGCCGAAGTTCATGATACCGGAAAGTCCAAGGTAGCCCCAGGGGCGTTTCGGACTGGAGTTCACCATTACAACCCGTAGAATTCGCTCGGCGCGAGAGCAGAACAATCACGCTTGCGACGGGAATACCGTGCCGTTCCTGAAGAGTGCCATGGTATCCAAGCACTCGACGCGGAAGCCCGCCATCCCAAGTGGCCTGAAATTCGAGATGTAAAATCCAAGGCTGAGGATCATCCACGCGAATGACCTTGTCCGCACGGGCCGATACCGACGAAAGATCGGCATCAATGAGTGTGAGCAGGCTTGGGTCTCGCTCGTGTCCAAGAAAGTAAAGGAAAGCAGACGGACCAAGTTCCACCAGGCTCTTGCTCGTCGCGTCTGTGTGTGAGGTCATGTAACTTGGCTCCGGCTGGAAACCACCGATGAATATCGGTCTGCGGTGATTGTACGAAGCTCAAGTGCCTATAAGGTTCGGCCCCCCGATGCAGCCGTCGCAACAAAAGGCTTGGGGCTCTTAGCTCCTAATTTTCACTTTCGAGACTCGTATGCGTTTCCTGCTTTTTGTGTTGTTGCTCGCCATCACTCCCGCCTTCGCGCAGCCCACGAAGGGACCGCAACCGCGAACGGTCGAATTCGCCATCGCGGAATCCTCGCTTGCAACATCGGGGATTCACATTCGCCAGTTTGCCTTCGATGCAGATCCCGCGAGCTACTTCGCTTCCGAAAAGAACGCAAGCAAGACGGACCACTTCACGCTCACTTTCGATCATCCCGTCGTCCTTCAAACTCTCCTCGTGCAGACGGGTCGGCCGAATGGGGACGATTCGCTCAGTGAGGGCGTTCTGGAAGCATCGGGCGATGGCAAAAGCTTCGAGATGTTTGCTAAGTTCGAGAAAGGCCAAGCGAGTTTGAAGCCGAGCCGTGAGATTCGCATTATCAAGGCTATCCGTATTCGCCCAACGGAGGACTTGAAGTATCCGCTCGTGATTCGCGAGATCACAATCGATTCGAATCCGCGTGTGATCCCCTTCCGATATCCGATCGAGTTCGCCCTCGACGTGAGCGATGCACCTGAAATGAAGGAATGGGGCGAAAAGGTCGTCCGCATTTGCGAGCGGCAATACCCGATAATCTGCGACGAACTCATGAGCGATGGCTTCAAGCCGCTCACGCAAATTCGCATGACCATGAAGAAAGATTACAAAGGCGTGGCGGAAGCGAGCGGCGGGCGGATCACCGGTTCCGTGAAATTCTTCAAGGATCATCCCGAAGACATCGGCGCGATGATCCACGAAACGGTCCATTGCGTGCAAGGTTATCGTGCGCGTGGCTTGCCCGGCTGGCTGGTCGAAGGCATCGCCGACCACGTCCGTTTCTGGCGCTACGAACCCGGCAAAGCTGGTCCGCTCAATCCGGCCCGCGCCAAATACGACGCCAGCTATCGAACGACGGCCGCATTCCTGGCTTACGTCACGGATAAGTACGAAGAGAAAGCAGTCACCAAGTTGAACGCACTGCTTCGCGAGAACAAATACGACGCGGGTGTCTGGAAAACGCTGACCGGCAAGAGCGTGGAGGAGCTGAACAAGGAATGGCGAGAATCGCTGGCGAAGTAGTAACCGTCTTCATCCCGCGATCAATCTTGGGCCGACAGTCACTACCAGTTCTTTTGGGGACGAGAGTGGTGAACGGTTTAAGCCAATCCCAACAACAACTTGCTGGATAGCGAATGGCGGTCCTGATGCGAAGCAGGGCGAGCCTGAAGCGTCAGCGAAGGCGAATCATGGCGAATTCGAGGGACCAAGAAGGGCGGCCCTTCGCTGACGCTTCAAGCTCCGCCGTTCCAATTCCGCAGATTCCGGTAATTTATTGTTATGCGTCGCCTTAGCCTCTAACTAATGTCCCTCTTGAACCAGGTTCTTGTTCCACTTGGGAATCTCAACGATTAAATCCGTCGAGCCATCCGGAACACACTGACAACTCAAACGAGAATCGGGTTCCACGTCTCTCGCGGTATCCAGCATATCTTCTTCGTTTTCCGTCGCCTTCGAGCACGACTTCATCCCCTCGCGAACCTTGACGTGACACGTCGCACAGGCGCAAACACCTCCACAAGAATGATCGATGTCGATCCCGGCTCCTTCGGCCAGGTCCATAATGCTGCCTTCAAGCCCCGTGTGGCCATAGGGAATCTCGGACGGGTTGACTGCAAAAGACTTCTTCTCGCCCGTCTCTTCGATGTGGAAGGTGATGCGGAAAGGCCTATCGGGTTTCCGAAACTCCGGCTTGTCGATGTATGGATTAACCCCGCCCATGTGTGTTCCAGGTTGCAAGTGTTCCGGGATGCACGCTGGCGATCCCCTTGCGTACATCTTACGCGAACGAGTTAGATACTCAACCGGAAGCGTTTTTCGTCGATCTGAAACTGGATGGCCTGCTTGAGAGTGGCCTGCGTCAGGCGATTCCAAAGTCCATTCAGCGTCTTCAGGCTCGTCAAACTGATGTCCTTCGCTGACGCTTCAGGCTCACCGAGCATCAGCGGCTCGCTTCCGCCTCCGCGACGCCCTCCTTCAGCCGCCAGCTTGTTTTGGCCGGAAGGTTTTTGAATTCCTGCGACAATCCTGATGGCCAGCGGATGGTTACCCGGTCCATCTTCTCGGCCTCACCAATGCCGATCTGCATGCCCCAGTCGTTCGCGGAAAGATAGGTGCCGCCACCGATGACGAAGTGATGGCGAGACTTGCCGGCCCATTCCACTTTCACCACGGCCCCTATCGCATTTCGATTGCTCTTCTTTCCATCGCCAACGAGATGCAACGTCACACCCCGATTGGCCGTTTCGGTGCGGTTACGGAGTAATGCAATCGGCTCGCCGACGCCGGACATCGCGAGATCGGTTAACCCATCGCGATCGAAGTCGGCACGAGCGAGACCGCGGCCGACTCGTGGCTTCACGAAGCCCTCGCCTGCATCATTGCTGGCGTCCTTGAACTTACCGGTGCCGTCGCCCATGAAGAGCTGCGCCGGCTGTTCATACTCGAAGCCGAGTTTCTTCGCAGTTCGGAAGACGTGGCCGTTGGCGACACCTAGATCGAGGTTTCCATCGAGGTTCGCGTCGATCGCGCACGTTCCGAACTTGAGCCGGTCCATGCTTGGTCCACCGATCCCGGACGGGAAGCTCATCTCCTCGTAGCGCATCTTTCCCAGGTTCTGGAAGAAGACATTCGGGACCTTTTGGTAGTTCGTAACGAACAAATCGGGACGGCCCGTTCCGGAAAGGTCTGCGGCTTCAATCCCCATCCCGGCGATGCGAGCCCCGCCTGGACCGAGTGCAACGCCGGCGTGCAAAGCGATTTCTTCGAACCGCATCGCGCCCAGATTGCGAAAGAGGAATTGCTGGGCCATGTCGTTGGCCACGTAAATATCTTGCTTGCCATCACCGTCTAAATCCAGAATGGCCACGGCGAGCCCCGGCGCGGGAACGCGTGCGATTCCGGAAGCCAGGCTGACGTCGGTGAAGGTTCCATTGCCGTTATTCCGGAACAACAGATGGCTCGTGTGCGGGTACATGGTCGGACTGCAGGTAAAATAGATGCCCCTCTCCTCGTGGCACGTGAGAGGTTTGACAGGGTCGACGACGACGTAGTTGCAGACATACAGGTCGAGAAAGCCATCGTTATCAAGGTCGCCCCAGGCGGCACTCGTGGCCCACTGCGAGTTTTTTAAGCCCGCTGTTACCGCAACATCGCGGAAGCGTCTACCTCCCGCCGCTTTCGGATCGGGCTCATTGTGAAAGAGGCTGATGCCGCCCAAGTAAGTCACGAGGATATCGTCGAACCCATCGTTGTCGTAGTCCCCCACGGCACAGCCGCAACCGAAGCCGCTCACTCCGACCCCCACCTGTTCCGTCACGTCCGAAAAAGTCCCGTCGCGGTTGTTGCGGTACATGCGGTGAATTTGGGTTTTGTCGCCTGGGGCCGGCGGGAGCGGGCCATCCTGCACGCAAAACAGGTCGGGCCAGCCGTCCGCGTCGTAGTCAATCCAGCCGATTCCGCTGCCCATCGTCTCGGGGATCAGGTGCTGCGGCGTAGCGGGGTCGAAGTGCTTGAAAGAGATTCCAGCCTTGGCGGCGACATCCTCGAAGCGAGGCGAGCCCGGAGCCGGGATCGGAGGGGCCTCATTTGGTGGCTTGGGTTCACTCGTCGACCGGAAAAATATGTAGATGGCACCTCCCGCCAGGCCGAGGACGATGCAGACGACAAGCAACACGGTTCGCATGAGCCAACCTTACTGTTTCGAAGGTTCTGGAAGCAGTGCCGCCCGTTCCTGTGTCACCCGGGCTTCTCCGGCTCGTCCCATTCCAGCATAGCACTTGGCCAGCAAGCTCAACGACTCGCGATCGGGCAACGTGTGGCTGTGAAGAAGTTCGAGCACCATGGACGCGTCCCTGAAATCATCGACCGCGAAAAGCGCGTTGGCCGCACGCATTTGATAAGTCTTGTCGTGCTTTCGATGTGCCGCGTCGGACATGAATAATTCCGCATCCGAGACTCGTGCTAGTTCTTGAAATCGCTTTTTCGCCTCCCTCTCCTCGCCGTTCCGCATCAAGGCGGTTCCCAGTGCGTGAAGTACCACAACCCGCTCCTGGCGGCTTTGCGGTCGAACTCGCCGGAGTACAGTCACAGCTTGAGCGTGCTCGCCGGCCTGGGCATGGATGAGGCCTCGGAGAAGCGATGCCACGGGTTCGTCGGGTTGACGTTGCAGAATCCGATCCACGATTTCGGCCGCCGCCCGAAGCTCGCCTCGGGCGAGTTCCACGCGGGCCAGCCAAAGTTGAACGGCCGCCGCGGGGAGGGAGGAAGAGTCTTGCAATCGCAGACATTCTCGGCGCGCGTCGTCATATTTCCCAATCGAATAGTACAGCGTTAGCAATTCGTGCCGCGCACGATCGTCGAACGGAGAAATCACCAACAAGCGTTCGCCGACGGCGATGGCCTCAAGTGGCCGGGAAAGCCGTTGAAGGATCTCGAAACGGACGCGGTGGGGCTCGCCGTCTGCCGGCGCGGACTGACACCATCGTTGGGCATAGTAGTCCACTTCCACGTCACTGGCATGTTTTTGGACCATCCCGAGCACGAGTTCACGCAGCACTTCGACATCGTTCGGCTGTTGATCCAAATACTGAATCAGTGCGGGCATCGCGGAATCGAACTGGCCCGATCTTGCGAGGCTCAGGCCTTCTTCGCGTTCGGCCGAGTGCTTGGAAGGCCATAAAAACAAGCACACAGCACCGATTCCAATTATCGCAACGAACACGCCGAGAATCAACTTGCGATGCCGACCGAGGGCAGGGAACGCGTTGGGAGGAGAGATTGGCATGGAGAGAATCGATTCGTGCTCATTTGAGAAGAGACATTATACATACTCGCGCTCTGCGTTCACGCATGGAAGGATGAACCCGCGCCTGAATCAGAAATGCCGGCCGAGCACTCAACTCGCGTCGGAATCCGGCTTCTTCGCCTCTTCGCTCATGAGTGTTTGTCTTGCGTCGGCCAGCAGGCCCTTCTGATCTTCCGTCACTTTTGGGAAAGCAAGATCCAAGCCGCACACGGTCGAAGTCACGATCTCCGCGATCATTACACGCGTCACCCATTTGTGGTCGGCCGGGATCACATACCAGGGAGCCCACTTCGTGGATGTGGCACTCAAGGCATCCTGGTAGGCTTGCATGTAGTCCTTCCAGAAACCGCGTTCTTTCACGTCCTCAACATTAAACTTCCAGTTTTTCTCGGGCCGATCGATGCGTTCCAGGAATCGACGTTTCTGTTCTTTCTTGGAGACGTTCAGGAAGAATTTTAGCACCACGGTTCCGTTTCGCACGAGGTGACGTTCGAATTCGTTGATGTCCTCGTAGCGATGGGCCCAGAATTTCTTGCCCACCTTTTCGTAAGTCGGATGGCTCGCGATCATCTCCGGGTGTACCTTCACGATCAGCACGTCTTCGTAATAGGAGCGATTGAAGATGCCGATACGGCCGCGTTCGGGAAGTCGTTGGGAACAGCGCCACAGGAACGTATGATCGAGTTCTTCCTGCGTCGGCTTCTTGAAGCTATGAACCTCGCAGCCCTGCGGGTTTATTCCGGACATGACATGCTCGATCGTGCCATCCTTGCCGGAAGCGTCCATGCCCTGAAGGACGATCAGAACCGAATAGCGATTGTCCGCGTAGAGCAAGTCTTGCGATGCGTGCAAGTGCTGGCGATTCTCAATCAGAATCGCCTGAGCCCGGTCCTTGAGTTCCTCCTTGCCAAGTTCCTTCATCTCGTCCGTACCGGCCCATTCAGGATCGTAATCCTTTAGCTTGAACTTCTTGCCGACGGGAACTCGGAATAGATCGATGACGTTTGAATCGAGCATGGAACGGCTCCAGGAAACAGTCGTGGCCGCCCGTCCGTGG
>Ga0335394_10001301_pt1 | contig 27935 bp, 23 predicted proteins | sample MAT03_FD_205741 | JGI IMG/M metagenome (GOLD analysis project Ga0335394, IMG submission 205741) | Freshwater microbial communities from Lake Fryxell liftoff mats and glacier meltwater in Antarctica - MAT-03 (spades assembly) (version 2) ...
CAGGTGCGAGTGAACGATCAAGTCGCCCTGAAACCTGCCACCGCGATAGATACAAAATCCACACTGACAGTGGACCACGGCCCGCGCTTCGTCTCACGCGGCGGCGAAAAATTGGATGCGGCGCTGGAGATTTTCGCAATCGATCTCAAAGGTCTGGTATGTGCCGATGTGGGCGCATCCACCGGCGGATTCACCGACTGCATGTTACAGCGCGGTGCAGAAAAAGTATACGCGATCGATGTGGGCAAAGGTATTCTACATTGGAAGTTAAGAAATTATGCGCGCGTGATCGTGATGGAAGAAACCAATGCGCGCCATGTTGAATCTTTGCCAGAGAAAGTTTCTTTTGTCACCGTGGATGCTTCGTTTATTTCATTGAAAATCTTACTGCCTGTCGTCAAAAAATGGTTCAACCTCTTTCCAGTTTCTCCTGCTGAAGAAAACAGAAAGGAAGAACGAACCGTGCTGGCTTTGATCAAACCGCAATTCGAAGCGGGCAAAAAGGATGTCGCTCGCGGCGACGGCGTGATCCGTGACCCGGAAATCCATAGACAGGTCTTATTGGACGTGCTTTCATTTACCAAAGGCGCGGGCTTTGGCCTGCGCGGGCTGATCAAGTCGCCGCTGCTGGGGCCAAAAGGGAATGCTGAATTTTTGGTCTGGCTTGATTTTCACTCAGAAGACAAGTCAATTGAAGAATTGGTTTCGGCAGTACTTCCAACAGAGAGTTGAAATTTTAACGAAATCAATATGTTTACAAAGGGGCTGATGAATGTATAATAACTCCATGTGGTGTCTAGTGGTGGAAGCCTTAAATATTCCTCAAAAAAGAATCCCTCTGAAAACGGGAATTACACGGATTGGTCGTGCATCGACGAATGAAGTCGTCATCGATGACAGCGCGGCCTCGCGTTTCCACGCCTGCATTGAATATAAGCCCGAATTAAATACAGCCACATTAACAGATATTCAAAGTACAAACGGCACGTTCCTAAATCGCGAGCGTATATCGCGCCAATCTCCGCTTAAAGCAAAAGACACCATCCGGATTGGGCAGGTACTCCTGCATTTGGAAAATGAAAATGAAACCCATGCGGCAGCCAAAAGCACTCAAAGCTATACCCGCGCACTGGTGCTTGAGTCGGTCGATAACCATTCCCTTTTACTGTACGAAATAGCCCAAAAACTTAACACGATCATGGATCTCCCGACGGCGCTGGTCGAAACAGCCGAGTTGATCAAACAATTTATGAACACTGCCCAATGTAACGTGATCCTTGAGCAGGATTTTGAGCGGCTGATCCCGGAACAGTTTGACCCACAACTGGCACGCAAAGCCATTCAAGATAAATCGGCAGAAATTCGCGTGGACACCATGTACGTTCCCATCATGACCGGCGACGAACTGCTTGGGCTGATCTGCATGATGCGGCCGCGCACATCTGCACGCACTTTTGTCCAGCGCGACCTGCAAATTGCGGTGGCCATCAGCCATCAGACAGCGCTCACCATTCAACGCATGCGCCTGATGGGTTTGCTCCAGTCACAGGAAAAGATACACCGCCTGCTGTTACAGTTTATACCTCCCGATGAGGCTGATAATGTGCTTGGCTATTATTCCAAAAATGGTCATCTACCGGGCTTCAAAGAAGAAAAAGTCACCATTCTTTTTTCAGAACTTGCAAACTCCATATCCTTCGCCGAACATCGAGACCTCAAAGAATTTTCGCATCTCCTGGATTCGTTCTATCAGGATGCGGCTGAGATCGTTCTCAAAAATGGCGGCGCGATCAAATTTCTAGCCACTGGCATTATGGCTGTTTTTTCAAACGAAAAGCTTATGGATGCAGAGCAAAAAGCGGTCGATAGCGGCAGAGAATTAATCATGCGCATGAAACCCACAGGGCCATTGGAAGAATCCCGCTCGAACATCATTGGCATATCCATTAACACAGGCAAGGCCATGGTGGGATATGTAGGTGGAGAGGGACGAGTGGAATTCAATGCAGTAGGAGATGTGGTCAATGTGGCGGCTCATATGCAGGAATACACCCGCCCATTTAAAATTATCACCACCTCCGAAACAATCTCTGCGCTCGGAGATCATTATTCACACAAACTTTCCAGATCGATCTACCTGCGCGGACGCGAAAGCCCGGTGGAAATTCATGAAGTGTTGCCCGTATGAATTGTCCAAAATGCAATGCTGACCTGGTAAAAAAATACTACAAAGGCTCTATCGAAGTGGATGCATGCCCTGCCTGCCGCGGGATGTGGCTTGATTTTAATGAATTGGATAAACTGGAAGATATTGCTTTTGAAGATGATATCCACAAAGGCTCGCTGGTACATTTTCAATCTGACACAAATTATCCCTGCCCGCACTGCGGCACCAGCATGGATGAATTCCAGTATCGCCTGTATGATCTAAAGTTGGATTACTGCGCTGAGAACAATCATGGCTTCTGGCTGGATGCAGGAGAAGATGAACGCGTGGCGACATTCATGCACCAGCGCAGCGCCGATATAAAACGCAAACTGGATGTTGAATCCACGTGGAAGCAAACACTGAAAGAGATGCATTTGTTCCTGAAAAAACGAAGACCATAACCTAACAGAATCCAAATCCTATATACAAAGAACTGCGAAGCGATTGATGCTTCGCAGTTCTTTGTTATTATCTAATTGGCAGCGCTACGATTCCACCTTCATACCCTACAATAATATGATCTCCAGCATCTACAGGCAGGGTCACACGGGCGTTTTCATAGCTCCAGATCAACGTACCTGTTTCGATATCAATCGCATCCAATTGACGGGGTATATATTCATATTGAAACGCGGGAGGGTTGTCCGCTGAGGTGACAAATGCAACACCGTCCACCGCGTTGATATTAAGCGAATTAGACAGGCTCGTTTTGTGTGACCATATCTTTTTCCCATTGGATGAATCATAAGCAGTGATAATGCCGTCATAAGCTGTCAACAGTCTGCCATTTGATGCATCACCCATAAAAAAAGCTGCATGTTGAGCAGAAACAGACCATAAGATTTTCCCGCTGGTGAGATCCAATGCGCTTGGGCCATTGGCTGTATCAAGGTAGCCAATACCATTATAGAATTCAATGCCAAATGAAGAACCTCGCAGGCCCGCTACTTCCCAAAGGCGCTGACCCGTTTCCAGATCATAGGCGAGCAAGCTTACATCGCCATCCAATACAGATGAAGAATATACATATAACGTATTTGCATCAATGAAAGCAAGTTGAATATAACGAGGCATGTCAAGTTGTGTGGTCTTTTGCAGAGTCGTTGTTTTTACATCATATTGACGGAATACTCCCGCTGGGCTAAGGGAATATATCGACGCATCTGTATAAATATATCTAATCCAGCCAGGGTTGAGGTCAAATATTTCAGCAGGGTCATATTCTTTTGTAAAAGTGGAAATGGATACGCCCGTTTGAATATTCAGCACATCGATCTGGGAATATATTTTGGAAATGAACAAATATTTTTCCGAACGAGTCACACCCGACGCGAACACACTGCCTGTGTAACGCCAACCTTCCAGCCCAGTGAAAAGGTTGATTGCAATGATCGGAAATAACACATCGCCATCTGCATTAACCTCGTCGCTAACCCGCCCGGCAAAGATGGCGTGCCCGCCGATAACACCCTCGAAGATCACCAAATCGTTATCAGACACTGGAGTCCATAACTCTTGTCCATTGGATGGGTCAATGGCAATCAAGGCTGTTGCTTGTTCATTAGATGCCCCGCTTTGATATGTAAACAATCCATTGTCAAAATATTTAAGAACGCGTAACGCGGTGAAAAGTTGGGGTTTGAGTAGGTCCACAAAGGTGCGGGAGCGGGAACAAACAGCTTGAACACTCCGCAGGCCAAAGTTCCAGAAAGAAGCGCAAGAAATAAAATCAAACGATTAAAACGCAGCATGGGTACCATCCTTTTTTAGGATAACACCCATGCTTGTATAAAGATTTGTTTAATGCATTAGCTGCGACGTCTTAGAAAAAATTTCGTGATCTCTTCCGCTGCAGCAGGCATCAGCGCAAGGCCAACTACCAAACTCCATTCACGGCCGCTCATGAAATGCGTGTTAAAGATCGGCTGCAAGAACGGCACAGAACACACGATCAATAACAACACAATCGAAAACCCCACCGCGTATTGCATATATTTATTTGAGAAGACGCCAATCGTAAATATGGATGCGCGCTCCGAACGGACTGTGTAGGCGCGGAATAATTCTGCAAGCGACAACGTGACGAAAGCCATTGTCTCTGCGGTTTGGATATCGATTCCCTGCCAATCATGATTCAACACAAATGACAAAACGTTCACGCCCGACGGGAGAATTGCCCCGGCTTCGAGGTGCCATGCCAACCCGAAAATAAATGCAATCAATACCGCGCTGGTTTGTGCAATGGTCTGAATAACAATCCCAATTCCCATGGAACGATTGACAATCGGTTCATTCTTTGCACGCGGCTTCTGATCCATAATATCGGGATCACCTTTTTCCATGGCGAGCGCCAGCGCGGGCGCACCGTCTGTAATTAGATTAAGCCATAAAAGTTGAATGGCAGTCAACGGAGCAGGCAGACCTGCCAATGTAGCCAGAAAAATAATCATGATCTCTGCTACATTGGATGAAAGCAGGAAAAACACAAACTTGCGGATGTTACTGTAAATAATACGTCCCTGTTCCACAGCCGCGACGATGCTTGCGTAGTTATCGTCCGTGAGCACCATATCCGCTGTTTCTTTGGCTACATCTGTGCCCGTGATGCCCATCGATACGCCAATATCTGCGCGTTTGATGGCGGGCGCGTCGTTTACGCCATCACCAGTCATCGCTACGATTTCATCATTGGCTTGCAGCGCATTGACGATACGCATTTTATGCTCGGGCGAAACACGAGCAAAGACATCTGTATCTTCAATAACATTCTTAAGTTCATCGTCACTGAGGTCATCAAGCTGCGCGCCTGTTAACACTTTCTTGCCAGGCCGCAGAAGGCCAATCGATTCGGCAATTGCTTTGGCGGTATTGGGAAAATCACCTGTGATCATCACCGTGCGGATGCCCGCGTGGCGCGCATGTTCAAGCGCAGGTTTTACTTCGGTGCGCGGCGGGTCGATCATGCCTGTCAGGCCAACGAAAACAAGATTCTTTTCCAATTCAGCGGCTTTGATTTTTTCAGGATCATCGGGAACATCTTTTTCCAGACGATATGCAAGACCAATCACACGCAGCGCGTCTTTGGTCATCGTATCATTGGCGGCGAGGATACGGTCTTTTGCCTCCTGAGTCATTGGCTGCGGCTTATCATCCATGCCTTGATATTGCGTGCAAAGGTCAAGCACAATATCAGGCGCACCTTTAACCGCGATCACGTTCCAGTCTTTGTGCTTCTCGTCATGGAATGGCGAGATATCTTTCATATCTGGATCGCTGACATTATGAATGGTGATCATGCGCTTGCGTTCAGAGTCAAACGGCACTTCATTCTCGCGCGGATAGGCTTCGTCAACGTCCACGTGAATGGCTCCAGCTTTGGCTGCTGCCACTAACAGCGCACCCTCTGTCGGGTCGCCCACGATGCGATAGGTTGGCTGTGATTCGTTTTCACCGGTTGTTTCAATCGTGGCGTCATTGTTGATTAATCCAAGCCAGAGCGTGGAAAGAATCGCAGGATATTTTTCGCGCAGCGTATCCACTTTGGCGCCATCCACCTGAAATTCGCCGATAGGGGCATAGCCTGTGCCGGTCAAATTTACAAATTGACCATCGGCCCAAACGCGGGTTACGGTCATTTCGTTTTGGGTCAATGTTCCAGTTTTATCCGAACATATCACAGTGGCCGAACCCAGCGTCTCCACAGAAGACAACTTGCGGATGAGTGCGTGGCGTTGAATCATTTCCCGCATTCCAAGCGCGAGGGAAATTGTCACCACGGCAGGCAACCCTTCGGGAACCGCCGCAATCGCAAGGCTGATAGCAATGATAAATACTTCAGTGATTTGTTCCGCAAATTCCTTGAAATATCCCAGCGGACTTATAAACAACTCACTAATATTTGTTTGGTTGATTAACGCAACGATGAAAACCACTGCGACCAGAATCAAGGAACCAATGCTAAGCGATCTGCCTAGCTGGTCAAGCCTTCTCTGCAAGGGTGTTTCTTCTGTTTCCACATTTTGCAGCATTGTGGCGATCAAACCTAATTGAGTCCGCATGCCTGTGCTGGTGACCACGCCGCGCCCGCGTCCATAATTGACTACTGTGCCCATGAAGGCAGTATTCTTTCTATCACCAAGCGGGACGTTTTTTTCAAGTACGGTCGCGGCATTCTTTTGTACTGGAAGTGATTCGCCGGTGAGTGATGCTTCTTCCACTCGTAAATTGATGGCTTCAAGTAAACGCAGATCGGCAGGAATAAAATTGCCTGCCTCAAGAAAAACAATGTCACCAGGTACAAGATTATAGGCAGGCACAGAATTACGCACGCCATCCCGCAACACCTGCGCATCAGGCGCGGCAAGTTTCTTAAGTGCGGCAAGAGCCTGCTCTGCGCGCTGTTCCTGTACAATGCCCAGGACTGAGTTCAAGACAACAATCGCCATGATCGCGGCGGCTTCCACATAGTCACCCAGTAAGGCGGAGATCACAGAAGCCACAATGAGAAGGATCACAACAAAGTTATTTAACTGTGCCCACAATAAGGCGAGGAAACCCGGCCGCGAGGCTTCTTTTAATTGATTTGGGCCATAACTTTGCAAACGTCTTTCCACTTCCTCTGTGGATAATCCTTCCTGCCGCACCTCAAGATGTTTTAACACCACATCTGCGTGAAGCGCGTACCAGTCATATTCATGTTGCTTTTCTTCCATCTCAGCCATGCTTCGTCTCCAATCGTTAATAATATATAGAGTATGCCAAATAAAAAGACCACCACGTTCTACGTGGTGGTCTTGCCAACGCCAGTAAGCGCACGGATCGCCGATGGCTCTATGCGAGCCAATGGGATGACGACAATCCATCCTGTGGGAGACAGGCAGCTACTCCCCAACCTCTGGTAGTGTACTCCAGTGTTAAAGTCACTGTCAAGGAAAAGGGTTAACAATTCTGTTCAGAAGTATAATAATTTTTTCTACGGTATATTTTCAAAAGACAATATTTTTATGCATTATTTGACCGCCGACGGCGGACAGCAGTCAAGCAAGCGAAAAATAATGTTTGGACAGTAATAAATAATGAATTTAAAGCAGTGATCGTTCAATAGCGGAGGGAACATGCTCGTTATAAAAGCACCTGCAACACGCGAAGAGTTCAAAGCCTATTACGCGCTTCGCTATAAAGTTTTACGTGAACCGTGGGGACATCCAAAAGGGACTGAGAAAGACGATTACGAACCGATCAGTGAACATTTCATGGCGGTTGACGAGCAGATAGGTGAAGTATTGGGCGTGATCAAATTATTCGAAAAAGCGCCAAATATAGGAAATATTTCCCACCTGGCGGTATCAACGAATTACCAGCGCAAAGGAATTGGAAAGGCACTGGTTGAAGCCGTGGAAAAGCGCGCACAGGAGCGCGGATTCAAAACGGTAGGGGCCATGTCGCGTATTACGGCGACTGCATATTTTGAAAAGCGTGGATATCACATAGCGGGAATTCCCGCGCCGCATCTGGGCACCATTCATTTGGTTTGGATGGAAAAGGAATTAGCATCTTAAACAAAACATGACTCGCATAATAAGCGAGCCCTATTTTATTTTCATTTCTCTACCGTACATTTTCAAAAATCAGCACTATTATCGTGAATTGATTGACCGCGGTCTGCGGTCAATTGAGTGGAAAACATAGTTTGTACGGTAGAAAAGTTTTCATTAACTCTATTCTGCTGCTTTAGGTTTTGGCGAACGGATAAACAATCCAACGACGAGATTGAAAACCGCCTTGAAAGGCATGAACAACCAGTCTACAAATTCATTAATGATTCCAATGCCCTTCGTAAACCAGATCAAAACAAAACGAAGCTTCTGTAAAAATGGGCTATGGGCATAAGCGAGAGAAAGAGCAATCGTTGCAATAGATATCCCAAAACGCAACAGATCTGGAATCTCAATATGCCACACCTGATCGAGAATTAATTCCACACCGATATTCAACACTAAAATATAGGCCGCTTGTTTCAAGATCGGCTCGCGCTCAACTGCATAACTGAAAATCCCCGCCGCATAGCGCATGGTCAAAATACCAATGCCAACCCCGAGCATTACCACCCAAACCATATCAGAGAGCGACACCGCCGCGACCACATTATCAATACTAAAGATAAGGTCCATAATTTCCACGGTTAACACAGTTGCCCAAAATGACTGAACTTTGATCGGCTTCATTTCGCCATCTTCGCCGCTATCCCCGCTGGACATATCCTCAAGATTATCAAATGCCAGATGAATCAAATAAACTGCACCGATCAGCTTGATCCACGAATTGTGAATCAAGAAGCTGGTCAGGAACAACATCGCGCCGCGGCCTACGTAGGCTCCCAACAAACCAACTCGTAACGCAGCCAATCTTTGATAACCCAGAAATGGATGTAATATTTCCCCAAGTTTCTGCAAGGCTCTCGGCCAGGGCACATCTTGATCATTAGGCAATGGTGCCACAAGCGCGCCAATCACAGCCGCATTATCAATCGATAAAATTCCTTCCAAAAAGATCAGTTGCAAAACAATAACTACAATCGGCCAATATTCGTTCATGCATTTCTCCGTGACATGGCATTTTAATTTTCCGACACAACATACGAGGCCACCACATATCCGTGGTGGCCTCGTCCAATATTAAGAAGTGTTCCATTTTGAAAACACAGGCGGCTGCGCCCCGAACACTTGTAGTGTATCCACATGCAAATGGATTGTCAAGCAAGCCTCAAATATTTTTGGGTTGGGAGTACAATTTGCGCCATGAACAAAATCAAATCACCCTTAGTTTATTTTTTGATGACAGTCATCGTGATTGCCCTGTTGACTCTCTTCGGCCCGCAAGAAAAATCATTGGGGTCAAACGTGCGGATTGTCTATCTGCACGGAGCCTGGGTCATGACTGCGGAAGTCGCCTTCATCGCCGCGGCTCTCGCTGGACTTTTAGGCCTGATCCTGAAAAGGGACATTTTCCACGCCTGGTCAGCTGCACTGGGCCGTACCGGAATCATCTTCTGGCTGACCTACCTGCCGCTCTCACTCTTTGCCATGCAAGCCAATTGGAACGGACTATTCCTGGCCGAGCCGCGTTTTCGTCTCGCCATCATCTTTGCTGTGACAGGTGTGCTGCTTCAATTGGGCTTATGGCTTTTCAATATTTCGTGGCTGACTTCTTTCGCAAACATTCTTTACATTGTCACATTGCGCGTGATCTTTGCAACGGCTCAAAATGTAATGCACCCGCCTCCATCTCCGATATTTAATTCAGGTCTGTGGAACGTAATTATCTTTTTTGTCGTGCTGAATATGCTTGCCTGGGTTGCTGGTTATTTTCTCACCCGCTTTTTCCTACCCTTGAAGACAAACGGATAAACCATCTTGCGTATCCGCTTTCAACTCATTATCTTCATGCTCCTGCGCACCATCCTGAATACAGCCCACAGGATGGTGTATCCGTTTTTGCCGATCTTTGCACGCGGCCTCGGCGTGGATATTTCCACCATGTCCTTATTGATGACAGGACGTTCGCTCATCGGCGCTACCAGCCCTTTATTTGCATCCATAGGAGATCGCCGCGGGCGTAAATTTGGCATGCTGCTCGGCACGCTTATTTTCACACTGGGAGTTGGGCTGGTTGCCATTTACCCAAATATCTGGACCCTCGCCATTGCATTAATCATGGCCGTGCTTGGCAAATATATGTTCGACCCATCCATGCAAGCGTATTTCAGTGACCGCATTCCATATGCACAACGCGGCACAGCCTTAGCCATCACCGAGGTTTCGTGGTCCATGGCATTTATTATTGGCGTTCCCATAGTAGGCTTTCTCATTGATAAATTTGGCTGGACGGCGCCTTTCCCTCTTTTTACAATACTTGGCCTTGTTATATTTTTCGTGATCTGGCGCATCGTCCCTGGCGAGGATGCACACCACGAGTTACCCAACAATTCACGGGATGGCTATCGCGCAGTGTTCACATCCATCCCGGCATTGGCAGGGATATCTATTGCCATGTTGGCAAGCGCAGGCAACGAGCTGGTCAGTGTTATTTTTGGGGTTTGGCTGGAAGATTCATTTGGGTTGAGAATCGCCGCATTGGCTGGCGCCTCCGTTGTAATCGGGCTTTCAGAATTAAGCGGAGAAGGATTGGTTGCCCTCACTACCGACAAACTCGGTAAACCGCTCGCGCTGACCATTGGGCTGATCGGCAACGCCCTGGCATCCATTTTGCTTCCCTTCATTGGGCAAACACAGGTTGGCGCGCTGATCGGATTATTTCTGTTTTATATCACCTTTGAATATATTATGGTCAGCCACATTCCATTAATGACAGAGCTGGTTCCGTCAGCGCGTGCAACCATGCTTTCCTTAAATGTGACAGGTCACTCCATCGGGCGCGCTCTCGGAGCATTTCTGGCAGCGATTATTTATCAACGTTTCGGGTTTATGTTCGTGGCATTAACCGCTGTGATTTTTAATGCAGCAGGCTTGATTGCCTTACAAAGAATGAAAAAAGGATAATTATCCCGCAATCAAATAAATTTGATTACTAAATTACCATCGGCTGATTATTAAATAGTGAAAATCCATATTAACAATAATAAAAAAGTCCCGTCTTGCGACGGGACTTTTTTATTACAAACTTGGGACGCGGATTAGGCGCCGCTGAGGCTGGAGTTGATTTTGCTGAATACGTTGCCGATGATTGGTCCGAGGATCATCAAAGCGGCGATCACGACGATGGCGACCAAAACGAGGATTAGAGCATATTCAACAAGACCCTGACCTTTTTCTTTGGGTGAAAATAACATTTTTATTTAATCTCCTTTCAATTAGATTTCTCAGGAAGGTCTCCTAAGATTGACTTTATTGTACACGGTCTACCCCAAAAAACAAGAGGATTCAGCTGCTATTTCTTAACAGTTATGTTAGCCTTTATGAAGCCAAAAATATCAAAATCTTACCCCGCCAAGGCTGGGTTTATTTTTCAAAATGTATAGCCAATTATTCATCAACCAGATTGTCTTTCCTCCGCAAGGGATATTCTGTGGTTAAATTACAGAATACTCATCAAAATAAAGTAAAGCGCGGTGAAAATTATGCTTATTCATTCAGCCACTCAACTCCTTACGCTCGCAGGCGGCCCGCAACGCGGACATGCCCTGGGCACACTCGGCATCGTCGAAAACGGCGCAGTTGTTGTCCGTGATGAAAAAATTGTAGCAGTCGGCACTACCCAGGAACTCAGGTATGCCTACCCCGATGAACCCTCGCTGGACGCGAGTCATTGCGTGCTTATGCCCGGTTTCGTAGACCCGCACACGCATCTCATTTGGGCAGGCGATCGCGCCGATGAGTTCGAAATGAAAATGGGCGGCATGGCCTATCTTGATATTCTCGCGGCGGGCGGCGGCATTATTTCAACCGTCAAAGCCACGCGCACCGCCAGCATGGAAACACTCATCGCACAGACTCGTCCGCGTTTGCTGCGTATGTTCTCACATGGCACAACTACAGCCGAAGCAAAAACAGGATATGGTTTGCAAACGTCCACTGAATTGCGCTTGCTCAAAGCCCTGCTCGCACTCGATGACGAAGGCCCGCTGGATCTCGCCATCACATTTCTCGGCGCACACGCCATTGCTCCCGAATTCAAAGATAACCCGCAAGGCTATACCGATGAAGTGACCCACACCATGCTGCCCATGTTAAAAGAATGGTGGGAGACGCACGCCCCGCGCCTGCCTCTGCCCTTTGTGGATGTTTTCTGCGAAACAAAAGCCTTCGACTTTGAACAATCGCGTCAGATCCTAACCCAAGCTGGGTCGCTGGGATTCCCGCTCAAGATCCACGCTGACGAATTTGACAACCTCGGCGGCGCAACGCTTGCGGCCCAATTAGGCGCAGCCTCTGCAGATCATCTCGTGCGGATATCTGACTCAGACATCGCCGCGCTCGGCAAATCAGACACAGTCGCGGTCTCTTTGCCATGTACGCCTTTCGGTCTGGCCGAACACGATTACACCCCAGCCCGCAAACTCATCGAAGCAGATGCGATTCTGGCGCTGGCAACAGACTGTAACCCAGGCACAACCTGGAACGAGTCGATGCAGTTTGTGATTGCCCTGGCTTGCCGTGCCATGAAATTAACACCAGCAGAAGCCATCGCGGCAACTACTATTAATTCCGCCCACGCAATTCGCAGGTCCGACATGATCGGCTCCATCGAAGTGGGAAAACAGGCTGATATGTTAATCCTCTCTGTGCCGGATTATCGCCAAATTGGATATCGCTATGGAACAAATCTGGTAAAACAAGTCATCAAGCGCGGACGTGTATATTCGGTGGATGTTGGGTATTATCGAACAGCGTAAATTCATTTAATAACTGGAGAAATAAACATGCAAATAGATATTATCGGTGTCCCCATGGATCTTGGCGCAGACCGCCGCGGTGTAGATATGGGGCCGAGCGCGATCCGCTACTCACACTTACAAAAAAAACTGGAAGAGCTTGGGTACTCCGTCAAAGACGCTGGCAACATAGAAGTGCCGATTGCCGAAATGTGCAGGATCACAAATCCAAAATTGAAATATATTGATTGTGTGATTCCCATGTCGCGCCGGGTGGCAGGCGCGGTTGCCACATCCATTCAGTCGAAAATTTTTCCACTTGTACTGGGCGGCGATCACAGCCTCTCCATAGGATCAGTACGCGGCGCGGCGCGCAACAAAAAGATTGGTGTAATCTGGATTGACGCGCACGCTGATTTCAATACTGCTGAAACCACGCCTTCCGGCAATATTCACGGCATGTCGCTTGCCATTCTCGCAGGGCAGGGCGATAAAAGCCTTGTTCAATTATGGGATGAAAATATTCCAGTCATCGACCCAAGCAAAATCGCCATTATCGGCGCGCGTGACCTCGACTCAGGCGAGAAGAAAAATCTAAGCAACGCGGGCGCGATGGTGATGGGCATGGAACAAATCGACCGCTACGGCATGGTCGCGGTGGTTGAGAAAGCCATTGAACGTGTCAGTCGTGATGTGGATGGCATTTATCTTTCCCTTGATCTGGATGCACTCGACCCGCAGCACGCACCCGGTGTAGGTACGCCCGTCCCTGCCGGACTGACGCAACGTGAAACACATCTTGCTTGTGAAATGATCGCCGAGACAAATAAATTGATCGGCATGGACCTGGTAGAGGTCAACCCAATTCTTGATGAAAAAAATAAAACTGCCGCGCTCGCTGTCGAATTTGCCCTCTCTGCACTTGGCCGCCGCATTTGGAATGGACAATCATAAATATGAAACCAATTCTTTTCGATCTTGAACAACTCGCGCACGGCGCAGGCGCCATCCTGCGTGAAGGATATAGTAAAGAACATCAAATCAGTTACAAAGGTGTGATCGATCTCGTAACAGAAACTGACCATGCTTCAGAAGCCTTTTTGATAAAAGAAATTCAAACTCGTTTTCCAGACAGCCACATCCTTGCTGAAGAAAGCGGCGAAACCAAAGGAGAAAATGAAGGCCTATGGTATATCGACCCGTTGGATGGGACGGTAAACTACGCACATCATATCCCCGCATTCTGTGTCTCGATTGCCTATGCATCCAATGGGATCGTGCTCCTCGGCGCGGTGTACGATCCACTACGTGACGAAATGTTCACAGCCGAACGCGGCAAAGGCGCATTCTTAAACGGCAAACCCATTCACGCCTCCAGCGTAACGGAACTGCAAAAGAGTTTGCTGGTGACAGGTTTTCCATACGACACATGGAACACAGAGAAAGACAATTTCAAAAACTTTGAAAAACTCGCCAAGATGACTCAAGGTGTACGCCGCCTCGGATCTGCCGCCCTGGACGGCTGTTACGTCGCTGCGGGCCGTTTCGACGCATTCTGGGAGTTGACTCTCCGTCCCTGGGATATCGCCGCCGCTGGCTTGATCGCCGAAGAAGGAGGAGCGCGCGTCACAGCTACCGATGGCAAGCCTGATTACATATCCGCTCCACAGTCCATTCTGGCCGCCGCCCCGGGCATCTATGAAAAAATGCTCGAACAGCTAAACTGAATTTCTCTACTGTACAAACTATGGTTTTCACCCAATTGACCGCAGACAGCGGACGGCTGTCTGCGGTCAATTCATAAAAATACTGCTGTTTATTTAAGGCGCAATACCTGATTGAACTTCCCCACCTATCACTTCATCTACCGTCTTGATCACCAGCCCATTATTCTTTTGCTGATCACCCAGCCAGCCTGCAAATTTTGAGAATGTATCAAGTTCAACCGCGTATTGATCACATCCATCGCAGACGTGGTGAAAGATAAAGATTACCCAGCCGCCGCCGCCTTTTTCTGTATCAACAACATACCGCAGCATTTTTGCCAGTCTGGTGTCACTCACGATATACGGCATGGCTTGTAGTGCAAAGGCATCTCCCGGCGGAGCCAGATCGGGGCCATCCACCACGCCGCGCGCGTTGTTATAGCCGCAATCCATCACAACTTGTTTTGCCTCTGTATCGTAATGCCCGTAGGGATAAGCAAAGGATGTCACTTCAAAGCCGTGGGCGATCAAATTCATGCGATCCTGACAAACTTCACGCTTCAGGTCTGCGCCGCGTACATCTGTCAATTTGATGTGACTTAATGTATGTCCGCCAATTTCATTACCGTCGGCATATAAATCCTGCAATTGCGGCTCGGTCATATATCCAGCTGCGCCGGTAAACCCGCTGACAATATAAAAAGTGGCATGCAAATCATTTTCAGAAAGAACAGAGCGCACCAAATAATTATCGGCATCGCCATCATCAAAGGTCAGGCTGACAGTTGTATTCTTGAATGTGAGATTGGGTTGTTTTGACTGAGTAGGAGTGGGCCGCGCAGTAATAGTGGGCGTATTAATACAGCCCACTAAAAAAAATATATACAATGCAAGCCATGTAGAAGGATATTTCATACGAACAACTTATGTGCAAATTTGCGCAGACTGCTAGGTTCGAATACGATCTCTCGATAATATATAGGACTTACGCAAGACGGACAAAGCTTGCGTAAACTACCCCTATATATGCTACTATGTCCTTCCAAAGCGTCATATATGGTGTTGGAATTCTTGTTCTGCGTAAGTCCTAATATACCAGCAGCCAAATTACTTTTAAACTGGTAAAAAGTGGGCCCGGCTGGATTCGAACCAGCGACCAAGGAATTATGAGTTCCCTGCGCTAACCGCTGCGCCACGGGCCCGTTTTAAGTGTCAGGTGTCAAGTGTATAAGTATCTGGTGACACTTATACACTTGACACTGGAACACCAAACGAAGAGCGGGAGATGGGATTCGAACCCACGAATATCAGCTTGGAAGGCTGATGCCTTACCACTTGGCGACTCCCGCATTAGGTTTTCTATTTTACTTGCATGAGCAAAGTCAGTCAAGCACCTTGACCCTAATTTGATAGTACAGTAAAATATTGACCGCGTAAAAAAACGCTTCCGTAGCTCAGTGGATTAGAGCGCTTGCTTGCGGAGCAATAGGTCGCAGGTTCGAGTCCTGCCGGGAGCACTAAAGAAACCGTCTTTCATACCGAAAGGCGGTTTTTGTTTACCTTCTTTTGGTCGCAGGCCCCATCGAGGGATGATATTCGAGTCCTGCCGGGAGCACTAAAGAAACCATCTTTCATACCGAAAGGCGGTTTTTGTTTACCTTCTTTTTCTCTACCGTACAAACTATGGTTTTCACCCAATTGACCGCCGACCACTGTCTGCGGTCAATCAATTCACAAAAACATTGCTGGTTTTTGAAAATATAGGTAGAGAAGTTTATAATGAGCCTCATGAAAAAGAACAAACCCCATATTCTCCTCACCAATGATGACGGTATTCGTTCGCCGGGTCTTTGGGCCGCCGCCGCCGAACTTTCCAAGATCGGCTATGTAACTGTCGCCGCGCCGCGCGAGCAATCCTCGGGCATGGGGCGCAGCCTGCCCAGTACGTCAGATGGGATCATTCTCAAAGAGCTGGTACAGGTCAACGGTCAGGAATGGAGCGTGTACGCAGTCGGCGGCTCGCCTGCCCAATCTGTCCTGCATGGCGTGCTGGAGATCGTCCCACACAAAGTCGATCTGGTCGTTTCAGGAATTAATTACGGCGAGAATGTTGGCTTGGGCATCACTATTTCAGGTACAGTCGGCGCAGCGATGGAAGCCGCAGCGATGGGGTTTCCCGCATTGGCAATTTCGCTCCAAACAGAAACTCATCATCACCTAACTCATTCAAAAGATATTGATTTTTCAACGGCTGGATATTTCACCGCCTATTTTGCACGATTACTTCTTGAAAAGAAATTTCCACAGGAAGTGGATTTGATCAAAGTGGAAGTGCCGAGTCATGCCACGCCGACAACTGAGTGGCAAGTGGGCAGGCTTTCCCGTAACCGATACTATGACGCCGTCCCATCCAAACGGGATTCCTGGGAACAATCTGGTCCCATTTCCTACAAACACAGTGAAGGCATTGAACAGGAGCCCGAAGATACTGATGCCTATATTTTGCGGCAAAAGAAAATGATAGCCGTGACACCAATCAACCTGGACATGACCGCGCGGGTGATGTTTCCAGATTTTGAAAAATTCTTAAGAGACTAAAAAAGTGGAGAGCCGCAAAGCTCTCCACTTTTTTATCGTCCGCTGGCTGCGGTCAATTCCTATAACTCGCTTGCGCGTCTTGTGATCTTATCCTTCGCGCGCGCCACAAACTCAGCCAGTGGAATATTATTCTGCTGGCTTCCATCACGCGCCCGCAGTGACACCTGACCCGCCTGCATTTCGTTATCACCCACCACAAGCATGTACGGCACTTTCATCAACTGCGCCTGACGAATTTTGGCATTCATACGCTGCGCAGATGAATCAGCATGAGCGCGGATTCCGTTTTCGCGTAATTGCTTTGCAACACTTTCTGCATAATCATTCTGCGCATCCGTGATCGAGATAACACGCACCTGTTCAGGAGAAAGCCAAACCGGGAAACTGCCCGCGTAATGCTCCAGCAGGAAGCCGACCATGCGTTCATGCGTGGAGAGCGGCGCACGATGAATGCAAAGTGGTATTTCATCATGGCCTTCCTTGTTTGTGAATTTCAAATCAAAACGTTCAGGCACGGCAAAATCCACTTGATTCGTGGCCAGCGAGAATTCACGTCCAATGGCCGACCAGATCTGCACATCGATCTTCGGACCGTAGAAGGCAGCTTCATCTTCACGTTCCACATAGGGTACGCCGCCATTGTTCATGGCGCGGCGCACCCTATCTTCTGTTTTGATCCACAGAGTTTCATTGTCCACGTACTTTTTGCCAAGTCCCTGCTTACTATGTAGTGAGAGGCGCATCACGTATTTGTCGATGCCGAATAGGTCGAAGTATTTTTTATATAAATCGATCACGCCCATAAATTCCTGCTCGAATTGTTCTTCGCCGCAATAAATATGGGCGTCGTTCATTTGCATCGAGCGGACACGCATCAACCCAAAGAGTTCACCTGATTTCTCGTAACGGTAGCAGGTTCCATATTCGGCGAGACGAATCGGTAAATCCCGATAGGAACGTCCTTTCGAGCCGAAAATCTTATGGTGCATCGGACAATTCATCGGCTTGATGTAATACTTCACACCTTCCAATTCCATGGGCGGATACATGCTCTCGGCATAATAAGGCAGATGACCCGAGCGAATGAAGAGATCTTCCTTTGTGATATTCGGCGTACGCACACGAGAATAGCCGGCGGCTTCTTCCATTTCCTTGGCGAGTTTTTCCAACTCTTCAATAATGATTCCGCCGTTGGGCAGCCACAAAGGCAGGCCGGGACCGACTTCCTCATCAAAGATAAAGATTTCAAGTTCTTTGCCCAATTTGCGATGATCGCGTTTTTTGGCTTCTTCCAGTTGAAGGAGATACTCTTTCAACTGTTCCTTGGTTTCCCAGGCTGTACCATATAGACGCTGAAGCATTTTATTGTTTTCATCGCCGCGCCAATACGCGCCAGCAACCGACATCAACTTAAACGCATCCTGTTTGATCTCTTTTGTCGTCTGCACATGCGGGCCGCGGCACAGGTCTGTGAATGTGTCCTGTTGATAGATGGAGATCTCAGGCTTCTCTGTCAGCGGATTACCATATTCGTCGGTGCCGCCTTTTTCGAGTCCTTCGATCAATTCCAGTTTATAGGGTTGATCGGCAAAGATTTTCTTCGCTTCTTCGGCAGAGATGACCGTTTTCTTGAACTCGTGCTTGCCCTGCACAATCTGCCTCATGCGTTTTTCGATGGCTTCCAAATCCTCAGGCGTGAGGTTGCGCGGCAAGTCGAAGTCATAATAAAAACCATTTTCTACTGGCGGCCCAATGGTTGGCTTGCCATCAGGGAACATCTCCATCACAGCCTGCGCCATGACATGCGCCGCAGAATGACGTATCTTGTATAACTGTGTATCTTCATAGCGTTCTGTTTGCAGTGCCATTTTCTTCTCCTTTTTTCCACGAAGGCTATAAAGAATTCGTGGATTAAAAACAAAAAACTCTCATCCACAACGGGACGAGAGTTTGATCTCACGCGGTTCCACCCGATTTGTATTCGTTTTTAGTTCCCAGTTTTATGGTTTGATAGTTGCCCAACCAGGGAACTATCAAACTACCCAACTATAAAACTAAACCAATACATCTCTTAAGCCGATAACGGGGCCAGCCGTTCAACTTACTAACTGATCACTGTTCACCGAACACTGTTCACTGTTCTGCTTCTCGCTCGCGAGTGGTTTTCTGTGATATTCCCTTGAAGAGATTCTCAATCGTGATCTCTTCTCTCTGTTAAGGACTTGGCCACATACTCGTCTCGGTCAATGCGTTTTTACTATTTACTGGTCACTGATTACTAATCACCGACTTTGTGGGCGGAATAGGGCTCGAACCTACGACCTCATCGATGTCAACGATGTGCTCTAACCAACTGAGCTACCCGCCCGAAGGATGAACATTATACCAGTCTCTCAAAAATTGACAATCCCTGCGGTATAATCCGTTCGCTATGGCAAGACGCAAAGCCCCCGAAGAACTCTCTGTTGAAGAACTGCGTCGCCTGTTGGTTGAAAAACGACGCGGCGCCCGCAAAGAACGGCTGGAAAACTTCCGCCGCACGGGACGTGTCATCTCGGTCGAGTCGGACTTTAACTCACAGACGAATCTTTCCGCCCCGACAGTGGATACAACAGAAACCAGCGACTCAGCGCCCGAGCCAACGCCTGCCACCCCGCGCCGTAAATTGATGGATCGCATTTTACTTGGCGTGGAAATTCTCGCGGTGGTTGGTCTGGTGGCAGTACTTTTAAATGGCCTTGGTATGCTGCGAACCCTCAACACCGAAGTGGCTTCCGCGCTCAAGCCAGAGACTGTGACACCCACTCCACTGGTCATGGCGGTTGTGTTACCCTCCGGGCATGTTCCTCCAGATGCTCAGGGCAACACGAAGCCCAATGAAATAGAAATACCCGATCACCTGCGGCCCATGGTACAGTCGCTTGCGAACATTCCCATCCCAACCTCTGCGCCAGATCAGGCCATTCGCATCCAGATTCCATCCATCAACATTGATGCGCCCATCGTTCAGGGTGATGGATGGGAACAACTCAAAAAGGGAGTCGGTCAATATGTTGGCTCCCCTGATCCAGGTCAGGATGGAAACGTGGTGCTCTCGGCGCACAACGATGTCTACGGTGAAATATTCCGCTATTTAGACAGACTCATCCCCGGTGACCAGATCATCGTCTACACACAACAACGTCAATACACCTACATTGTTGACCGCACAGTTTTAGTGGAACCCACCGCCGTGGAAGTGATGGCATCCACGGGCAGCCCCACTGTGACACTGATTTCATGCTATCCATATCTTGTTGATAAACAGCGCATTGTTGTCTTTGCGCGATTACAAAACTAGGAGAAATAACATGGCTAAGAAAAACAAACGAGCAACCCAGTCTGCACCTTTGGGAGGTATCCCCGCAGTACGCACTGAGTTCAACCCCGATTATTCCACCACCAAGAAAGACCTTGCCCGTATTGGAGTTCTGGCAGGCACATTCTTTGTGGCGCTGATTGTGCTTTCCTTCTTCATAAAATAAACTTTTACCTGATGGAAATAAAAAGCGGAAAGGCTGGGAAACCGGTCTTTCCGCTTTTTATTGGGGATATAATACAACAATGGATATAACATCGAATCTTATTTCAAAGTTACAAGACATCATCACTCGCTTCCAAATGTGGAGAGCGGCTTTTTTGTTACGTAAAGATTACAACAACCCGTCCATGCAAGAATTCGCCGCATTAAGCGCTGATGACTTTTTGGATCATAACTAACAAAGATGACACCCTCCATGTATGACATCCTACTCGAAAAACTAACCTACGGCGGTGAAGCCATGGGACGCCTGCCCGATGGCCGCGCGGTCTTCGTGCCGTTTGGCCTGCCCGGCGAACATGTCCGCGTGGAGTTGACGGAAGACAAGAAAAATTTTGCGCGTGGAAAATTACTGGAAATACTACAGGCATCCCCAGAAAGAATAGACCCGAAATGCAAACACTTCGGAAAGTGCGGCGGATGTCATTATCAAAACCTGTCTTACGAAAAACAATTGCAGGCAAAGACAGAAATTTTACGTGACCAGTTACAGCGCATTGGAAAAATTGAAAACCCACCGATTGCGCACATCATCGCGTCACCTCTTGAGTGGAATTATCGTAATCATGTGCAATTCCATCTGACGGCAGAAGGAAAAGTTGGATTTATCAATGTAAAGGGAAATTCAACTCTGCCAATTGAAGAATGCCATTTGCCTGAAACAGGAATCAATACCTTCTGGCCTGAACTGCAATTTGAGTCGAACAAAGATGTGGAACGGGTTGCTTTGCGCACAGGGATACATGAAGAATTAGTAGTTATGCTCGAATCTGAAAGCCTTGAGCCTCCCGAAATCGAGATTGAAGCGGATGTTTCTGTGGTGCATGTATTTGATGAACATGCCGTTGTCATTGCGGGGCAGGATCACCTGATCTTCAATATTCTCGGGAAAGACTTCCGCGTTTCTGCTGCATCGTTCTTTCAAGTCAACACAAAGATGGCAGAGAAAATGGTGGAACATTTGCTTGCACGGCTGCCTGCCACAACAGCCACCACGCTGTTGGATGTCTATTGTGGAGTGGGCTTGTTCAGCAAGTTTTTTGCTGGAAAATGCCAACAAGTGATCGGAATCGAATTATCCGAATCAGCCTGTGAGGATTTCGCATTTAACCTGGATGAGTTTGACAATGTGGAACTATACGAAGGCGCGGCAGAGGAAATCCTGCCTGGGCTGGCGGGCAGGATGGATAGTTCAACTTTTATGATCGTTGACCCTCCACGCGTGGGTATCGAGAAATATGTTTTGGACGCAATCATCAGCATCAAGCCGCAGATTATTGCCTATGTATCCTGCGACCCATCCACACTAGCGCGGGATGCAGCCAGACTGATTAACGGGGGCTATCGTTTGTCGGAAGTGACTCCGTTCGATCTTTTCCCCCAGACGTATCACATTGAGTCAATTTCAATTTTTGAAACAGTTTAAAAAAACTCTACCGTACAAACTATATTTTCCACCCAATTGACCACCGACCGCTGTCTGCGGTCAATCAAGTCACGAAAAAATTATTGGTTTTTGAAAACGCACAGTAGAGAATAAACACGAAACCCTGAAGGTTTTTAGTGCCTTCAGGGTTTCGTGTTTAAGTCTATTATTCTGCGATTACAACGATCTTGTCTTCAGCAGAGAAGGTCACTCGCTCAGATTTCTTCGGGTTGGTATGCACGCCGTATGATTTATCGGCATCGTGGTTTTCACTCAACAGACGATATCCAATCGCGGTCTCACCGCGACGGCGGGCGGCTTCGGTAACGGTGTAGAAATTTACAGGCTGACCAATTGCGACGTAATCGCTGATTGGCTTGAGGTATATCTCGGCGCCTTCGGGGTCAAACATATCGGCGAATACGCCCATCAATTCGGCGTTCTCTGAAAGCTGTGACATCATCAAACTAATGAGATGTTCGCTGACGATGAAATCATCCACTTTGGCGGCTTCGGCGAGTTCACGATTACGCAGGTCGAGCATTTCGCTGATGATGGAGAAGGGGGTTTCATCACGTTCGGCAATATCACGTAAGTGAAGCAACGTAATGAGTGTGATCGCGTCTGCTTCCTGTTGTTCGAGATGATTGTAGGCCAACACAATGACATGATCGTATTCTGTGGCTTCAAGGCTTTCAAGCAAATCGCGGTCACGAATATCACCTTCCTGCACGGTGACTTTTTGATTTTTAAGTTTATCCACTTCAAGGCGAAGCTGTTTTTCGAGATCATCAATATCCGAAACAATCAGCACCTGTGAACCTTTGGACACATAATTATCCAGTTCGCGAATGATGATGGCACCGGAACGATTCCAGCCGAGGATGAGCACTTTCTCAGGCTTGGGCTTGGAAACTGCACCAGAAACCTGAATCAGGCTCTCGTCGAGTGAGATGCGGGAAGCCCCTGTAAGGATGATCTTGTCGTCATCTTCCGCAATCAAAAAGAGCTGGTCGCCTGATTGAATACGTGTGTCTATAGGTGGGCTCATCGCAACAGTTCCATCGGCTTTGCGAATGCCCATCAATGTGGAAGTTTCATAAGCGAGCAGTGCTTCGCCGTAGGTTTTTCCAGAAAGCGCAGGCTCTTGTTTGAAATAAATTTCATCGCCGCCAAAATCCATCAGCTCGGTGTAAACGATGGAGAGGCCGCTTTGGCGTGAAGTTTGTGCGACAACACGCGCGATCAGATCGTTGGTAAGAATGGGCTGCACAAGGTCTTTCGCGCCGAGCATCTTAACCACGTCCATATTTTTGGGATCGCGGATCTGCGTGACAATATGATAGGGTTCGGCGCGGCGTTTGGGGTTGTTGGTAATCGCCAAAACAGACTTAATAATATGAGTGTCGGGGTCTGCGCCATCAGCCAAAATTACGATTGAGCGCGCGGTATGCGGGCTGGCAATTTCAAGATCGGTCAGATCAATGGGACTGCCTGAGCGGAAAATAATACGTGTATTCTTTGTATCTGGGACGCGGTCATTGACCGCATCTTCCATCTCGACTTTATCCTGATCGGCCAATACGACAATGACTGCTCCGCTTTTGCGGCTTTCATTGGCGAGGACAAGCTCGGAAATGATGGTGAAAATCTGCGTGCTCCAACCGAGGATGAGGGTATGGTCATTTTCAAGAACCGCTGAACGGCCTTTGCGTAATTCGTCAAGTTTGTCTTCGAGGCCGTTGTTGATAATACCGATCAAGGCGCTGACGACGAATATACCGCCAAAGGTAACCACGAGCATCATCAAAAGGAAAAAGAAACCACCTTGATCGCCGCCCATTGTGCCTGAATCGAGCGTGCGTAGAAGTCCCATCCAAGCCAGTTCAAACAGACTTTCGTTATTGGGGGCGCTGCCAGTGATCTTCACCAAAGCGGCAATGACGAATATGATCACAGCAGAAAGCACAAACAGCGCAGTAATCAGCGCGCCCGGGCCGCGCGACATGTAATTATCGAACCAATATTGAAAACGTTGTTTAAATGTAGGAGTCTTCATTTTCTTTCCTTATATTGAAATTTTGACTATTATAAGAGGTATCTGTTATTAAAGCACAGGGAATCTTAGCTGTCTTTCATTTGCAACGCTACAAACACATCTTGCCATTCAAAGAAAGCTGCGGGATACTTTGCCTGCTCATTAAGAAATCTATAATCTTTTACAAGTAACATCAATCACCGCAACAGAGTCTATTCAATGCTGGTTCGTTCATTTTTTAGAAAGCGAGGTACATCATGTTCTCATTTGAAGGTTTCGACCGCCGCAAGCAGGAAGATCAAATACGCTCGGAAGGCAGGCTTCCCCCTGGCCAATCTTTAACTGTCAAGTTCCCTGTATTACATTATGGGCCAGTGCCCTCTTTCACTCCCGCCACCTGGGATTTGCGCATCTGGGGCGAAGTGGAAGAGGAAAAACGCTGGTCGTGGGCTGAGTTTAATCAACTGCCGCGCACAACCATGAAAATGGACATCCACTGCGTTACACGCTGGAGCAAGGTGGATACAACCTGGGAAGGTGTCTCGGTTAAAACATTGGTCGATAATGGACTGATCAAGATCAAGCCAACCGCCACACATGTGATGCAGCATGCCGAATACGGATTCACTGTAAACCTGCCGCTCGAAGTTGTTTTACAGGATAACTTCCTGCTGGCCACACATTTGGATGGCGAGCCGATCACAGCCGACCACGGCTATCCCTTGCGCGGCATGGTGGGTTTTATCCCTGCTCAAAAAGAGTTGGAAACGCCCTATCTTTGGAAGGGCGCCAAATGGTTAAGATCATTGGAATTTATGCCGCGCGATAAACGCGGATTTTGGGAACAAGCCGGTTATCACAACCGTGCAGATGTCTGGCGCGAAGAACGTTTTGGTTAATCAATTTTCTATAAAAAACTCCGAGTTCATTAATGAACTCGGAGTTTTTTATAGTTAAGGCCGACTGCCCAAGGTGACATTCACATCCACTGTATCCGCAGCGCGCTGTACAGTCAGGATGACTGAATCTCCCGGGCCTTTATTTGTAATCAGGTAAGAGAGCAACTCATCAAATGTGCGGATATTTTTTCCGTCAATCGCGGTAATCAAGTCACCGCCAGCCAGCAAGCCGGTAATACCGGAAGGCTTTGTACCTGCCAAAATACCTGCATTATCTGCCGGGCCGCCAGCGACGACATCCGTTACATACGCGCCGGTAAATGTATTCAAGCCCAAGGCTTCGATCATTTCAAGACTCAAAGAGTCTCTGGATGCGATGCCAAGATATGGATAATCATATTTTCCATCTTTGATCAAAGATGGCGCAACGCGCTTGACAATATTAATCGAAACCGCGAAACCAATACCGGAGTTAACAGGCTGACCCGTCTCTGTGGCGCTGAGGGTGCGGATGGCGCGATTGATACCGATCACTTCACCGTTGATGTTGAAGAGCGGCCCGCCGGAGTTACCGGGGTTAATCGCCGCGTCGGTTTGAATGATATCGCCAGCCGTGAACGGGCGTCCGCCGGGGGCTTCATGCGCTGAGTCTAATGTGCGGCCAAGCGCCGAGATAATGCCAACGGTCATGGTGCTGTTCAAACCAAAAGGGTTGCCAATCGCTACGACAGTCTGACCCACTTGCAGTGAGTCTGAATCGCCGAGCGGCAGCGGGTGCAATTCCGCAGCGGGCGCATCCACTTTCACGATGGCGAGGTCTGAATCCAGATCCGTTCCGATCACGGTTCCATAGGTCATGAACCCGGATGTAAATCGAATCTCTATCACGGTCGCGCCTTCGATCACATGATAATTGGTTACGATGTGTCCCTGCCCATCATACACAAACCCGGAACCCTGACCTTGATCTGTGATGATCGCAACCGTGCCTGGATTAACATTTACATAAAGCGCCACCAACCCACCCTGCTCCACTGCGGGATTAACTGCATTTGAATCAATTGGCGCAACCGCTACAACGGGCGCAGCAGTTGCCACTCCATTCTGTCCGGGCAAAGCCGGGGACTGGCAAGCCAGCATGGCCAATATCAAAATTACAAAAGCCGAAAAGCTTTTTTGTGTTTTCATTAAATACTCCTGTTTCAGTTTTAGAACTTTATGCGGGATGCTTCATCAATTAAATCTATTTGTTTAGACGACAGATATTTTGGAATTTGTACTTTCAGTTTTACGTACAGGTCGCCTTTTGTGTTTGGGTTTTTCAAATGCGGCATACCGCGCCCCGCCAAACGAAAAACCTGGTCGGTCTGCGTGCCGGCCGGAATGCTCAACTTAACTTTCCCCGTGGGTGTTTCCACATCTGCGTCGCCGCCCAATATTAAAGTGAACACGCTTAATACGGATGTCGTGTACAGGTCCTGACCATCGCGCTCAAACAGACTCTCATCTGTGATATTTACCAGCAGGTAGAGATCGAGTCCTTCTGGGCCCGCGCCTGCCACTCGAACCTTTGAGCCTGTCTTCACCCCGGCAGGGATGCGCACCTGTAACTTGCGCCCATTGGTTTGTAACTGGCGCATGGCACCTTCGTAAGCCTCTTGAAAAGAGATATCCACTTCCTGTTGATAGCCCTGCTGTTGCTGCGCTGCCTGGTTGCGCACAGAAGAACGGACAGCCTCACCAAATATGGAGCGGAAGAAATCTGAAAAATTACCGCCGCCCGCAAACGGGTCTTCAGTGCTTGCGCCGCCTCGTTGTTGTGCGCCTTGTTGTTGAAACCAGTCATCCCATTGGAAGTCGCCGGGCCGCCCGCCGCCTGTGCGAAAGTTGGAGTACGCGCTGCCCAATTGGTCATATCGGGCGCGTTTTTTCTCGTCACTCAACACCTGATAAGCCTCATTGATCTCTTTGAACTTATCTTCGGCTTTTTTATCGCCGGGGTTTTTATCAGGGTGAAATTGCATGGCAAGCTTACGATATGCCGTGCGGATATCGTCTGCGCTGGTTTTTCGTTCGACACCAAGAATTTTATAGTAGTCTTTATAGTCCATAATGCTATTGTTATCACCGCGTAAGTACCGAGTCAAGCGCCTACAAGGCACGCTAACACAACTCTAACCTGTGTTTTTTTTATGATACAGTTATAAAAATCATTCTACAAAGAAAAGATGAACAGAAGATGAATTCAATGGAAAATTCCCTACTGCACAAACCATGGCTTTCGCCCAATTGACCGCCGACCGCTGTCGGCGGTCAAATTCACGAAACATAGGTGATTTTTGAAAATGTACGGTAGAGAAATGGAAATTATAAGTATCCATACGAAGCAACTAAACAGTGAATGAAAGAGGAATCAATGCAAATTACACGCCTCGAACTACAAACCCCCGATCTAAAAGAACAGGCTTTATTTTATGGTGAAACACTTGGGCTGGACACCCGCATCCTCGCCGGCGCTCAGGTTATCATCCGCGCCGGCGCGACCGAGCTGGTCTTTACGCAGGCTGAAAAAAATCAACACAGCCCATATCATTTTGCGTTCAACATGCCTGAAAATCAATTTGAGACAGCCATAAAGTGGACCGCCATGCGCGCAGATCTACTTGCCGATGAAAGCGGCAACACCACCTTTGATTTTGGGAACTGGAACTCGCATTCGCTATATTTCAAAGATGCAGCAGAAAATATTCTGGAATTGATTGCACGACACGACTTGAAAAACGCGAGTGACGAATTCGGTATTTTATCTGTGAGTGAAATGGGTCTGGCGACAGAAAATGTGCCAGCGCTGGTGCATCTCTTCCACGAAAAAACTGGACTATTGCCCTACAAAGATGAAAGTAGTGAAACGTTTACCGCCATTGGCAATGCTGATGGATTATTTATCACCGTCAAACAGGGACGAGTATGGTATCCGAACACAGGAATCCCCGCCCAGCTTTTACCTGTGCGCGCGCATTTTCAAGTGGACGAAACAAAAATGATCTTGAACAGCGCTCCCTATCAAATCGATCTGGTCACGCCGAAAT
>Ga0335394_10001304_pt1 | contig 27899 bp, 22 predicted proteins | sample MAT03_FD_205741 | JGI IMG/M metagenome (GOLD analysis project Ga0335394, IMG submission 205741) | Freshwater microbial communities from Lake Fryxell liftoff mats and glacier meltwater in Antarctica - MAT-03 (spades assembly) (version 2) ...
GGTCAGGTTGCTTGCCATCAGATTTACACTGTCGGTCAAATCTTTCCACGTTCCGCCCACGCCACGCACCTTTGCTTGTCCGCCCAATTTTCCTTCTGAACCCACCTCACGCGCCACGCGGGTTACCTCCGAAGAAAATGAGTTGAGCTGATCCACCATTGTATTGATCGTATTTTTCAGCTCCAAAATTTCTCCTTTTACATCCACCGTAATTTTTTTGGAAAGGTCTCCTTTCGCAACGGCAGTAGTTACATCCGCAATATTCCGCACCTGAGTGGTCAGGTTTCCTGCCATTTTATTTACACTGTCTGTCAAGTCCTTCCAGGTTCCGCCTACTCCTTTTACCTGTGCCTGTCCTCCTAGTTTTCCTTCCGTTCCTACCTCACGCGCCACACGGGTTACCTCCGAAGAGAATGAGTTGAGCTGATCTACCATCGTGTTGATCGTATTTTTCAACTCAAGGATTTCTCCTTTTACATCCACCGTAATTTTTTTGGAAAGGTCGCCTTTCGCAACGGCTGTGGTAACTTCCGCAATGTTCCGCACCTGACCGGTAAGGTTGCTTGCCATTTTATTTACACTGTCGGTCAAATCGTTCCATACTCCCGCCACGCCTTTCACTTTTGCCTGTCCTCCGAGTTTCCCTTCCGTTCCTACCTCACGCGCCACACGCGTTACTTCCATCGAGAATAAGTTCAGCTGTTTTACCATTCCGTTCACCTCTTTCGCAATGCGTAAAAACTCCCCCTGCAACGGATTGCCTTCAATGGATAAAGGCATATTCTGTGAAAGATTTCCTTTAGCAACCGAAGTAATAACGTGCGCGATCTCAATGGTAGGATGCACCAGATCAGAGATAAGCGTGTTTACAGAATTAACACAGGAACCCCAAGAGCCACGCGCTCCATCCAGGGTAACCCGGTTGGTTAGTTTTCCTTTTTTACCAATACTGTTTCCTGCTTTCTCAAATTCAACAGTCATTCTTTCATTCATATCAATGATGTCATTGAGCGTATCGCAGATAGATAGTTTCAAACCAATCTGTCCTTCTGGCAGGCGAACGGAAAAATTTCCGTTGCGTACCTTCCTGAGAATTTTAAGCAGCTCAGCATCCGTCAAAATAATATCGGTATCGATTGCCTTTGTGCCATTTTTCGCAGGATGCACTCCATTGTTTTTATTCACAATATTTGTTTTAGGTAACTGATTAGCGTCAAGCATGAATGAATTTCGGCATATCTCCGGTTTGCATTACAAACATCAACCCCTCAATAACATCCTGTCCTCTTTTGCGGAGAGTCTTGATGGCACTAGTGAAACATGCATGAGCATTCTCTCCCTGTTCGTTTTTTGAACATTGGGAAACCTTTCGGGCAATAACGGCGTCCAAGATACCTTTTCTTACAACATTTGCAACGCTTTATCTCAACGCGGCAACCCTCTACTTCTACCTTCGGGCATGCCGGAATCTCCGTAACACTTACCATCTCGAATGCTTCATATTCCAATTCCCCTCCGCAGGTGCAAACCAACAGGTCTGAACCTACTTCATGTATTTGGCTCATCGCTTCCAACAACGGCGCTTTGCGCATCTCAAATTTCCCTTGCCCGGACTTCCTTCAAGGACCCTTCGGGTTGGTCTTCTTTTTTGACTTTGAAAAGGGTGTGGCTGTTTTTGCAGATTTCCGTTCCAACTCTTCAACACGCCGCTCCAAGGTTTTTATCCTTTCGCCCTGAATTCTTATTTGTTCACTCTGCGCCAGTATCTGTTCTCCTTGAGCAATAACCAGCGTAATCAACTCGGCTTTGCTCATCTTTTCCAATGTCGGTCGTGGCAAATTCATACCGAAATATACCTACTCTATTCTTATTTGAATCCCTTTTGATGAAAAAATCGCAACCAGGCACTATCTTAGCGACCGATGAAAAAATAAGGGTACAGAAAACACGGACATTTCCCGGAGAAATTTGTACCCTTATTTAAAACCGGTTCCTTAGCGCTAATCAATTACGCTTCGAACTTGAATTGATCTACAAATCCGATTGAATCGTCAAATATTTCCAGTATATAAACGACTTACTTTCCAATACAAAACTTCCCAAATATCTCCCCCAACAAATCCTCCACCCCAATCTCCCCCGTAATCTCCCCCAAATACGCCAGCGACCGCCGAATATCCTGCGCCACAAAATCCCCCGTCACGTTCGAATCCAGTCCATGCAGCACATCCGCCAGCGCCGCATCCGCCCGCCGCAACGCATCGTGGTGCCGGGCGTTGGTTACCACCGTGCCTTCGATCTTGAGATCCCCGCCGATGCCCGTTTCGTACAGTTTATCCTTTAAAAACTCGATGTTCTGCGCGTTTTTGGCGGAAATGGGCACGAGCTGCCCGGAAACCAGCCCGATGCTGTTAAACCCCGGCGGCTCGTTTTGCAGGTAGGGGTGTACGTCCGGCGCAGCGGTGTTCAGGAGCCAGGCGGTGTCGAAATGGGGGTTGCGGTCCATTTTATTGCACACCACCAAGGTCTGCGAAAGGCTCAACGCGGTGGTGGCGAGCAGTTTCTCCAGGTCTTCGTGCACGTCGCGCAGGGTCATGCCGCCGGCCACGTCCCACACGTAGACCAGAATGGAGGCCAGCTCGATCTGCTCCATCGTTTTGCGCACGCCGATGGCCTCGATCTGGTCGCGGGCTTCGCGGATACCGGCGGTGTCGATCAGGCGGAACTGTACGCCTTTGATGTTCAGCGTTTCCTCGATGGTGTCGCGGGTGGTGCCGGCGATGTCCGACACGATGGCGCGCTCCTCATTGAGCAGGGCGTTGAGCAGGGTACTTTTACCGGCGTTGGGCCGCCCGGCGATCACGGTGGCCACGCCGGTTTTCAGGGCGTTGCCGAGCTGGAAGGATTGCAGGAGGGTGTGGATATATGCTTTGATTTGCAGGACGAGGTTTTTCAGGTCCGCGCGGTCGGCGAATTCCACGTCTTCCTCGCCGAAATCGAGTTCGAGTTCCACCAGGCTGGCAAAGGAGATCAGTTCGGCGCGCAGGCGGGCGATCTCGTTTTTAAAGCCGCCGCGCAATTGCCGCAGGGCCACCGAATGCGCCGCTTCGCTTTGACTGGCGATGAGGTCGGCCACGGCTTCGGCCTGGGAGAGGTCCATTTTTCCGTTGAGGAAAGCGCGCAGGGTGAATTCGCCCGGCTGTGCCAGCCGCGCGCCGGTTCGCAGGCATAACTGGATGATTTCCTGCTGGATATACGGCGATCCGTGGCAGCTGATCTCTACCGTGTTTTCGCCCGTGTAGGAATGCGGCCCCTTGAAAATGGTGGCCAGCACCTCGTCGATCATACGCCCGTCTTCGGCTTCGATGCGGCCCAGGTGGGCGGTGTGGGAGGCTTGTTCGGAGCATTTTTTGCCTTTGAAGATGCGGTCGGCCAGTTCAATAGCAGATAAACCCGAGAGACGGATCACGGCGATCGCGCCTAAACCAGGCGGCGAGGAGAGGGCAACGATGGTATCGGACAGGTTGGGTAGCGTCATGCGTATGTCTTGAAAGTAAAAGTTCACCACAAACAGGAGTCATCCCGAATTTTTTACTCGCCCCAACGCGTGTCATTCCTTCGCTACGCGAAGGAATGACACCGCATCAGGTTTTATCACAGAAAAACGGTGATTTCAAAATTCGGGATGAATCATGTTTGCAACCTTGTGGTGAATTTTTAAACGTTATTTTACACGCAAATTTCATCATTTTATGGAGAATCAAACCGAAAAGCAGCGAACCGGATGGTTACAGGAACTGGAAACCAAAAGCTGGAACCTGGAAATGACCATTTCCGGCGCTGCAACCTTCGCCGTATCTTTTTTGCCGGGCCTCATCGATCAGGGCATGGATTATTATTTCGAGAACCTGGCGCCCACGATGTCCAATTTCGCCTTTATGATACCGGTACTGGCGTATTCCTCTTTCAAGGTAATGTCCTGGATGCTGATCGCCACGTTTATCCTGCACCTCAGTTTGCGGGCGCTGTGGGTGAGCGCGGTGGGGCTGCATTGGCGTATCCCGGTGGTATCCGCTACGACAAGCTGCACCATGTGTCCGATACCTACCGTCGCCTGGCGGAAGAACGCTACGGCTCGCTGGAACAGTTTATCATCCGGCTCGATAAACGCTGCAACCGCATTTTTGCGATGGCTTTTCTCCTGGCCATGAGCATGTCGGCTATCGGGATCATTTACCTGCTGCTCTTCATCGTCATACTGGTTCTCAAAAATTACCTGGCTCCGGAACTGGTCGAAACGATTGCCGATTCTTCGTTTTACGTGCTGGCCCTGGCCGCTGTGATGGTGCTGGCGCTACAGTTTCTCGCCAAACGCCGGCGGGAATGGACTCGACTGCGCCGGATATCCGCCAACATTCAACTGAATTCCTCCAGCGTCTTTCTGCCGGTTTTTTACAGGCCTATCATGTACCTGAGTATGGCCTTTATGTCGAACGCCAGCAAAAAAAAGTACCTGGGCGGTATTGTGCTGATCACCCTGGCGATGATGTTTTCCACGGTTTTCGTAACGATACAAAAGGCCGGGCAAGTGCGGAACCGCAATTTGCTGGAAACCAGGGCGTATTACTCCAGCGGCGCGCAGGCGTTCAAATTTCAACAGGCAGCGTATGACAATCTGCGGGAAGCGGGTGCGGCGCTTCCTTTGGTTTCTATCCCAAACGACATGGTGGAGGGCAGCTTTTTACCCCTGTTCGTGCAATATCCAGAATACCTCGACGAACGGCTGGGGCGGTTTTGCACCTTGCCCGAACTGCCCGATGCCATGCCGGCAGGCCAACTCATCTACCTGCGCGACAGCCTGCGCCTGCGGTGCATGTCGCAGTTTTTTCAGGTCCGGCTCAACGATTCGCTGACGCTTTCTCCGGAGTGGATGTTCGGAGAAAAATACAATTCCAAAGGTCTGGTAGGTTATCTGGAAACGAGGCAGTTCCGCGCAGGCAAAAACCGCCTGGAACTCAGGGTGCCGTCTGCGCAAAAATCCGATTCTTTGGTGGTGTTCGGGTCGGTTCCGTTCTGGTATAGCGAAAAGTAGATCATGCGCTTATGTATCGACCCGCCTGCGCGCTGCGTGCTTCGGCGGGTAAACCGCGCGGCGTGGCAAGCGCCACAATGGTATCGGAAAGATTGGGCATTTGCCAAAGATTCACTGCCCCCTCAAAGGTAAACCGCCAATCCCATCCATTACCCACATCAAAATCCGTTTAAACCATTCCCAAAAAAAAACCCGGCTCCGACGTTTCGAAACCGGGGTTCTCGCCTATGAAGCATAAGACATCTGAACCTTTAAATTGATTTCTCAGGGTGGAGCATTTCTTGTGACCCGTAAGGAGGGCGATATACCGGAAAGGAGCCAGGCATACAGCCATGTGCGACAATTGCCACGGTTTAATGGAATCTTTCAAGCAAGGCTTAAAACGCGTTGCCCGGGACGTATCAGCATGGTAATCGGTGGTAAACAGGTACGGAACAAGGACAAGCCGTACTAAACGAGGAGAGGCAAACCTGTTCGTGGGATGAGGACAGGTGAGCATGAGAAATCGGTTAGCGTTTGTTCCGCAGTGGATTAAAAATTTACGTTGGCAAAGTTAATCTGGTATGACCGTATTCTTGGAAAACTGGCCTTTCTTATTCGCCGATGTGTCGGATTTCCGTCTTTTTTAACAATAGGGGGAGTGGACTCAGAAGTCGGAAAACCCTGCCCAGCGATCGCCAAACTGCTCCCAAAATGCGAGTACTTTACTCCTGGCCGGAAATTCGGAATAAATATGACCCTTACGGATGCTGCTCAGGACGTGCAGGGTCGGTTTCGAAACCTCTTCGGGCAAGTTGTCTACCGGCATCCAGGCCACGTCTTTGAACTTCTTGGGCTCCAGAGATTCGGGTTCGCCGTGAAACCGCGCGGCTTTGAAATAGAGCACGAGCAGGGTTTCATTTTTTTGAAGTTTATGGCGGTGCAGCACGTGTACCATTTGAAGATCGCTGGGATCGACGTGGATACCGGCCTCTTCTTTTGCTTCGCGGGCCAGCGCTTCCCTGGCAAATTCATGCTCTTCCACATTGCCACCGATCAGGGTGAAGCGGCCGCCATTTCTTTTGGTTTGCCGGAGGAAAAGCATTTGACCATTTTCTTCCAGGATGAGCCGGACGGCAAAGATGAGCATATTGTTGTCGGCTATTTTATTCGGCGTACAAATCCAGCATGGCGGCCTCCACGCTTTCTTTCGAAGCATTCAGGACGCTCAGTTCCTTGCGTTTTTCCGCGCGGTTATTGCGCACCTCGCGCTGCGTTTTATCATACAGGGCTACCTGTTCTTTGGTGCGGAGGATACGGCGGATGCTGTTAAGCGTGCCTTTTTGAAGGCTTTGCATTTTCGCGGTATACTGGGCCGGGGTGTTGCTCTTGAGGGATTCGAATTGAGCCAGGTTGCGCTGTTTACGCGCCTGAATCGTATACATCTGCTTGGCCTGATCGGCTGTGAGCGTATATTTAGCCACTAATTTGTCCGTGGCGGCACGTGCCACGTCGTTCGCCGGCGGCTGTGGAGGAAGGGATTGGGCGTTTGCCGTAAAAAAGCCGCTTAGAAGACAGCACAGCAAAATGGCAAAATGCTTCATGTGTAAAGACCAGTTTGTAAATGAGTGTCAAAAGTAGGGAAAGTTTTGATTCGGTATCGCTACTTTTTCGCGGCGCCCAGGATAAAGGAGACGGTTGCCCCGGCAAAATAGTACCAATCGCCCCGGTTGGGGTTTCCATTGATCTTGATCCCGTCCAGATCGTCGGAAAACACGGGCCTCCAGCCGCCTTCCAGGCTGAAGACCAGGAAGTCCATCAGGTCGGCGCGCAAACCTGCGCCGACGGGTACCAGCACAAACCGGTTGTTCAAGCCTGCTTCGGGTATGGGTACTTTCATGTAATCGTTGCGCTTATCCGGCGGGCCGTAGTAATCGGCCGATTTGTTGGCAAAAGTAACGCCGATGCCGCCGAAGAGGTATGGGGTTATAAACGTTTTGTGTACGCCGGTGCTGGAAACGCGGTCGCGCCCGAGGATGTTCCATTCGGCTACCGTGGCCACTTCGACAATAGAGGTTGCAAAGCGAAACTTGCGGTCAAAACGGGAGGTGTTGGCATCGTCGCCGGAAATGGAGCCGGAATACGCGTGGGCTTTGGCCGAAAAATGCCTGGAGAAGTGGTAGCGCACGAAAACGCCGTATCCAGGCTGCGTTTCATTCAACTCGATGGCTTTTTCCGCCATGTCGCCGGAATAGTTGGTGAGACCGAACATAAAGCCTACCTCCATATATTTGCGGCCATAGCCCCTGTTTTGGGTCATTGCGGGTAAAGACAGCAGAATTAAAGTAAAGGCAAGTAAATGTTTCATGATTGTTGTAATCGGTTATCGTTCATATGAACTTGGAAAAGAAGCGGAACACTTGGGCAAGGAATGAAGTGTGGGTAAATTTCGGACAATAACTCCTCGTATCCGGCCTTGTTGCATCATTAGGTAAAATATCAACAAAAACGGTAGTTTTTCAGGGAAAACACGGAGTGCCGAAATCTGGAAAGCCCAAAGGATTTGCGTCACTGTATGACTTAACCTTTTACCTTTGCGGCGTCTAAGGAACGAAAGGCGGGGCGGAAAAAGGGCGCAAGTCTGCTTCCCCGTATTTCCCTGCATTTGCGGTCCTTCCTGTTTCCTGTTCCAAATAAAAATTCTATGCCACTCGATCAACAGCATGAAAACGAGCGCCTGAAAGCAGATCGGGCTGAAATGTCTTTTTTTGACCACATTTCGGAGTTGAGGCGCCATATCCTGCGTTCCTCACTGGCTATCTGTGTCGTCGGAATCGTTTGTTTCCTCAACAAGGATTTTATCTTCAGCAACATCATCTTCGGTCCGCGCCACGCGGATTTCCCGACGTATACCATGCTATGCAGTGCTTCGCATAGCATGGGCCTGGGCGAAGGCATGTGTTTCACCCCTCCAAAATTCGATATTATTCCCAGGGAACTGGGCGAGGTGCTGATGCAGCATTTATACATTTCCTTTTGGCTGGGCGTCATCGGGGCTTTCCCTTTTATTTTTTGGGAATTCTGGAAATTCATTCGCCCAGGCCTGCTGGAAAACGAGCAGCGGGTCGTGCGCGGCGTGGTGGGTATTTGTTCCTTTTTATTTTTGCTGGGCGTGTTGTTCGGATACTTTATCATCGCGCCGTTTTCTATCAGTTTTTTAGCCGGTTATACGCTGGAAGGGGTAACGATTGCGCCCACCCTCGATTCTTACGTGACTTACATGACTATGTTCACCATCCCGACCGGGCTTATTTTTGAAATGCCGGTCGTGGCTTATTTCCTCGCCAGAATAGGCATTGTAGGGGCTTCCTTTTTACGTGCTTACCGCCGGCATGCCATCGTGGTCATTCTCATCATCGCCGCCATCATTACGCCCCCCGACGTGGTTTCCCAAACCTTGGTCGCTATTCCTTTATGTTTGTTGTATGAGCTCAGTATTCTGGTGGTGGCGCGGGTGCAACGCAGGCGGGAACGGACCTTAGCCGAATCGGAACGGAAAAGCGTGGTGGCAAGGAATGATGAATGATGAATATTGATTATCAGTTATTTCGGATCAAAAAATTCATCATTCATCATTCATCATTCATCATTATTTTTCACCTCTCCCGCATACGCAGCCGCCCCGATAATCCCCGCGTTGTTGAGTAGTTTGGCGGGCATCACGCGGGCGTTAGTTTGCAGCAGGTCTTTGTAGACGTCGAAGAATTTGCTCTCCCCGCCGCCAAGGAGAAAGAGGTCGGGTGAGAAGAGCATCTCGAGGTGCTGGAGGTATTCGCTGAAGCGCAGGGCCCATTCTTTCCGGCTGATTTTCATGCGCTCGCGGGCGCCTGAGGAGCAGTAAGATTCCGCAGATTTGTTGTTTTTCCAGATCAGGTGACCCAACTCCGTATTGGGGATCATCTCGCCTTTGTAAAAAATAACGCTGCCCAACCCGGTGCCTATGGTAATGAGGATCACCAAACCCATTTCGTTTTTTCCCAGCCCGTAGCGCATTTCAGCCATACCGGCTGCGTCGGCATCGTTGGTGGCCAGCACCCGGCAACCACTGGCTTGGCTGAATACCTCCTCGATATTGGTCCCAACCCAGCTTTTGTCGATGTTGGCTGCAGAATGGCAAACCCCGTTTTTTACAATAGACGGAAACCCGCAGCCCACTACACCCTTGTGATCGAAATATTCCACCAGCTCGGCAAAAGCGCCAGCCATATTCGCCGGCGTGGCGGGCTGAGGTGTCGGAACCCGGAAACGCTCGCCCGACAGTTTGCCTTTTTCCAAATCAACCAATGCGCCCTTGATGCCGGATGCGCCTACGTCTATACCGAGAATGGTGCTCATGTTTTTCGTTATTAAGCAGGTTTAGAGGGTTTAGGAGGGTTTAGAGGGTTTAGAGGGTTTAGGAGGGTTTAGGAGGTTTAGGAGGTTTAGAGGGGTTTAGGAGGTTTATAGTTCTTTGATCAACTAATTGAGTAAACTAAATTTCCTTTATTATTCTTTTCTCCAAACCAAGGGCCGGTGTCATGTTGAGCGCAGCGAATCCCGAATTCATTCGGGACCGTGAGGCCTCCATGTGCCTCCAATCAGAGCAAGTATCCAGATGTTTCGCTGCGCTCAACATGACACGCTGTGTTTGGGATGAGTAAGAATATACGAAGTTTGTTAGTCAAAGAACTATAGAGGGTTTAGGACGACTTAGACGATATAAACGTAGTGTTGAGTAAACTTTCCGGTCGCCTGAAAACAACGCCTTCTAAATCCACTAAACCCTCTAAACCCTCTAAACCCTCTAAACCTTTTCCATAAAACTATTCCTCCGGGATCGCATCCGCCAGTATTTCATCCTCTCCCGTTTCGCTTTCAAGGGCCTTTTGTTTGCGGCGTTCGAGGGAATTGGCGTGCATGTCGAGGTATTCGTTGCGGTTATGCACGATGTCGGAGGCAAGGTAAAGCGCCTTGATGAAAGAAGTTTCATCGGCCTCGCCTTTGCCGGCAATATCGTAGGCCGTGCCGTGGTCGGGCGAAGTGCGGATGATGGCCAGCCCGGCGGTATAATTCACGCCGGCGCCAAAAGAAAGGGCTTTGAACGCCACCAGACCCTGATCGTGGTACATGGCTAAAATGCCGTCAAACTTGTGGTATTGCCCCGACCCGAAGAAACCGTCGGCCGGGTAGGGTCCGAAAGCCAGGACGCCTTTCGCTTTCGCTTCTTCAATGGCCACCCGAACAATGGTATCGTCTTCATCGCCAATGGCGCCTTCATCGCCTGCGTGCGGGTTGAGGCCCAGCACAGCGATGGTCGGCCGCTCCAGGTTGAAATCGATCTTCAGGGTTTCGCTGAGGATTAGGATTTTGCGCAGCACTTTCTCTTTTGTCACCGCCGCCGCTACTTCGCGGATCGGCAGGTGGTTGGTAACCACCCCCACTCGCAGGGAATCGGACACCATCAGCATCAGCGATTCTTTCGCAGCAAAGGCATTGGTCAGGTACTCCGTGTGCCCAATAAAGGGAAAATTAGCCAGCTGCATGGCTTTTTTGTTGATCGGCGCCGTGACCAGCGCGTCTAATTTGCCGTCTTTGAGGTCTTTTACAGCGCGTTCAAGCGCCTGCATGGCGCACTTTCCACCCAGCTCGACCGGCTTTCCCAGGGTGATGTTAACGTTGTCCGGCCAGCAATTGATAATGTTGACACGGTCTGCCTGAGCTTCCTCCGGCGTTGCAATGGAGTGGAACTGGATATTTTCCTGGGTGATGATGTTTTTATGGTATGCCACCACTTTGGTGCTGGCATAAATGGAAATCCGAAAGTTTTTTCCAGCTTTTTTGAGCGCTATTGCTTTCAAAATAACCTCCAACCCGATCCCGTTGATGTCGCCGCAGGTAATGCCGATGTTTATGTTGGTCATTGTCTATATTCCATAATTTTTCAAAAAATGATACGCCAAACGCACCCCGACTCCGGTACCTTCTTTGGTGCGGTAGCCGGTCGCGGTGCGAAGATAGGCTGGACCGGCGATGTCTAAGTGCAACCAGGGATAATCGACGAAATGTTCGAGAAATTTTCCGGCCGTGATCATGCCGGCATTTCCGGAGCCCACATTCCGCAGGTCGGCCACGCTGCTTTTCAGTTCGTCGCCATATTCTTTCCAAAGCGGAAGCTCCACGAGCCGTTCGTAGGTAGCGCTACCGCTGGATTCGAGGGATTTTTTCACCTCCCCGGACGCATTGCCCATGTAACAAATCGCCTGACTGCCCAATGCCCGAACGGCCGCGCCGGTAAGGGTAGCGAAATCGAGCACCAGTTCCGGTTCGTATTTTTTAGCGTAGTGCAAGGCATCGGCCAGGATGATGCGGCCCTCTGCGTCGGTATTGACCACCTCCACGGTTGTGCCGGCATACATGCGGATTACATCGCCTGGACCGATGGCGTGTTCTCCGATCTTGTTGTCGGTAGCCGGGATGAGGCCGATGAGGTGTAGTGGTAATTGGTTGGCTGCGCACACAGACAGGATACCGATTACGGCCGCCGCCCCCGCCATGTCGCATTTCATGTAATCCATACCCTCGCTTGGCTTCAGGCTTAGGCCGCCGGTATCGTACACCACGCCTTTCCCAATGAGCACTATGGGCTTGGCGTTGCGGGCATTGGCCGGTTTCCATTCGAGGATGCAGAAACGGGGTGGCACGTCGCTGGCCTGGTTAATCGCCAGTAAACCGCCCATTTTCAAACTTTCGAGTTTTTCTTTACCCAAAATCTCTACGTCGAAACCGTAGGTTTTCCCGGCTTCTACAGCTGCATCGGCCAAATGCAGGGCGGTGAAATGGGAATGCGGTTCGTTCACCAGATCGCGGGTCATAAATACCACCTCTATCATTTTATCCAACTCCAACACCTCCTCTTTGGTCGCCGCATTCGGCTCCAGGCGGATTTGACGAAAAGGTTTTTCCTTTTTTTCAGGTTGGGTATAATATTTCAGGAACTGATAACTGCCCAGAGCCAAACCCTCCGCAAAAGCAAGCGACAGGTTTTTCATGGCGGTATTGCGCAGTGTGACAGACTCTATTTTGTATTGCCGTAGTTCGCGCAACAGCTCGCTGCCGGCGAGGCGGGCCGCTTCCAAAGCAGCGGTCGGGTCTTTTTCCGGTTTCAACAAGCGGACAAACAGGGCACCGCTTGCTCTGGGAAAGAAAAAGTTGCACACCTCACGTACCGCAGATTGCTGTAGGAAAGCATACTCTGCCGGCGTGAGGGCCGAAGCAAGTTGGTCAAGCCTGTCTTTTTCGGCAAGGATGACAAGGGTATCGTCGGGTTGGCCGGCCTCAACGGCCGCCAGAAGTAATCTTTTCACAGACCAGGCAGGTTTGGTCAAAAAGTCGGATGGTGGGCGGTGTAATCATGTGATTATCAAACACCTGGCTCCTTTTACTAAAAAGGTCGGCAAATGTACTGCTTTTTGGTAGAAAAACGGCTTTTTTTTAGCGTGCAGTAGCGGTAGGCAGGGCGCCCTGCCACACCGCTACTGCCACTTTTTCAATATATCGCGCACCTGGTTTACGTGGCCGCCGCCGAACAGGTTGACATCTACCAGCAGGTAATACATCTGGTATACCTCCAAACGCTGTTCGAAACCGGGTTCAAGGGGCCAGGCGGACGTATAACTTTGGTAAAAAACGGGATCGAAACCGCCGAACAGGCGCGACATAGCCAGGTCCATTTCCCGGTACCTTGGGCGTGGCGATCAAGCGCGACGTGCCCAGCAGCGCCAGGCCCAGGGCTTCGGTGCGAAACATTTCAGGGGCTTGATCACCGGTATTGAATTTGACAAACATATCCCGGCCATCGTCGGTACGCAAGCGGGCCGCGCGGTGGATGTCGCCGCCGCTTAGGGCATCTGCCGCAACAATGGGCCGGTGCAGGATTTGTTCGAGGTGTGCCAGCAGGGATTTGGGAAGCATTGGGCCGTGAAATGTATTTTGGTGTAAAAATAGCGAATGTTACGCCCTGATACCCTTACTTTTCGGGGTTCTAATGCCGTAAAAGCGCCAAAACTGTGCATAATCACCACAGAGTACACAAAGCCAAACAAAGTGTAATGCCTTAATATTCAAACCATTAAAAATGTTCTATGTGTAACTTTGTGTACTTTGTGGTGATTCTTTTTTAAAAAATATTCTTTAGATTTTCCACGATATGAAAATAAAATTCTGCGGCGCAGCCCGCGAAGTGACCGGTTCCGCCCACCTGCTGATCCTGAACGATGGCACGAAAATCCTGCTCGACTGCGGCCTGTACCAGGGCGGCGACGACGACGGCAAATCAAGTGAAGGCGAGCCTGCTGAAACGCACCCGATGTTGGGTTTCAACGAAAAATGGCTGTTCGACCCGCGCCAGATCGACTGCCTGATCCTGAGCCATGCGCATATCGATCATACGGGCCGCGTTCCAAAACTGGTGGGCGATGGGTTCCGGGGCAAAATACACGCCACCCACGCCACCCGAGATCTGTGCACCATCATGCTGCTCGACAGCGCTAAAATCCAGGAAGGCGACGCAGAATATTACAACAAGAAACGCCGGAAATTCGACGAGCCCGAAAAGAAGCCCCTGTATTCCGTGTCGAACGTGTACCAGGCTATGGAGCAGTTTTCGAGCTACAACTACGACCAATGGTTCCACGTGCATCCCGATGTGCGCGTGATGTACCGCGACAGCGGGCATATTCTCGGCGCAGCCAGCGTGAACATGGAAATCAAGGAAGGCGACCGCACGATCCGATTTGCTTTTACCGGCGATATCGGCCGCCCCAAACGCCCCATTCTCCGCGATCCGGACCCAATGGCAGAAGCTGATTACATTATCTGCGAAAGTACCTACGGAGACCGCGAACACGAATCGGCGCCCAGCGAACTGGAACGTTTTCTCCAGATCGTGAAAAATACCTGTCTTGAAAAGAAAGGAAAACTGATCATACCGGCCTTTTCGGTGGGCCGTACCCAGGAAATCGTATACATGCTGAGCCAGTTGCATTATGCGGGTCGTTTGCCGGCTATTCCGATTTACGTAGACAGTCCGCTTGCCATCAATGCCACCCAGGTTTTTATCAGCCATCCGGAGTGTATGGATGAGGAGATCCACCGCTATATGACCGAAGCGGAAGATCCCTTCGGGTTCAACGACCTGTTTTATATCCGCTCGGCGGAGGCCAGCAAACACCTGAACCAAATGCATAAACCCTGTATCATCATTGCTGCCTCGGGCATGATGAACGCCGGACGTATCGTACACCATGCAGATCAAAATATTGAAAATCAGCGCAATACATTCCTGATTGTGGGCTATTGTACCCCCAATACGCTCGGAGGCCAATTGCGCGCCGGCAATAAAAGTATCCACGTTTACGGCAAATACAAACAAGTACTGGCCGAAATCGAGATCATGGATTCTTTCTCCGCCCACGGCGACCGCGTCGAAATGCTGGACTATTTGCAAAACCAGCGCGCGTCGGCCAAAAAAATATGGCTGGTACACGGAACGATCGACCGGATGGAAAAATGGCGCGACTATCTGCTTGCCGACGGCTTTTCCGATGTAGGCATTCCAACCCTGGGGGAAGCCGTGGAGATTTGAATTGTCGGGCTTACATGGATTATGATGCGTAAAATAAGATCACCACTAAGTCGCACAAAGTTATTTCGTTTTAATTTGTGTGACTTTGTGGTGAAATTTAGACTCTCTCGAACATGCAAAACCCGGCCGTTAAACAAACCCAAATTCGCAAGTTCAAAGATGGGGAAACCCTCCTCGAAACAGCCGATCTGCTGGCCATCGAGGAACCCCTCGAAATACATCTGGAATACGGTCCGGCTACTGCGCGCATCCATAAAAGTTTGTCCGTCACGATGCGTACCCCGGGAGCGGACGCCGATCTGGTTACCGGCTTTTTATTCACGGAAGGCATCGTTCAGCGGCCCGCAGATCTCGTGTCGGTTGAGCCGCTTTACGGATTGGCCGACAGTAATATCGTGACGGCGTCTTTACATCCCGATGCGGTGTTCGACATGAAACAATTAGACCGCCATTTTTACACCACTTCCAGTTGCGGGGTATGCGGCAAGACCTCCATCGATGCCCTTAAAACGGCCGGAGCGGAGCGGGTTTCGAACGACACATCGCTGACGGTCGCCGCAGCAGTATTGTATACCTTGCCCGATACCTTGCGACGCGCACAGGCGACCTTCGATGCAACCGGCGGCTTGCATGCAGCCGCTCTTTTCGATGTTCAGGGCAATATGCTGGCCGTTCGGGAAGATGTAGGCCGGCACAATGCCCTCGACAAACTGATCGGGCATTTTTTCAAAAAGGACGGTATTCCGCTGGATAGCGGCATCTTGTTGTTGAGTGGTCGCGCCAGTTTCGAATTGCTGCAAAAAGCGGCCATGGCAGGCCTGCGCATCGTATGCGCCGTGGGCGCGCCATCCAGCCTGGCCGTGGAAACGGCGCAAACGTTTGGTATTACGTTGGTCGGCTTTTTACGGGATGGCAGGTTTAATTTGTACAGCGGGGGTGATTCCTTATAATTCCACAACAGGCAAAACATGAAAATTCGCATTCATAATAACTCCGTTCGGTACCGCCTAACCAAATCCGAGGTTCAAATGCTGGCCACGAAAGGTGTCGTCGTGGGAGAAACCACTTTCGGCCCGGGCCATCTACAGAAACTTGTGTATTCCCTGGAAGCCAGGGAAGGCATCGAAGGACTGGGGGCGGAATTTGTAGGCCACAAAATCACCGTGTTCATCCCCAGCACAGACGCTAAAGCATGGCCCGGTAACGAGCGGGTGGGCTTCGAACAAACCGTACAAGCTACACCCGAGTCGGGTTTGCACCTTCTGGTGGAAAAGGATTTCGTTTGTATGGACGAAAGCGTGGAGGATCAGTCTGATCATTACGCCAATCCAAAGGCTTGATCGGAGCGTCCGACACTGGCAGGTCTAAGTTTTTATCACCTTCACCAACATCTCCCGGCCACTTTCAAGGTCGTAAATTTTCAGGAAATACAAGCCCGGCACAAAACCGCTCAGGTCAAGCGTTGTCAGATTGTTTGAAAAAAACAAGGATTCTTCTTTCACCGTTTGCCCCGAAATGTTGAACAGGCGGGCCCTCAGCAGGCCGTTCCCGGTGTGGTAAACCGTTAGAAGATCCTGCACAGGGTTGGGAAATACTTTGGTTTGCAACAACAACTCGGTCGTACTGACTATATCATCGACAAGACCGTTGCAGTCGTTGTCTAAGCCGTCTTCTATTTCCACCGCACCGGGGTTAACGGCTGCATTCGTATCGTTGCAGTCTAAGCCATTGACAACAAACCCTCCCGGGAACACATCCAGACAACTGAAAATGTTCAAATTCTGGTTGCCGAAACCGTCATCATCAATGTCGGCATAATAGACGAAGTAGGGAATATTGTCGTCTGCCTCGCCATTGCAATCATTATCGAGGCCGTCGCAGAGTTCGGGCATGCCGGGGTTAAATGCCGGGTTTGCGTCGTCGCAGTCCTGGTTATTGGCCGCGTAGCCGGCAGGAATCTGGCTCAGACAAGACACAACCGACGTGTCCGTATTGCCAAAACCATCGCCGTCGATGTCGATATAATAGGTGTAAAACGGAATATCATCATCCGCCAGGCCGTTGCAATCGTTGTCGAGGCCGTCGCAGAGTTCCGGCATGCCGGGGTTAAATGCCGGGTTCGAGTCGTCGCAGTCCTGATTATTGGTCACGTAGCCGTCGGGAATTTGGCTCAAACAGATCACCAGGGCCGAATCAGCGTTGCCGAAACCATCGGCGTCGCCATCGACATAATACGTGTAAAACGGAATATCATCATCCGCCAGGCCGTTGCAATTGTTGTCGAGGCCGTCGCAAAGTTCGGGCATACCCGGGTTAAACGCCGGGTGGGTGTCATTGCAGTCCTGGTTATTGGCTACGTAGCCGCCAGGAACCTGGCTGATACAGGACACAACGGCCGAATCGGCATTGCCGAAACCGTCGCCGTCGCTGTCTGCGTAAAAGGTGTAAAACGGAATATTATCGTCTACCAAGCCGTTGCAATTGTTGTCGAGGCCATCGCAGAGCTCGGGCGCGCCGTCGAACACAAGCGGGTTGGCATCGTCGCAGTCTTCATACGAGTAATGGCCGTCGAGGTCGTTGTCGTTGTAAAAATAATCTTTTGCCATTGCAAAAGCGTCTGCCGCAATTTGTATGCCGGCCAGCCGCCCCGGAATGTCGTCGAACGGCGGGTGAATGCCGCCCCAAATTCGCGAGAGGCTTGTTTGGTCCGATGCATCGCGGTACGTAGCCCATTGCAGCTTCACATCAACACTGGGGCCTTTTTCCAAAACCAGGAAATTGCTGTTGGCCCCGATGTGAAACTCACCCAAACCGCCCGGGAAATATTCATCGCCCGTCAGCGCAGTGAGTATTTCGGCTGCGCTTCTGGAATAGGTGGAGTGCCCCGAAATGTAGCCCGCGAAAGGCGGCGTCACAAAGGTTTTGCGTTGATACGGCCACCAGTTTTCGGCTAATATCCAATCAACCCCGGCAAATTGATTCAAAGGATCTGTCACGTACCCCGGGCCTTTCCAGGCGTAACACTTTATTTTCCCCACGTTTTCATTATTGGGTCCGGCCAGCGTATCCCCGGCTTCCACTAATTCGAACAAACCGGGCATCAGCGTAACCCCGGCCGGGTGGTAAGATGGCAGGGAAATGTCGGAACTTTGACCCAGACCGGCCATGTATCGCAAAGCACTTACGGGCCGCGTTCCATCGTACCAACCTTTTATGCCCCAAGCAGTTACGGCAGCATCGTGTGCGGCGCCGCCTAAGGTAAGGTACGCTTTGACGTCCCACTCCAGGTCATCCAGCACAGGGCCTTTCCCGTTAAATCTTTTGACAAAATCGGGGTTGTCGCCTACATAGTTCAGGATGGCGAACCAGTGGCCGGGAGGTGTTTCGGAGGTGGGGCCGTCGGCCCAATACTGGGCCAATACCCGGGTATAATCTCCGCGCGGCACGATCTGCGGGGTATAGGGCGCTCCGGTATGCGGGTTGATCGCGCGTCCTGTTCCGGGGTCGCCTCCATCTGTAAAATTGTAAAAATCATGCAGTTCTGCCAGGTTCTGCGGGTAAGTGGAAACATTTCCGATGCCCCCCGGAGATATATCCCACATCACGCCGTCCGTCGGGTCGAGCTGAGCCGACCAGGCTGAAACCAACTGAAAATTCCATTTGTATTCTTCTGATGTCCCTCCGCCGTCGATAGTATCCAGGAAGGGAATCAAATTCGAATCATGGTACACCCAGTAATGGTGGCCGTTCCGCTGGTAAACGGTTCGGTCGGCGGCGGTCATGGCAAAAGGCTGAACGAGCCCCCATTCCGGGCTTTGAAAAACCTGGGTTGACGGGATCGGATTGCCGTTTTGGTCGATGGCGGTTACCAGTGTCAGGGGCTGCCAGCGATTTGGATCCAAGATGGTGGGGTCGCCGGCATTCGCCATCACCAGCGGCGGATTGACCGCCTGGTAATATTGGATGGCGTAGTTGTTCTGCTCGTTGGCGCCGTCTTGCAAGCCCATTTGCACCACGCATTGGCCTAAATAATTGCCCAGCGCAGCCGGTGAACCGGATGTATAGTCGATATCGTTGTTGTTGTAATCGTAGCCAAGCGCTATCATAAGGTCCCGGAAACGGGTGAAAGCGGCAAAAGCATTTGGCGAGTTGACGAAGCGGGCCGACAATACCCGGAAAGCGGCAAAACTCATCGCCTCTTCCCGCGCAGCCTTTATATCTGCAGGTACGGGCACGCCCGTAAAAGGGCATGTGTAATTACCGACCGTTTTGCCGAGCAAATACGTTTCAGCCACCGTATCGTACACGGCCCAACCATCGTACAAGGCCATAGACGTGTGAAAAAGATTGCGGGCATGCACGGGAGGGCGGGCAAAATCCTGGCGAATAGATTGTAGCAGCGCCTCGTTCCAACGCCGGGCGACGGATTGCTGGGCGGGTAAAGCGGATAAAAACAGGAACAGCAATGCTCCAAGCAGGAGTAATTTTTGCAGCATAATCAGATTTTTTTTGACTTGGTAGCGCCAACATCTCACAGTAAGGAGCACCGAAATGCGTATTATTGCAGGGTAAAACCAATCGAATTGAGGTATAAAAATCGAACCCGGCTCCTGACAAAGATAGATACACAATTACTTAAAAAGGCATTAAAAAACTGACATTGATATGAATAGCCCGCTCCCTTACCTTCCTGTTATTCTTTTTCTCCTTTTTGGGTCCCGGCCCGCTTCTGCCGTTTCGCCACCGGTCTATAATATCCTCGATTTTGGCGCTAAAGCCGACGGACAAACGATAAATACGGTGGCGATCCAGGCGGCAATTGACCGGGCCGGGTACGAGGGTAGCGGTACGGTGCTGGTCCCTGCCGGCATATTTCTCTGTGGTAGCCTGCATTTAAAAAGCGGTGTCACCTTGTATCTGGCCGACAGCGCCACGATTTTAGGCAGTACCCGGCGTTTTGATTACGATAAAATCAACTGGCATGCCCTGCTGCTCGCCGACGGGCAGCACAACATCAGCCTCATCGGCCGGGGCTGCATCGACGGACAGGGAAGCGCCCTCGCGGCGGATGTCGTGCGGCTGGTGCATGAAGGTAAAATTGTAGATCCTTACTGGGGCAACAACCGACCCCATGAACGGGAGCGGCCGCAACTGATCGAGTTTGCCCGCTGCCGAAATGTCCGTATTCATGGCATTACCCTGAAAAATTCCGCCTGCTGGGTGCAGACCTACGACCGTTGCGATGGGCTATGGATCGACAGCATCCGGGTGGAGAGCATGGCCTACTGGAACAACGACGGCATCGACGTGGTGGATTGCCGGAACGTCCGCATCAGCCATTGCGACATCAATGCTGCCGACGACGGCATTTGCCTGAAATCATCCTGGCCGCCGGCCATTTGTGAAAATATCCTGATCGAACACTGCCGCATCCGTTCGAGCGCCAGCGCCCTTAAGTTCGGCACGTCTTCACACAGCGGCTTTCGTCACGTGCGGGTCCGCGATCTCGATATTTACGATACCTTCCGCTCGGCCGTTGCGCTGGAAATCGTGGACGGCGGTTTTATGGAAGACGTGGATATCGCCGGTATCCGGGCAAAAAACACCGGAAACGCGATTTTTATCCGCCTGGGCCACCGCAATAAGAAAAAACCCGTGGGTTCCTTGCGCCAGGTCAGTATCCGGGATATGATCGTGGAAGTACCCGGCGGCCGGCCCGATGCGGGCTACGATTTTGAGGGCCCGGAAGTGCCGGAGCCGCACAACCTGTTCCCTGCATCCATCGTGGGTTTGCCCGGGTACCCTGTCCAACAGGTGTCGCTCGAAAACATCGAGATCATTTTTGGCGGCGGCGGGCGCCGCGAGCGCGCGTGTGTTCCCTTGGATTCGCTCGGGCGCGTACCCGAGCGCCCGGCGGATTATCCCGAATTTTCGATGTTTGGAGAACTGCCGGCCTGGGGGTTTTATGTACGGCACGTGGAGGGATTGAAAATGAAAAATATCCGCCTGCGCTGCGTCGAACCTGATTTTCGGCCCGCGTTGGTTTTCGACGACGTGAACGGCCTGCGCCTGCACAATATTTCGATCGGCTCGGCCAGCGCTTTGCCACCGGTGGTGCTCCATCGGGTCAAAGACGTTCGTTTGCGGAAGATTCGTGTGCCGTCGTCCGTTGATGAAAAGATTCGCCGGCTGTAACCTGTTCACAACAATAACACGATAACAATGGGAGCGCGGATAACGCAGATGACGCAGATGACGCAGATTTTCACGGATTTTTTTAAAGGTCGGCTATGAAAGTCCGCCACCAGGTACTCGCCTACCTTTTTTCCCTGTCGGTCATCGTGTACCTCGATCGGGTGTGCATTTCGCTCGTATCGGGCCAGATCAAAAAAGAGATGAACATCCCGACCGAAATATGGGGCTGGGTCCTGAGCGCATTTGCCTTGTCGTACGCTTTGTTCGAGTTGCCCACGGGTATCCTGGGCGATCGCCTGGGGCCCCGGCGTATTTTGACGCGCGTGGTGATCTGGTGGTCCGTGTTTACGGCGCTCACCGGCACGGCGTTTCATTGGGTGTATCTGATTATCGTCCGGTTTTTGTTCGGGGCCGGGGAAGCGGGCGCTTATCCGAATACTTCCATCGTGATATCGCGCTGGTTTCCGGCGCATGAAACCGGCGCGGCGCAGTCGTTTATCTGGGCGGCGGGCCGCATTGGGGGCGCCCTGGCGCCGCTGCTGGTGCTGTCCATCTCCCAGGCCTTCGGATGGCGGGCTTCGTTTTGGGCAATGGGCGGGATCGGAATCATTTGGGCGTTCTTCTGGCATCGCTGGTTCCGCGACCTGCCGCGCGACAAAGCCGGCATTTCCCCGGCCGAATTGGCTTACATCGAAGAACACAGGCATTTTAAGAAACACAGCCACCACATTCCCTGGCGGCAAATTTTTCGCAGCCGAAATATGTGGGCGCTGATGGCCATGTTTCATTTGTATATGTACGGGGCTTATTTTTTTACCGGCTGGCTGTCCACTTACCTGGAAGAAGGGCGTCATTTCGGCCTGGAAGAACGCAAGCTATTCGTCACCCTGCCCTTCCTGTTCGGCGCCATCGGCTGTTTTATCAGTGGTTTTGCAAGTGATTGGTTGTCAAAACGATATGGCCTGAAGATCGGCCGCCGCAGCATGGGTATTGCGGGGATGGGCTTGTCCAGCCTGGTTATTCTCGGCGCGGCTTTGACGGAAAACAACCAGACCGCCGCCTATTTACTCGCACTCGGCATGGGTTTCAAAGACCTCACCCTGCCGGTCGCTTTTGCGGTGTGCATCGACATCGGCCAAAATAAATCCGGTACTGTGTCGGGTGCGATGAACATGGTAGGGCAGCTGGGAGCGGTTTTTCTGGGCGTTTTGTTCGGCTACATCGTCAAGGCAAGCGGCGGCGATTTCAACGCGCCCTTGTTTCTGATCTCTTTTTTACTGGGCGTAGGTTGTTTGCTGTGGTTTGTGATCGACCCGACCAAGCCTTTAGAGATGAACGAGACGTCTTAAATTGTTAACATTTATGTATTCCCGCTTATTGATTGGACGCGGCATTAGGACCTGGCAAACCAATCTGCAATCCCACGTAAAAATTCCGTCCTGCCGCCGGTTCATAAAAGCGTTTAGCGGCCGCGTTGATCCGTATGTTGTTGTAATAAAAGGTATTCATCAAATTGTTGATGCCGCCGAAAAGTTCGCATCGTGTTTTTCCGATCTTAAACGGATAGCCCCCGCGCAATTGAATCAAGGTAAAAGCCGGCACGTTCACCGCATTCGCATCCTCGGCGTAGAGATCGCCCGTGTAGCGCATTTGTACGGCTAAAAATGCGCCCGAACGGTGGGCGTAGCGCAAGGCGGTATAAGCGCTGTGTTGCGGTAAACCGGGCCAGCGATTGCCGTCGAAAACGTCGGCGCCGACAGCGTAGGTGGTGTAGGTCGCCAGATTGAGCGTGTAGGTGAATTGCATGGTAATACCCGCCCCCGCCGCCAAAAACAGCGACATTTCCAGGCCGCGGCGCAGAGAGGCGCCCGAATTTCGGTAAAAGCTGCGACCCGGCAAAGCAGCTAATTCGTAGGAAACCAGTTCGTTCCGTCCATTCGCCTGATACAGCGCCACCTCATACCGGAGTTTGGACTGAAGCAAACCTTTTATCCCGGCCTCGACACTCAATGCGCGTTGCGGCTTCAGGGCGGTGTTAAAACCGCCTCCACCCGCCGGGTTGGCGCTGAGCTCGCTCAGGGCCGGTGTTTCAAAACTCGTGGCAACATTGGCGTAGACATTAAGCTGCGGCGAAAATGTATAACGCGCCCCGGCCATGGGGCTGGCATTTTGTAGCAGGATTCGGTCGGAATCGTCGCCATCCAGGAAAAAATGGTCGCGGGCAGCTAAGCGAAGCGCATCAACGCGCAAGTTGGCCGTGATTTCCAGGGCTTTAGTCAGCGACAGGGTTTGCAGGCAAAAAACACCAAGGCTTCGAAACAGTTCCAACTGATCGAAGGCAAGCGCATCCCGGACGCCGTCTTTGTTGTCGAAACGCCGGCGCTGGTCGCGCTGGTCTTCCAGGTCGACGCCTGCATGCATGCGGTAGGGCATGGCGCCTATCCGGCTCCGGTAAAAATAACCGATGCCGCCGCCGTAAAAGATGCGTTTCAGGGCCACGATGCCGCCGTCGGTGAAAGCCAGTTTGTTTTCAAAATCGCGAAACGTGGCAAAAACCCGGGCCTTAAACTGATGCTTTGTGCCGATCCGGTGGTCGAAAAGCAGGCCGACGCGGCTTTGCCCGACCGATTCGCCGGCCTGATACCGGACATTGACGTCGCGTGCCATACGCGGCAGCGTGTCGGCCTGCGCTTCGGTGAGCGCCCCGGCATCGTCGGCCTGCGGGCTGGAACCGTTGTTGATGAGCAGGGTCAGCGCGGTTTGTTCGCTGAACGTATAGCGAAATTTGCCGTTGATCAGGGTGTTGCGCATGCTGCTCTGTGCCCGGTAGCCGGTGCTGCGCACGTGTGCGCCATGCACAACGTATTGAAAAGCGTTTATCCGGCCGGCGGTTTTCAATTGATATTGCTGAAACCCGAATGAGCCGAGCGTTGCTTTGAATTCCGTCACTGCGCTATCGGGCGCTTCTTCCGTATAAAAACTCAACACACCGCCCGCCGCATTGCCGTACAAACCGGAAGCCGGCCCCCGGATCAGCTCCATGCGGTCCAATATACCCAGATCCAGGTTGTCTATCTGGCCTTGTCCATCTGGCGTTGATTCCGGCAGTTCGTCGACCATGATGCGAATACCCCGGATGCCGAAAGCAGCTCTGCTGCCCACGCCGCGGAGGGAAATGCGCAGATCCTGGGCGAAATTGTCGGCATTCATAAAAAACACACCCGGAACCTGGGCCAGAAACTCGGCCGGGCTCAACTGCGCCTGGCCGGATTGCATCTGGTTGCGGGATAACACGCTTAAACCAAAGGCGGTATGCAGGTCTTTGTTGTCGAGCCGGGTGCTGGTGACGGTTACGGGGGAAAGTAAACCGGCGGGGATGGTGTCGCTTGTTTGGGCTTGTACCAATGCGGGCATCAGGATGGCTGCAATGCCACAGGCCTGGAGATATTTAGGGATATCCATTTTTTTTGATTTTAGCCTGTGCGTTTAAAATGATGCCGCTTTGGGTTTCTATTTACCCCACGCGGCCTTCTTCGCCTTCAATTTCAAGGACAATGGCACCACGTCCTCGATCAATTTGTCCTTCACCGTACCCAGCACTCCCGAGCGGAAGTTCACGCCCCATTGTGTGCGATTGATTGGAAAGGTCGTGGATTCCGCCACCAGGTCATCCCCTTCGATACGCAGTTTGACGGGGATGTTGATGGGATTGGATTTGCCTTTCATGATCAGTTCGCCGGCTATGACCGCATTGAAAGCCGGGTGGGTGCTGGGCAGCACTTCTGTGAATTTGAACTCGGCTTTCGGAAATTTTTTGACTTCGAAAAAATCCTTATCTTTCAGGTGTGACTCGAGGTCGCGCTTTTCGCCAGCGTCCTGTAGATCGGATACCGCGATCGATTGCATGTCGAGCACGACATTTCCGCTCAGTAACTGGCCCTGATTGACCAAAAGCGCCCCGCTTTCCACATTGATCGTACCGGAGTGCATGGCTCCCAACGATTTTTTACCCGCCCAATAAACAGTACCTTCCGTGATCGCATACGTGACGGCGCCTTCTGTGGGGACGGGCTTAACCTGCACGGGCTCCGGACCGGAAGGCGCTTCCGGGATTGTGGCAGGCGGATCGTTTTTACAGGACAATAAAATAAGGGTGGCAAAAAAAGCCGTTAAAGGAAAGTATCTTGTATATTGCATTAGAGGAGTAATGAGCGAAATATGGTGTGGATGGATATGCGCGGCGAAATTACGCGGCTGCCGGGCAAAAAAAGTAAAAGGAGCAGGCCGCATTTTGGCAGTTTCAGCGTTTTTATTGGAAATTCAGCACATCTTCAACCTTATGAATAAAATTAGTACCCGTCTGTTGTTCCTGAGCCTGGTCATTTTCACTGCCGCCTGCCGGGTGGTACCAGACGCCGGCGAGGTCATTGTGACCGCAGATCCCGAATTTAACGTCGATTTGTTCGAGCAACGCAGTCCGGACGACGGTTTGCCTACCTTCGGATTGTGGATCGAAAGCCTGAAAATCTACGATTCTTCCGGCTATGAAATCGAAACCAAGGTAAAGATTCAAAATCAGGACATTGCCATACAAGTATTGAGCGTCAAAAAACCGGCAATCGGCACGGGCGAGCCTGGTCCGGCAACCGCTTTTGTAACGCTTGGCGCTTTAGCGAACGGCGTCTACCATTTTAGCCTGTCGCTCGGCATTCCGGTGCTTAGCGAAGGCACTTTAACGGTTAACGATGGTCATTACGAGTTGAGCATCCCGGAGCCGCAAGGCGTCATATTCCAAAATATGGTCCTGGAACGTGTGCCCGAAAACATGATCTGGGGTTATGCCGAAACGCCGGGTGAAGCCCAGGAGCCCCTGGCCGATGCCTTTATTCTGGATTTAAAAACGATCACGGCAGATCCCGGTTTGGCGCCCGGTTTTTACGGCTATTTTACCGTCACCGGCGCGGGAGGTTTGTTTTTTCACCGTTCTTTTGCTCCCAAGGGCCCAGCCGAGATATTTGTTCGCAGGCTGACTGCCTCACCCGACGCATTGGGGGCGCTGTTGCAATCCCATCGTTCGGCGGGGCAAACAAGTCTTAACATCCGTTGCCTCACTACGTTTGGCGAGAAATAGTTGAGCGCATTTGAGGCATAAAAGAAATTGAGGTCAAAGGGCTTCCCGTAAATTCTTTACTGACGTTTATTTCTTACGCGGTTTCCTGAAATTATTACCCGATGAAGAACTCCCGCCGCTGCCGTTGCCATAATTGCCGCCACCGCGCTTTCGGTTGCGGTTGGCGTTGGCGTTGTTGTTTTGCTTATTATTCATGCCGCGGTTGCGTTGGTTCTGTTGGCCGCGCTCCTTATCATGCTTGCTGGCGCCTGCGGCCAGCGTATCGAGCGAGCTGTGGCCTTCGTGCAATTCCAGCAGACCGTCGGACAACATTTCCAGATCGTCCTTAACCACGTCGTCGCTAACGTAGTGTTCTTTATTCCAGGTTTTATACGCCAATTTCATATAGGACGCGATTACTTCCACGAAACCTTCCTTTTTCGAGCCTTCGGGCATGGCGATCGCTTTCTGGATAAGGGCCTGAATGCCATTGCCGTAGTGGCGGAAACGCGCGGCGGTCGGGGGGTATTCCACCACCAATGGTCGGTCTTTTTCTTCTTCCTTGCGAATTGTGATGCCGTGGGGCGGGGTCACGTCCAATTCAAAATTGACTATGGCAAAAGCGTGGTTCCAAAGCTTGTCGCGGTAGTCGTCCATATTTCGATTGCCAATCGGATTGAGTTGTTGCATCAATCCGATGATCGATTCCACCGTTTTTTGCCGTTTATGGCCATCCTCGATGTCTTTGGCATAATGCAACATTTCCTGGATGCTCCGGCCATATTCGGGATACCGGATGAATTCCTTTTCGGTATTATATTCAATATCGACTCTGTTCATAATTGAAGTTTGAATAAGGCATTAAAAAATCATTCCACCGTTACGGATTTCGCGAGGTTGCGCGGTTGATCTACGTTACAGTTGCGCAATACAGCGATATGATAGGCAAGCAATTGAAGCGGTATCACAGAAAGCAGAGGGGTGAACGGCTCTTCCGTTGCCGGGATCTCAATGGTAAAATCGGCCAGTGCTTTGATGATTTCATCGCCCTCGGAAACGACTGCGATAACAATACCTTTTCGGGCCTTTACTTCCTGGATATTGGAAACTACTTTTTCGTAGGCGCTGGGGTTGGTGGCGATCACGAAAACGGGCATATTCTCATCGATGAGCGCAATCGGGCCGTGTTTCATCTCGGCAGCCGGGTAGCCCTCAGCGTGAATGTAGGAGATTTCTTTCAATTTCAGGGCGCCTTCGAGGGCCACGGGGAAGTTATAACCCCTGCCCAGGTAGAGCGCATTGGTTGCATTTTTGAACTCGCCGGCGATGTATTTCACCTGCTCCTGGCAGTTTTGAAGCAACTGTTCCGCTTTTTGTGGAATAAGAGCCAGTTCCTGCACTAATTTCTGGTATTGCGATTTGGGTAAAAAACCGCGTTCGTATCCAAGGATCATGGCCATCATCGTGAGCATCATCACCTGGCCGGTAAACGCTTTGGTGGACGCCACGCCGATTTCAGGGCCTACGTGAATGTACGAGCCGCTGTGCGTGAGCCGGGCGATGGAAGAACCGACGACATTGACGATCCCGTAAGTGAGCGCGCCGCGTTCTTTGGCTAATTCCAGGGCGGCAAAAGTATCGGCTGTTTCACCGGATTGGGAAATGGCCAGCACCACGTCGTTGTCGCGCACCACGGGGTTGCGATACCGGAATTCGGAGGCGTATTCAACTTCTACGGGCAGGCGGGCGAGGTCTTCAAACAGGTATTCGGCAATCATGCCCGCATGCCAGGAGGTGCCGCAACCGAGGATAATCATCCGTTGGGCATTTACCATACGCTT
>Ga0335394_10001305_pt1 | contig 27896 bp, 24 predicted proteins | sample MAT03_FD_205741 | JGI IMG/M metagenome (GOLD analysis project Ga0335394, IMG submission 205741) | Freshwater microbial communities from Lake Fryxell liftoff mats and glacier meltwater in Antarctica - MAT-03 (spades assembly) (version 2) ...
AGTTTGCAGAACGTGGCATGAGTGTTTTCGATAATTTCGAGGAAATGGCAGCGCTGGGAGAGTTTGATCTTGGAGTCGTCGCGGCACCCATCCAGATCCACGCGCCGATGCATTCCGCATTTGTCCGACTTGGAGCAGCCTGCTATCTTGAAAAACCGCCGACGCTGGATCCGCAGGAACTCGAACAGATGATCCTAACGGAGCTGGATGCCCGAAAGGAAACCAACGTCGGATTTTCCTTCATCCATCTACAGGATCGTCTCGCTTTGAAACAAAGAATGATCGCGGGCGAATTTGGTGCCCTGCGACAGATGTCCTTTCTCGGGCTCGCTTCCAGAAGTCCCGCTTATTTTGGACGCAACCTCTGGGCCGGACGATTGCTCATCGGCGACACCGTTTTGCTCGATTCCTGCGCAGGCAATGCCCTATCGCATTACCTCAATGCCATGCTTCTCTTCGCGGGCAGTTCTGGCTTACAGGAGTGGGCGAGCCCATCGAGATGCAGGCGGAGCTTTACCGGGCCAACCCCATCGAGGGGACAGACACGGTTTTCGCACGGTGCCTGCTTGATAACGGAGTCGATTTCCGGATGGCCCTCTCGCACGCCTGTTCCAATGCAGAGCAAATCACCGAGGAAACCCTCGTTTTTGACAGAGCAACCATCACGATTCGCTCGTCCAACGAAGTTGAAATTCAGCGCACCGATGGGGAACACGAGTCTTTTCCCATGGCCGGCCCCTCGTTGGCGGACAGCGTGGAAAACTATCTCAGCTACGTGCGCGGACACCGAACACGCCCGGCTCAGCGGCTGGCCGATTGCCGGGGATTCGTCGAGTTAAACGCGCTATTGTATCTTGCCGCTGGGCGAATCCACACGGTTCCGGATGCTTATATTCTCGAAGTTCCTACGGAATCCTCAACCGAGGCTCCCACACGGGTGATCTCCGGTATTGCAGCGGCGGCGCGTCGCTTGGTGAACGATGCCTTAATGCCATCGGAAACACCTCTTGAGTGGGCAAGGCCGGGCGGAAAGTGCGATGTCGCTGAGCTGCCTAGTCTCCGGGACGCCATCGAAAACATGCGGGACTTTCGGGAATAGTTTCCGCAATCCTCCCAGTTGCTTTCAACGGGGCCGCCAAGGTGGTCGAATCCTGGCCGCAGATGGTCGCGCTCGCTCGCGAGAACAGAATCAGTAAATCCCGGTTGACCTATTACAAGGAGTTTGGGGTGGAGCGAATGAAGTCCGTCCATCCTCAACTGCTACTGCTCCACGACTGGCCGGTGGCTCCGCCGCATATCCGTCATGTCTACGCGCGCAGGCCAGAGGCGGAAATTGCCGAGGCCGCTCGCCCGGCTTTCGTCTGCTGCGGGCATCACCACACGGCGGCGGATTTTAATTCGGCCCGACACACGTTCTCGCCCTCAACATTATTTCCACGAAAGAACTTATCTACAGGCACCGCATATGTCCCGGCTGGTGCGCCCTTTTCGAATGGGATGGCAGTTCTCTCGAGTTCCTTCAACCGTGGCCAAGCCCTTGATGAGCGAAGTCAGAGGCCGCAAATCACTCAATAAGTTGCAGACTTTAAGAAGAGACTGCACTAGTGTGTTCGGGTTCGTTCTCCACTATTCCATGCCTCTTTTTCCGCCTCCCTCTCTGTCCTTTTTCAAACCTCCCCGCTGGCTCGGGATTCTAGCCGTGCTGGCGGCGGGAATCGGCGGGATGCCCTGCGGACAGGCGGAGGACGCAAAAATTTCCATTCGAGTGTCGGGCCTGCCCAATCCCAGTCAATCGGACCCGGCTTCGATCGGGCGCCAACGGGCCTTGAACCGTTTTCTGAAGCTGAATCCCGATATTAAAGTAAAATCTGCGGAAGGCATTCGAATCGACACGCTGGCGAGCGAGGTGACGACCATCATGATGATCGCCGGCGATATCGCTCCAGATGTGCTCAACATGAACTTCCGCAGCATGGACACCTTTGTCGGTCAGGGGATGGTGGCCCCGCTGGATGAGTTTATGGCCAAGGCCAAAGCCGCCGGGAACAATGTAGAAGATCGTATTCTCCCCCAAGTGCGCGATGTCGTTTACCGGCCTTGGCCCGATGGGAAACCCCAACTCTACGGTCTCCCGGAACAGCTTATGGTCATGGGGATTTACTACAACCGGGAACTATTTCGACGGGCCGGTTTGCCCCCGCGTGCGCCAAAAGACTGGGAGGAAATGGTGGAGTTTGCCCGCAAGATTGGGGAACTCGGCCCGGAATACACCGGACTCCTCCTGAGCGGCGGCCAAGCGGCCAGTTGGAATCTGATGAATTTTTTATGGTCGGCCGGCGGCGAAGCTGTGCGGGAGATCGCACCCAATGAATGGCGGGCCGATTTTAACACCCCTGCAGCAGTCGAGGCCTTTGCCTTTTATTACCGCCTGGTTGAGGGAGACCGCATTGCGCGGCGCATGGCGGGCAACATCACTCCGCAGGAACGGGAACGCGTCGGAATGTTTTTCAGCTATGTGGGCGACACCACCACTTGGAATCCGGAACAATTTGCCTTTGGCGCAGTTCCAAAAGGTCCCTCCGGCCTGAGAGGTTCGGAAATCAACTCCCGGGTGCTGGGTGTCTATTCCCAAATCAAGGACTCCAAAGTTCGCGAAGCGGCGTGGAGATATGTGGAGTTTATGACCGGAGCGGAGTCGGAACGCATCCGGGTCGAAACCATGGTGGAACTAGGGCAAGCCAACCAAGTCAATCCCATCATGCTGCGCCGGTACGGGTTCGACCAATACCTGACCCTCACCCCGCCTGGACTTGAGGAGGAATTTGCCGAGGCCATCAAAAATGGTAAACCGGAACCCTACGGAAAAAACTGCAATCTGGTGTATCTGGAAATGAATTACCCGCTAGACCAGATGATCCTAAGCCAATCGATTCACGAGGCTTGGAAGAAAGGGGATACCGCCTCGGTCTTCGACCAGATTCAGGTGCTTTTGAACAAGGCGGTAATCCAGACCAATGAACGGATGATCGGCTACGTGCCGCCGGAAGAGATGCGAACCCGACGCATCGTGGCCTCGGTGGTGGTATTTGTCATTGTTGCCGTTTTCCTCTGGGTGGCCTGGTATGTCTCGAGCATCTTCACCCGCAATTCCGCTATGGCCTCGCGACCGGTCAACAGCCGCAGCATTATCCCCTGGCTGTGTTTGCTCCCGGCCTGCGGCCTGATCCTGGCTTGGAGTTACATTCCCTTGGCCCGGGGCACCGTGATGGCTTTTCAGGATTACCAGTTGATCCTAAAATCCCCCTTCATCGGCATCGACAACTTTGCCAACGCCCTCTACGACCCGGGCTTTTGGAATTCCCTTCTGGCCACCTTGCATTTCGCCGCCTACACCCTGACATTTGGATTTTTCGCCCCCATTCTGCTGGCCTACGCCCTACATCTCATCCCAAAATACAAGATCCTCTACCGCACGGTGTATTATCTTCCGGCCGTAATGAGTGCCGCTGCCGTTTTCTTCCTCTGGCGAGAGCTTTTTGGAGTGAACGGTCCGCTGAACGAAACCCTGCGATTTTTCGGTTTTGAAGCGCGGAGGGCCTGGACCGAAGACCCGTATCTGGCGATGCTCTCGTGCGTGCTGCCCGGCATTTGGGCAGGCGCGGGCCCCGGATGTTTGATCTATCTGGCTGCCCTGAAAACCATACCCGAAGAACAGTTCGAAGCAGCGGAAATCGACGGGGCCAACTTCCTTCAAAAAACCCGCCTCATCGTGCTGCCGGGCCTGCGCGCCCTCATTTTTATCAATTTTGTGGGTGCCGTGGCTGCTGCCTTCCATGGGGCGACCAACATTTTGATCATGACCGGCGGAGGCCCCAACGGCATCACCGAGGTCGCCTCCTTGAAAATCTTTTACGAAGCTTTTGCCCGGCTGCGTTTCGGACCAGCCACGGCCATGGCGTGGATCATCGGAAGCATGCTGGTCGGCTTCACCGTCATCCAGCTCAAACGCCTCAGCCAGATGGAATTCAAAACGGCTAAATAACGCATCATGTTCTCGCCCATCACCCAGCGTTCATGGAGAGTTCGCGCTCTCTACATTTTCCTATATAGCGCCTTGCTGCTTGGTTCCGCCACTATGGTGGTGCCCTTCATGATCATGATCACCGGATCGATCGAGCCGAGCACGGAAACCAGCGGGGGACTAGTCCCCACCTATTTGACCGACCGCACCGAAATGTGGAAGCGGTACGTCAGCACCAAATACCAAGGGACGCCAGATCTCCTGCGCACGGCCTGGGTTGACCCCGAAGTGGATTTTCGCAACCTGAAAATCCCGCATATCGAATCCGCTGACACCCATCTCTGGGAAGAATTCCTCCAAGAGACCCAGCCTGGACCCCATTATTCCCTGCTCGGATTTCTCCGCAGCTCGCGCATGCCGTCCTACACCGGTCGGCAGTTCCGCCTCTGGTTGATGAAAAAATTCGGCACGCTGGAGAAGCTCAACAGTGAACTCGGCACCCAGTTTGTTACTCAAACGGCCATCCATCCGCCTGCCTTAAGCCTTGTCGGGCCCGCCCGGGCCAAAACCCCGCTACTGGCCCAGTTCAACGAATTCTGCGCCACGGAAGGTCGACCATTCCTCTTGCCTTGGAACGTCGGTGGGTATTACCGCGCAGTGTTTTTGCCAACACAATACGGTGTGGATATCACGGCCTTTAACACCAAGTATGGCACGGCTTATGCCTCCTATGCCGAAGTCCCCTTTGATGCCTTGGTTCCTCAGGTGGCCCAGAGCGATTGGTTCACCTTTGTCAGCCGTATCCTCTGTCCGGATTTTGTTCAACTGACGGAATCCGGCCAGGCCGCTCAGGATGCGGCCCGAATCAGCCGCGATGAATTTATCCGCACTCAGGCCCGTCCAGAACACTTGCGGGTGGACAGCCTAGACACGCGCTTTGCCGAGTGGGCCGTCGTCAAACACGGTCGGGCAGGAGCAGTCATTCCTCAGATGACCTTGGATGTCCAGGATTTCGAAAAAACGGAAGGATTTTGGAAATGGCAGTTTGTCACCCTGAACTACCAACGCGTTCTGGATGAAATCCTCCTGCATGGCCGTGCCATCATAAACACTTTCATTCTGGTGGTTCTTTCCGTCGGAGGAGCCCTTCTGGTCAATCCCTTGGCTGCCTACGCGCTCTCCCGGTTCAAACTGCGCAGAACCTATCATATCCTGCTTTTTTGCCTCGCCACCATCGCCTTCCCCGCGGAGGTGACGATGATTCCGGTCTTCCTGCAGCTCAAAGAATTCAACCTGCTCAACACATTTGGCGCGCTGGTGCTGCCGGGGTTGGCCAGCGGATTCTCGATCTTTTTGCTCAAAGGGTTTTTCGACAGCCTGCCCAAGGAGCTTTTCGAGGCCGCCGAACTCGACGGGGCCAGCGAATGGACCATGTTTTGGCAGATCGCCATGAATCTTTCCAAACCGATTCTGGCCGTCATCGCGCTCGGGGCCTTCGCCGCCGCATATGGGACGTTTTTCTATGCACTCATCCTGGCCCCCGACCCAAAAATGTGGACGATCATGGTGTATATCTATCAGTTGCGTGGATCCGTGGATCCTCCGGTCGTGTATGCCTCGCTCATCCTCACCGCGCTTCCCACGCTGTTGGTCTTCATCTTCTGTCAAAATATCATCCTCCGAGGCATCGTGGTGCCTTCTGACAAATGAAAGAAAAATGACTTCACTGGTCGGTCTCCTCGTGATTTCCCGATAAGTAATTTCAATTTCGGCGTTCTTGGACCGCACAATGCGGGCGAATTTCTCTGCTCGCCCACCGTCCCGAGGACGATTTCCGCTTAGTTGCACCGGGAGCAACGCACTTGACCGGACTGGGAATTTACCATGAGAGATGCGGGCCGGAGCTTAGTGTGACATCGGACTATCGAGAGCTCATAGCTAATCCCAATGTTGACGCCGTCTTTATCTGCACGCCGGATGACCTGCACGGCGGGCAAACTTTACCCCACGGTCGCGCGCCAGTCGGATCAGGGCCTCGTGCGTCGGCGCGTATGTGCTCACACACACAACGCGTCGGGAGCGACCGCATCAAACATTGCTCCGGGTTCAGAGAGCTAACGAAGTTCGCCGGGAGAAAGCCGGCTGGCCATGAGGGAAGGAGGGGCCCCCTCCTTTTCCACCTGGTAATAAATGGTGACGATGGTACCGTCGGCACATTCTGCGGAGGTTGCATAACCGAGATCCCGGTTGGGAGCGTCGTCTCGCAGGATGACGGGGTTGCCCCAGCTGCGCCCTTCGTCGGTCGACAGACTGATGCGCTGTCCGCTGGGAGGAAGACGGAACCCATACGACGCCACGAGACGGCCATCTCTCAGGGTTAACAGGTGCGGCGGTTTTCCGAGTAGGCTGCTGCGATGCGGCTGGCTCCAGGTTTGTCCTTCGTCATCGCTTTCAAATTGCCATAGATAACTTTGCTCGGGAGCTCCGGACTCTTCGTAGCGCGCCATCGCGACAAGCCGACCCGATCTTGCGCGGGTGACGTGAGGCTCGGCCAGGCGGGAGGTGCCGCCTTCGACCCCGCCCGGATAAGGCAATCGGCTGGACAGACGAGCCAGAGTTCGCCAAGTGCGCCCCTGATCCTCGGAGCGGGCAACGCCGATATCATGGAAATCACTCCCTCGCAGCGGCGGAGCCAGACCGACATAGAAGAGGTCGTCGTCCGCGCAGCCAGGTCCATGCGGCGCAAAGACAGGCGATGCGGTCGGAATGTCCCAGGATAGTCCTCTGTCATGTGATCGCATGGTCCAAAAACCCATCCAGCGAGATGGCTGACAGCTTTTTAACGCTAGTGAGACGGAGGGCGCCCACTGCCGGACATCCTCCGGAGTAATCTCCGCGATCTTTTGCTCCCACGCATCCCAGCGATTTTGGGGAAGGCCCGGACGGGTCATGAAGCGCTTAAAGAGCGAGTGGTAATCGGAATAGTGCGAAGAGACCCACGAGATAATCATGGTGCCGTCGGCCATAATGCAGAGGCCGGCATCGCGGTCGTCCAATGGTGTGTCCACAACTACGCGGGCCTGACTCCAGCTTTTCCCTGCGTCGCACGATTCCATGAGGAATATCTTGCCAAAGGGACAAACATGCCCGTCACGATCTCCCGAAAAAACCGCATACAGTTTCCCACCGGTAGCACTGGCGATGGTGGGCCAGGCCAGATAGCGACCGGGTTGTCGGCAAATGACTTGGTGTCTCACTTCTATTTTTGGAAAAGCATGCGCAGACCGACCCCGATCATGAGAATGGCAAAGATGCGGGTGAGAGCCTGATTGCTGAGAAAGGAAAGAAGATCTGCGGCGAACCAGGAAACAACGCCGCCCAGCCCCGCGCAAGCAACGGCAATCGGCCAATTAACCAGATGGTTGGAGTGATTTTTGACGGTGGCAAACAACGAAATGAGAATGATGGACGTTAGTGATGTGGCCACTGCCTCCTTTTGAGACAAACCCAGCAACATGACAAAAGCCGGCACCATGATAACACCTCCGCCCACGCCGCAAAGGGCGGCCACAAGGCCAGCCACGGCACCAATCGAAGCCGCCACGAGGATGATTTTAGTCATGGCTATTCAGCCACTCTTGGATCAGATCGACGTTGACTTTAGAAGTTTCCGCTGTTGGAAATTTGTGGAGATAACCTCCATCAAGGGTGATGACTTCCCCGTTAAGAAAATGATTCTTAGGATTGGTCAGTATGGCCACCCAGCGGGCAATATCCTCTGGAGTTCCAACACAATTCGCGCCGACCGCCGCGCGGGATCGGGCCAATTGGGTGGGACCAATGTCCCGGGCCATCTGGGCGGCCTGATCCGGGGGGAGTTGCCGGGCGGCCTGGCGCATGAAGTGGTTGCCGGGCACGACGCCCACTCGGAGGGCGTTGACCCGAACGCCGTCCTCCAGAAGGTCGGCGGCCAGCACTTCGGTGGCTTTTTCCAAGGCGGCCTTTGTGCAGGAATAGATGAGTGTATTGCGCCGGGGGGAACTGGCGCGGATGCTGGAGAAATTAACAATGGAACCGCGACTGGCACTGAGAGAGGGTAGGGCGGCCTGAGCCAGCCAAAGAGGGGCGAGCAAATTTACGGCGATCTCGGCTTGGACCTCTTCTTCCTGCAGTTCGCCAAACGGGCGTTTGAAGTTGATCGTGGCGGCATTGATGAGAGCGGTGATGGGGCCGAGTTCACTTTCCACTTGCCGGACGAGAGTTTCGGCAGCCGCCCTGCTGCTGAGATCGGCCGGAATGAAAGTATCCGCCTTAAGTTTGCGACCAGCCAGATGCTCGCACAAATCGCGTTCCTCGACGGAGCGATCCGTGGCGGCCACCAACCACCCCTCTTGTGCAAGCAGATCAACGATGGCAGGGCCGAGGATGCCGGCTGAGCCCGTGACTAAGGCGATGGGTTTGGTTTCGGACATCGGAGTGGTAAAAAACTAGACGATGGGCGACTCGGAGCGAGAGACGCATGACTTTTCTCCTAAAGCGTGGAGTGAGAGACGAGCGGTCAGGAGTTGCAGTTTCGCCCAGCCCTTTTCCAGGCTCCGCGTTTCAAGCCATTCATTTCGAGTGTGAACATCGCCGCCAATCGCAAGGCCGCTGCAGGTGGCGGGAACACCGGCGGCGAGGATGGCATTGGCGTTAGTACTGTTGGCTTGTTCCGTCCATCCAAGCTCCAGTTCTCTATGAACGTCACGGAGCACCTTGAGCCCCAGCCAATCTTGAGGGACGATGCCGCAGGGACGGCGTCCAATGAGATCAAAGTTGACCGTTCCGTGCTCTCGTCCGGCTTGCTTGATTTTGTGCACCGCCTCGATCAAAAGAGCGGTGTCGGAGGAGCGCACTTCCAATGAGACCTCGGCGTCGGTCGCGATGATATTGATGCCGTTGCCACCGCGTATTTCTCCGAGGTTGTAGGAAAGTTTGCCGTTTTCCCAATCGAGCATGGTTTCCAGCGAGGCCAGCCATTTTGCCATGATGGCAATGGCTGAGAGTTGACCAAAGTCTTTCCAACTGTGCCCACCGGCACCGGCCCAGCGGCAAAGCAGGCGCTCGCTGCCAATAGCCGCGACGGTGACGCTGGACTGATGTAAGTCAAAGGCAAAGGCACCCTGGATTTTTTGGGCGTTGCGCTTCATCAACCCCTGCATGCCACGTAGGTTTCCCGCTCCTTCCTCTCCGCTTGTGAAACTTATGAGAACGGGAGGGGCTTGTCCGGAAGATAAAAACTGCCGGGCAAGCAGCATGAGTAATACGCAGGAAACCGTGTTGTCGTAGATCCCCGGGCAGCGCCAGATCGTCCCTTGTTTTCTGACATGCAGGTGGTCATCAGGAAAGACGGTGTCGGTATGCGCGTCGAGGAGCCAGACATATTTTTGCCCCGCAGAAAGGTCGACCAGGACATTGTCGTCCTCGTCCGCGACGGCTGCGCCCGGTCGAACATTCTCCATCCATTGTTGGATAAAAAGAGCGCGGTTCAATTCCTGGCCGGTTGGTGCCCCGATCTGGCACATCTCCTCTAGCAGGGAAAGGGCATCGGCAGGCAGTTCGTTGTATGACATGAAGCTTTATTCCAAAAAGGCCACCGCATCGATTTCCACGCGGATGCCTCGGAGGAGCCCGGCCTGGCTGGTGGTCCGGCAGGGCAAGTTCTGCTTGAAGAAACTGGTGAAGGCGGCGTGAAAGCCTCCGAAATCTGCCAAGTCCGAAAGGTAGCACGTGCATTTGACAATATCCGCTCGTGTCCCGCCAGCAGCCGCGACGATTTTATCGATGTGAACGAGAGTGAGGTCGGTTTCCTCCTCGATGGTGCCAGGTATATATTGCATCGTCTGCATATCGAGCGGGCCCTGACCGCTGATGTATAGCCACTGGCCGCAGCGTATGCCCGAGGCGATTTTACCCTCATCGGTCAGTCGCTCGGGGTGAAGGATGCGCCGTTTCGAGTTTATCACAATTTCCATGTCTTCTTTTGTTGGCAATAGCAGTCAAGCGCATCCTGATTGATGGTCACGCCGATGCCGGGACCGTTGGGAACAACGACAGCGCCCGCTTTCACGGTGAAGCGTTCGTTAATGAGAGTGTCCTTTCGCAGCCATGGTCCGGATTGATCGCCGGGCAGCCTGCAATTAGGGGCGCACGCGGCCAGTTGCAAATGCCACGCCGTGCCGATGCCTAGATCGCCGCCGCCGCCATGCCAGATCAGGAGGTTGGCTTGTTCGGCGGCACCGGCCAGGATGCGCCATTGGAACGGGCCGATCCGGTGGCTATCGATGTTCAATGCGCCCGCAGCCCCGGAGGCAAGGACACTCGAAAACGATTCTTCGGGATCGAGGTGGACAGCGAGACGAGCGTCGATTTTTGGGCGAAGGAGAGCAAAGTCGGCCAGGTGAAAACGCGGGAAGGGATCTTCGAGGACGCGCAGGTTGCCGATGCGATCCATCTCGCGAATGACCGGCCACGCATCGTCGAACCGGTAAAAGCGCCCATTGGGATCGACCGTAACGTGAAAGTCGGCAGTGACGGCCTCGCGAATGGCCTCGAGCCGCTCGATGTTCGGATCTTCCAGAGTTGTTTTGAGTTTGATACCTTTCAAGCCAAGTTGCTGTGCGCGCAGCGCGCATTGGGCGGCCCGCTCGGGAGAGACCCGTCCCGCCCAATAATCCGTCGGCACTTCATCACGCCACCGTCCCCCGAAGAATTCGGAGACGCCCACGCCCATTCGCCGAGCTCGCAGATCCGTGAGGGCATATTCCCATAGCCCCTGCAACGGGTGACGAAGTCGGTGACGGATGTCGGCTGGATCAGGGCTAAATTGCGAGGGTGCCGCGGGGCGGGACCAATACAGTTCCTCAGGATGCCAAAAATTCAAATGAGTCCAACACTGGTTATCCCGATTCAGCTGGGCGAGACGGGGAATCGTTTCGGCGATGGCTGCGATCTGATTGCCGGAATTCTCGGCCCACCCCGAAAAGCCGTCGTGACTGCAAACCTCCAGAAGTGTGCGGACTTTGCCGCTCGAGTGTGAGCCAAATTCCGGGCTGCTCATCCACTCTTCAAGAAAAGGAACAGCCACTGTCCAAGCATTAACGTGGGACAATGAGGAAATCATGGCTTCCGCCCGGGGGCAGTTGGCCCATCGACCCAATGCCCGTCCAAGAGCAGGGTATGGCGCACGGTGGGAATCCCTCGATGGTTTTGATAGAGTTCATTGACGACCAAGTCGACGGCGGCTGCTCCGATCTCGACTGGTCCCTGATCAATGCCGGCCAGATTGGTGTCCTCGGTCCGTTCTAGGGTGGCCACGGCCAAGTCCTCGGGAATGCGGATCTCCGAGTGGTTCAGGAAATCATAGACCGAGTGGCTTTGGATGATGAGTGCATCAAGCTTTTGGCGCTTCACCCAAGTGACGACCGGGGCGGCCCGCCAGTTTTTTTGGCTGATGGTGGTGAAGCGAATGTGTTCCGAGACGGGAACGGAAAAATTGTAGCCCAACAGCGCGGAAACCACCGCACCCTCCACCCGGGCACTTTCGAAGGAACCGCTGAGGAAACCGATTTTTTCATAACCCAAGGCGCGGAGTCGTTCAACGGCTGTGATGGCCATCTTCGGGTAGTTGCTTTCGATATGGTGATGGTGCGGGTAGGATTGGGAGCGGCCAATCACACAGGAGGAAAAGGACGACCAGTCGAGATCAATCGCCGGGGCGTCGAGGTTGGAGATGCCGCAAATCACCGCCTGGACATTGTTAAAAGTGAGGACGTCAGAGAGACGCTTGGCGGTGCGAGCCGAGTGGCCTTGGCTGAGAAAAAGCTCCAGACGAAAACCGAGACTTTGCGCCCGCTGGCTGGCCCCCTCGAAGCAGGCTTTGCGAAAGCCGTTGCTCAGCATCGAATTTTTGTCGGTGTAGGAAGAAGTGAACGCGATGACCGGTTGAATGAGAGTTTCCTTGCGACCGCGAATTTGGGTCATGAGCGCGGAAACCAACGGACTGCGGACGTAACCTAACTCATCGGCTGTCTTTTGGATTCTTTCGCGGGTGGCCGCTGGGATGGAGGGATGGCTACGCAGGGCATAGGAAACCGTCATGAGTGATACCTTGGCCGCATCGGCCACATCCTGCATGTTGGGGGTGCGCTTCATGGTGATCTCTGCAAGCCGGGTCGGAAGGGCCAGGTCACAGCCGCTGTCGAACGAAGAATCATTGAACTGCAGTATGACAGGGATGGAATCGAGGGCAATTTCGCTCCGACTTTATTCTTAAAATAGTGCAGCGGCGTTAAGGGGAAAAGTTCCAGCGGGAAAACTCCTGAAGAAAATCGACGGCTGGGCCGGTGATGGGCAGTAGAGCCACTTTTCCTCTGGCCAAAAGGCCCAAGTCCGGGGAAGTGGGATTACAAAACCATACCTGCCAGATGGGACTCTCCCGTTGCCCCTCACAAAAGAGTTTCTGTTGTATTCATAAAGCGGCAATGTAGGGGTAAAGAGCAACCGAATTTGCCAAAGCTAGAGATGGGAAAGTTGAATCTGGCGCACTTAGCAATGGACACCAAAAACTCACAGGAAGAGGCTTTTTCAGCCGCGATTGAGGCATCTCGAAAAGTGGGGCTCGACCTGTTGAAGCCGTCTTCCCGCGATCTTGAGGCGGGAGGTTCCCTGCATGAAGATGCGCTGGTGGTTGAACCTTACGCGCTGGGGGTTTATGCACCTCAAGACTGGGATCGACTCCGGACGAACAGGGAGGCCGGTGCCACGGCGGTGGAACTCACGGATTTAGCCGAAGAGCAGGGAATGCTCGGGCATTTGCGGGATGCCACCAGTAGGGCTCTTTACCGCATGGCTTGGGAGGCGGCCGGAGTGAACTGCATCTTCCAAGGGGCTGGTGAGGAAGGGAACAACCCGCAGCGGCTAATCAAGCGTCTGGCGCGATATACGCACCTCATCGATGGCATGCCGGATTTTCTGGATCGGGTGCGAACGGTGGACGACATCGACGAGACCAAGCGGCAGGGAAGGCGTTCGTTGGCTTTGGGCTTGAATGGTGTGCCGTTGCCGGGTGCGCAGGTCAGCATCGAAGAAGAGTTGGGATATTTGCGGGTTTTTGTGCAGTTGGGCGTGCGCATCATGCATTTGACGTATAATCGGAGGAATTCCATTGGCGATGGCTGCGGAGAGACCAGCGATGCAGGATTAAGCGCATTTGGCCACGACGTGGTGGCTGAGATGAACAAGCTGGGCATCATTGTCGACCTCGCCCACTGCGGTTGGAAAACGTGCATTGATGCTGCTTGGGCTTCAACGCAGCCGGTGGTGATCAGTCATTCCGCGGCCTGGGCGCTTCATCATCATATTCGCGGCAAACCCGATGACGTCATTCGGGCCGTGGTGGAAACGGGAGGAGTCATTGGGGTGACCAATGTTCCGGCATTTCTCGGGGGAGCGGGCAATTTGGTTTCCCTATTGGATCACATCGATTATCTTGTGCGCAAGTTCGGCATCAACGCCGTGGCTATCGGCACGGACAAAGTGTGTTCTATTCCCTCTGCGGTGAAGCCGGACCCCGGAGTGCGGCTGAAACGTAGGGCGGCTTGGGAGGGCCTGTGGCCCTCAGGTTTCCCCAGTCACGACGCCGCGTGGAACAAGCCGGAGCAGCTTCAAAGCATGGTCTGGACGAACTGGCCTCTCTTCACCGTGGGATTAGTCCAGCGAGGTTACTCCGAAGACGAAATTCGGAAAATTATCGGAGGGAACATCCTGCGGGTGGCTCGAGCGGTCTGGAAGTTCCCCGCCGCTTTGGTCTAGTTGGTCTGCGGCGTGCGCATGGCACCAAGATCAGGTTTTGCGCCGGAAAAATAGCTGGGCTGAAAGCCGGGCAGGGGGCCGAAGGTTTTTTTTCCGATGCCAAAGGGCTTCGAAACATCCAGTCCGGTTTCCTTGCCAGCGTTTTCCCCGGTCAAAACAAAGGAGCCATCCATCATCGCTGCTCCGGGCGTGGCCACGATGTTGGAAGCGGCGAGCCAGCCGGGCTTCTCCTGTCCCGGGGCAGTGCCAAAGATCCAGTTGTGCGCGAAGATTATGCTGGGTTCGTTGGCGACTATAGTCTTGAAGTCGAGCGGAGTTTCCTGCCCGGCAAAGATGTTGTTGAGTATGACAAGTTGCGGGAAGTTCTTGAGGGTTTTGGGAGAGATGGTCACGCCACGCGAACCGCCCACGAAGGTATTGTGATAAACGTAGGCTACATTAGGGATGGGGGGAGAGGCTTTTCCGGTGATTGCCGATTCGGCGAAGAAGTGGCTGAACAACTGCATGCCAACCAAGGGCGGCTGCACACAGCGATTTCCATAAATGTAGAGCTCATGACCGGAATACGAGTTCATTTCGTGCAAGCGGATCGAGATATTGCAGTCCCGAATCTCGTTGTTTGCGATATGAACATTGCTTGCTCCTGCCCGGAGCGCCATGCCGACACTGGAGAAATTTTGAATCCGATTATCTTTGATCGTCAGCTTGGAGACTTCCCGTACTTCGATCCCGATAATTCCTCCATCCAGATCATTGTCCTCGATTAAAGTGTCTGACGCCCCTTGGTTAAGCTGAAGACTCTTGTCGTCGGAGGTCCTGGCCTCACTCGCAAAGGTTTTGAAATAGCGATACAGAAATCGGCGCGTCTTTAGTTCATCCGAAACGGGAGAGCTTGACGAGATGGTCCATGGGCCCGGCTTTTTGCCGAGGAAGCCCATCGAAAGATAGTTGTGTGCTATGACGGTGTGGGAGGCCCGGTCGGACACTCTGATTCTGATCCGGCCGTTGACGACCCGGCAGTGTTCGATGCGGTTGTGGCTGGCTTGAAGGCCTTGAATGGCAATTCCGACTTCGCCGCCGCCGATTTCCAGATCGCGGAGGGTAATGTGAGCCGTTTCGATCGAGACGACCGGGCCTGTCGGAGTAATGGCGAAAGTATGTTTGCGGGGGTCATCGCCTCCTTTCAGTCGCACGTAGGTCGTTCCGTTATCGTAAGTGTATGCCCCGCCCAGGGCGGTCCACACGTCCACACCCGCCACCGGCGCCTGGGCGACCGGTCCATCCGGCCAGCTTAAGACTTCCATGGCGGTGAACTTGCGAGCGCCATCCTCGGCGACGCTGCCGGCGACCCGGTTGAGCCGGGCAAGGCTCAAGCCATCGATCGTAATGAATTCTGGCTCTTCCTTGAAGGCTGTGGTCTTGAAAACCGCCGGGGCGACTTCTGGGGCCGGTTGCCACACAGCTGGATCGACTTTTCGTCCGCCTTCGATGCGGGTGCTCTTTTTGTCTCCCTCCGTGCTCCCCCGCAAGGTGATAGGCTGGCCGTCCTCGCCGGGCTTTGTAAAGGAAATGCGCTCGTAGAAGGTACCCGGCCCCACGTGGATCGTCGTGCCCGGTTTGGCTTGGTCGATGGCCCGCTGAATCGTGGCAAAAGGCAGATCTCGACTCCCATCGTTGGCGTCATTGCCCGAGAGTGCCACCCAATAGATCCGAGCCTCCGTGACCGGCTCGACATTTTGAGCGACGGCGTCCATGGCAAGCGTCGTCGCGATGATCCCGCATAAAAGGTGGCCAGCTTGCTTCATCAGATTATCGAGAATTCTCTCATAAGTTGCAGAAGGGGCGCACGACGATGCATTTCCAGTAGTTTTACCGTCGATTGCAGACTTTCAAATGATCGATTGCTGTGTTCGTAAAGAGACCGATCGATCAGCGAAAATGAGCGGCAAAGTATTGCAGATAGAGTTGCGCCAAAAAGCGGTTACCATCTGCCGTTAGGTGAAGTCCATCAGCAGGCTGGAAAAGGCTGACTTTGTTCGGATGATTCTTGGTGGGAGTGTAGAAATCGCAAAATTCCAAACCACGCTTCTCCCCGAAAGCCTTGAGGAAGGCGTTAAAGTTCTCCATGGCCTGCGGTTGGCCGTATAGTAGGTGAACCCTCCCTTCTTTGGCTCGGGCTCCAGCCCGTTGTTTGCAGATTTCTTCCACGGGCGAGATGGAAGAAATGAGGACCACCTGGGCTTTGGTATATTTTTCGAGGATATCCACGGTCTCGGCGAAATACCTTTGCCATTCCTCCGGGCTCAACATGGTCTCTTGGTAATTGGATTGGCTTGTCACCTTGGTATCGTTCTGACCCAGCGCAATGAATACGAGGTCTGGCTGAAAGTCGAAGAGATCGTCGTAGCTCTCCTGGCGAAATTGAGGCTTTTGCGTGGCGGGATCGAGGAGGTGCTTCAGCCGCCGGGAGACCAAGCGGATGGAGTCTCCCCCCACGGCCGCGTTGCGAAATTGAATCATCCCCGGATTGTGCTTTTTCAGCCAGAATTGAAGTTTATCAATTTGATTACTGCCCGCGAGCTGGGCTGTTAGGCTGTCGCCAAGCACAAGAATCCGCATGGGCTTGGACAGATGGATGGAAGAGGCAATGGTATCAAGCTTGCGGTATTGTTCCCGATCAATGATGTCGGCGACGACGGTAGCTTCCTGGGTTGCATCCTGAAGGAGAAGGCGAAGTTCGCCAGTTTCCATCGATTCCGGCACTCGAAGCAAAAGGGAGGTGTTTCCTGTTTGATCGGGTTTAATTTCGATCTTTTCCTTCGTCTGGTCCGGCCAGGTCATTTGCAACGAAGCACCCGGAGTGGCTTGGAAAGCCACCGTTTCCGTCATTCCTGGAGCAATAACAAGATGGGGCGGATTCGCACTTTGAGCGTGTGCGATCAGAGGGAGCGCAGCAAAAATGAAATTAACGATTCTGATGAACATGCAGAAACATTAACAGACCTCTAACGCAGACCAGGTAAATTTCTCTTGAATTTCCAATGCATCGAACAATTGAACGTCGTTTCTCTTGAGCCGCCTCGTTGGCGAAACGCGGGACCGCTGTCAGGCCAAGCGATGCCGGCGCCCCCGGCGAAGCAAGAGAAGGGTAAAGCAGCCCAGACTGAGAAGGGCAAGGGCGGAGGGTTCCGGGACCGCATTCACAGTTATATCATCGAGGCCGAATTCATCGTCAATGCCGGTGCCAGATACTCTGGCCCCGGACCAGCGCATGAAGAAAAAGTCGCCACTTGCCACGCTTGCACTAAGCGTTGTTTGAGGGGTTCCAAGACTCCTCCACCCTAATGCATCAGCCGTCGTGGGCGAAGTGTATTGAAAAAGACCGGTGCTAACATTGGTAAAACTCGTTCCGTCGGTCGAGAAGCTGAAGTTAAATGAACTGGAGCGGGCAGCGTCGTTTCTCACGTATAACTCGTAGGACACAGTAAAACTATTAAGAAGGCTTCCCGTGTTGTTTTGCACCCTCAAGGTCATGTTGCCGGGTGCAAAATCACTTCCGCCCGGCTGGATCATCAGCTGTCGGTCAGTTGTTCCGTAGGAGTATATTCCTCCGGTCCCTTGGGCGGCACTCACATTGCCACGAGTATAGTCTGTAGTTGCAGTCGTTCGGTTGCCCCCGAAGGCCAAGTCGCCGTCGCTCCAGCCAGTGAAGGCCCATGCGTCGGAGTCCAGTTGGCCTGCCACCGGCGTGGCTTGAAAACCAGTGCCGGCGAACTGCCCGTTACTGACACCCGTAAGAGTGGCATCGAAAGTGACGGTATAGTTGGTTGATGGGGCGTTGATTAACACCTGCGCTTGAGCTCCCGCAAGGGAAGTCAAGAGTGTGATTATGGTGAGTGCGTTTTTCATAGGTTATTCAGTTGAGATTAATCTTAATTTCGCCGCTCCCGTCGCATTTTGCTCGGGAAGCCCTGTTATATGATGATGATTTTTTGCGTCTGGTAGTGTGCCTTAAGTGGCGATTCCATGAATCTTTGTTGAGAATGGATACTGCCGTTCCTCTGCAACACAACAGCCGTTTGACTGTAGTCATACAGTAGAATATCTGTCTTTTTTCGGAGGGCGTATAACAATCGACGATCGTAACGGTGGTCGCGAGGGTGTGCCGCCGCTTTAGGAGAAAAGTTTCGTCTTCCTTGAGATAACGTTCAGTGTTAAATAGGATCAGAGAAATGACGATTAAACGCCTGAATATGAGATGGTATCGCGGAGCGTCTGCGGCTGCCATCCTGTTTCCACTGCCGGGGATTTGTTCTGATCCGGTTAACTGGGAACACCAATACACCGGGGAAGAAATCCCCGTCCAGGCGAGCCCACGCTGGGCTGTAAATTCTAAAGCCGTCGGCAGCACCGAAACGGTCGGCGACGGAAAACTAGATGTCGTGGTGGGTCCGGAGGCCTCTCGCTTCTACACCATCGGGTTTTTCACGGGAGAAAAGCCCGCCGGCGATGCTTCTTGGAATGGAACGGCGGGCAATTCCACCGTTGAGATTAGAGTTTCTTGTGAGGCGGAGAATCCTGAAAAAGACATTTTTCAGATCAGCTTAACCGATGGGAAACTTCGCTGGGACATTGACTTTCGCGGAGATTCAATCCTTGCAGGGAGCAAAGTTGTGCCGACGGATACGGGGAAAACCGACACCTATCGGATTGTGCTTAAAGACGGTCTGATGCAAATGACTGCAGAAGACCAAGGGATGGTCTTCGATGGCATCAAGGGTTCGCCTTTGGAAGATGGTCGCAATCGCATGGTATTTGGTACGGACGCGCGAAGCGTGCGAGGATCCGATCTCGGTGGAGGCTCCTGGACAGTCGACTTTATTCGTTGGACGAATAAAGAAGCCGCTCCTTAGTCGAGAATCTCCGTGGCGCTGATGATTTGGGTGAGCGGCACGTTGCGAACGTGGCCATCCATGAAGAGAATATTCCGGGAGGTCTTGTGAGCGGTCGCGCTGGAATCTGCTGCTGGCTTGGCTCGATCCAGTACAGCGATGATGTCGCGAAGATTCGCGTTGAGCGAATGCACTTTTGCTGGCATCGAGGTGATTGTCGTGCCAGTGCGACCTCCGAACGGGCTGGGTTGGATTTCAATGCTGTTCTTGCGGGTTCCGGTTTTTCCGTATGATAGAGGGTTTGTTGCCTCCGCTGCGCTGAACAAGGGCCGGGCGGCCGGACAGACAAATATCTCCATGAGCTTTGACTCGCCCGATTGAATGCCTGGATCGACATAGGGGATGAAGAAGTGAGAGAGCGTGCGGGGATCATTGATGTTCCCTCTTTCATACCTTGCGGAAAGGCCGTTCGGGCTCGGTCCGGGTAAAAGGCCGTCATGATCCTGACTGTAGAGAGGAATCAGGCCTCCAATTGCGCGCAGATTGCCCAGGCATTTCGCTTTCAAAGCAACTTCCGTGGCTTTGATTGCCACTGGAATACTGAGAGCGACGAGAATACCGACGATGGCAACAATCGTGAGGAGTTCAAGAAGGGTGAATGCACGAATGTTGCCTTTGGGGATCGCCGATTGGGAAGCCTGGTAAACAGAATGGCTTGAAGCCTGATGCGGCGAAATCATTCCCTCGATCACTGGCGAACCTTGCCAACTCGGTCGCACGACTGCAACGAGGAAATCATTGTATCCGTAAAGAGTTCTGGGAGCGCTCCCTCCCTTATGTGATGACCCATTTATCATTTATGACTTCGAGGCTGTGGCCGGTAGGTGCAGCCGCAGTTAGTCACGCATGGGCGATGCTTTTGAGGTAAGAGAGGGACATTGTGACGCCTTCCAGCTCGGGGAGGGCTGGAGTGGTGGAATACTCCAGCGAGCCAAACCCGGTGCCGCCATCAGCATTCAGTCGCGAGACAAATTCTTTTAGCGGGGTGAGGCCAAGTCCGCACACGCAAGGTTCGCGGCGACGCGTGAGATCAAAGACCGGCGTTCGATTGTCCTTGAGGTGAACATGAGCAATGTCCTCGCGCAGCACCTCATAGGCTTGCACCGGATTTTCGTCTTCCGGCATGCTTTGGCCGGTGTAGTTGCCGACGTCGAAGGTGGTCTTTAGCCAAGGCGAGCGGAAATGGTCCAGGATTTGCCGACTATCCCGCGAGAATCCCGGGAGCTGGCCGTGATTTTCCAAGGCGAGGATTACCCTATAATCGCTCGCCTTCTGCAGACAACCTTCGATGCCTTTGATCACGAGAGGAATTCCGCGCTCTGTAGTCATCTCTTTTTCCCCTCCGGCGATGGCATGGTAGCCGCCGAAGATTCGTAGCACAGTGGTCCCGGACTCTGCGGTGCGTTCGATGGATCGCTTGACCAATTCCACTTGGCCTTGGTGCTTGGCGGGATCCGTCACGGCAAAGTTGTTGCTGCAGGAGTAAGCGGCCAGTTCGAGGCCCGCTTCGCCCAGCCATTCTTTGTAGTGAGCGAGGTCGTCCGGCGAGTTCCAGGACCACGGGTAGCACTCGCTGTCGAGCAGATCGATGCCATCGAGACCCTGCTCGGCGCAGTAGCTGATGAATTTACGGAGATTCATCGTCCCATCGCGGAAGCTGTGACCGAGACTGAAAGGTGTGCAGGATAACTTCATTAGGCGGCGGATGTTGCCAGTTCTTCCTGCTCGATTTTCAGGCGCAGTAACTGGTCGAAGAGACCTGTATTCAGTGGTAGTGAGACCGGCTCATGTTTCCAACTTGAGAGATGCATGGCATTGGCCAGCTCCACTCCCTGAATGCCCTCGGTGCCTGGGGCGAGGAGAGGCACTTCCTGTCGGATTGCATCCGCAAAATTCTGCATCAGGCCCACGTGACCCACCGACGGCGGAGAGAGGGGAATTTCGGTCTGTTCAAACTTCACGGTGCCCATGAGCGTGGCTGTCTTGTGGCTGAATGCCGTCATGGGCTCTGCATTGCGGAAAAAAATGAGTTTACCGTCTTCCGCGATTAATTTGCCATTTTCGCCAACGACTTCGAGGCGATTGGTGCCGGGACTTTCGCCCGTGGACGCGATAAAGACGCCCCGCATGCCGTCGTCGTAAGAAAGAAAGGCGGTTACGTCGTCCTCCGTTTCGATATCGTGATAGCGGCCCTCTGTGCAAAAGGCGCTCACCTCGTTGGGCAGACCAAACATCCAACACCAGAGATCGAGCTGGTGGGGACACTGGTTGAGCAAAAGGCCTCCGCCCTCGCCTTTCCACGTGCCGCGCCAGTCCGAGGAGCGATAGTAGGCTTGGGTACGGAACCAATCGGTGGCGATCCAAGTCACGCGGTGCAGCGCGCCCAACTCACCAGCGCGGATCATCCCACGAATCTTTTGATAGAGCGGCCGAACGCGCATACTGAGCATCACGGCCAAAATCCGGTCCGAAGCGGCGTGGGCTCGCAGGAGTTCTTCGCAGTCCGATTTGCGGACGCCCATAGGCTTTTCCACCAGGACGTGCAGGCCCTGCCGGAGCGCCTCGACCGACATGGCGGCGTGATCATAGTGCGGCGTGGCAATGATCACTGCGTCCAGTTCTTTCGATGTGATCAGTTTTTGCCAGTCTGAGTAAAACCGCACTGCGGGAAAAGACGCACTCTGTGATGTCTGGCGATCACAAACGGCCGAAAGCTTCAGCCCCGAAATTTCCTTGTTAAAAAGCCGCTTGGCGTGGACCGAGCCCATGGCCCCAAGGCCAATCACAGCAGTGCGAATTTCTTGTTGGTTGCTCATATCTTGATGGACGGTTGTTTCGCGCCGACAGGGTAATTGAGTTATGCCCGGAGTTTTCCGGGCTACCATCGGAGCCTTGCTTTACTCATACAGCGTGGGGTTCGGCTTATGATTAGCCGGGGAATCTCTTTCGCAGGCCGGGTGAAATGACTTTTTCCTCCGGGAATAAAAGATCAAGGTCGTGGGGCTGAAGGCGCCGACCCCAATTGGAAATGCGATAATACTCCCGAGGAGAGTCATCTGGTTGGGCAAAGCGGGCGTTGATGCGGGTATGCCGTTCCCGGAAGTTGACTGCAAAACTCTCGCGGGTGGGCGGCTTTTTTCCTTGGTTAAAAGGCAACCATTCAAAGACTTGCGAGACATGGCACTCGGCCATGGACACTTTCGTGCCAAACTCATTGCCGATGTCCACCGCGACATCGAAGTTGCTCTCCGAGCTGTAAACATCGTCCGTCAGAATAATCAAGGGAGACCGATATTCGCGAAGTGGGGCATGTCCCGTGGTGGGATAGGCTTGGGGCACCCCTAATTGGTAACCGACCAAGCGAACGGCCCGTGCGGTCTCTTCATGGTCCACGTGGATGCCTGCCAAGGGGTCGCTTACCACGGGCGGACAAAAAACGTAATCCGCGCCAAACGAGCGGATCGCATTCCAGATACCGCCTATGAGATTGCGACTCACCAATACCTGGCCTTGCACATGGGATCCATCGAGCTGGCTGAGACAGTCAGCTTCAGCGCCGATCAACGCAGCACTGGCCTTTGCCTCGGCCAGTCTGCGTTGAAAAGCTTCATCTGCGTTGAGCAAATGATGGCCTGAGGCTCCGGTGGAAGTATTGATGACGCGGAGGATCACGCCCTCCCCGTAGTGGCTTCGCAATTGGGCGAAAAGGCCCCCTGCGTTGAATTCAAAGTCATCCGGATGCGCCATGATGGCGAGAATTTTCGCCGGGCGATCTTTGGTGAAAATTTGGGAACTCATCGAATCGCCGTTGCTTCCGAGGGTCGAATCTGAAGCAGGGCGGCCTCCCGGCATTTCTTCAGAAAGTCGAGTGAGGCGGGCACTCCCTCCCGCTCGGGTGTGGTCTGCGAGGCTTCGTATTCCAAAGCGCAAAACCCTTTGTAGCCGCTTTTCACCATGGCTGCGATGATCTGGCGCAATGGGGTGATGCCCTGGCCCGCGACATAAGGCTCGCGGCGGCGCTTCAAGTCCCTGACCGGCGGACCGACATCTTTGAGGTGGGTATGAATGATTTCTCGGCGCAGGCAGTCGAAGGCGCGAAGGGGATCTTCATCTTCACCCATATTATTCCCGATGTAGTTGGCCGGATCGTAAAGCGCCTTCAGCCACGGGGATCGGAAGTGATCGAGGACGGCGGCCTGTTCGTAGGAATGGCCGGGCAGGCGTCCGTGATTTTCCAGTGCTAGGATCACTTTGGCGCGCTCGGCGTGAGGCAGGCATTGCGCAACACCATGGATGATCATCTCTAGCCCGGAGGCCGTCTCGATTGATGCCTCGCCGCCGGCTTGGGCATGGTGTCCGCCAAAAATGCGAAGCAGAGGTGCGCCGCACCGGGCGGCTCTCTCAATCGCGCGAATCACTAGTGCGACTTGCTCGGCGCGAGCCTCGGCCTCGGCTTTGGCAAAGTTATTTCCGCAGGCGTATGCTGCGATCATCAAACCGTCTTCATTCGCCCACCGCACACATTTCTCCAAGCTATCGCTCTCCGACCAGAGCCACGGATAACCTTCTGTATCCAGGATATCGACTCCTTCCAGTCCCTGTTCGGCGCAGAAGCGAAAAAAGCCTCTCAAGTCCATTTCTCCCTGCCGAATAGACGAGTGAAAACTGATAGGCGTGCAGGAAAATTTCATAAAAGAAGGCCTCGTTATATGTGTGGAACTATCGGAGCGACTCGACGTTGGAGAAGCTTTATCCCTACAATTCTCTATTCCGCCCTTTACTTTACCATTACATTGCGGCTTTTTCTGATCTTGGTGAAGAAGCCGGTCATCATGAAAGACGTCGCTGTGGCGGCGGGGGTCTCTTTAATGACTGTCTCATATGCCCTGAGGCACCATTCGAGCATTCCAGAGTCTACACGTCGGAGAATTTTCAAGATCGCCGAGGACCTGGGCTACACGAAGAGCCCGCTGGTTTCCGCCTTGATGGCGCATCTGCGCTCGCAACGTGAAGTGAAGAATACACCACTCATCGCCTATGTTTGTGGATATTCCGATCACCGTACCATGCTGGCCAACTCCTTTCGGCGAGCCTATTTTGAAGGGGCAGTGGCAAGGGCAGAAAGCGAAGGCTATCGCTTGGAACTCTTTTTCATCAATGATTACTCCAGTCGTGGGGGGCGGCGTCTTTCCGAAGTGATGCGCTATCGCAATGTGCAGGGTGTGATCATGGGCATCTCACCGCTCAACACCGCACCCGTCCAGTTGGAGTGGTCAGCCTTTGCATCGTGCGTCATGGGCTATTCCAAAAATTACAAGGACCTGCATAACATTGACGCGAACAGCGCTCAGATGCTCTCTCTGACTTTGCAAAGACTCAAAGAGAAGGGCTATCGCAGGATCGGGTCGTTGTGTGGGGCTTTTGAGGATCGACGCGTGGAGGGAGTGATCAAGGCGGCCATGGCTGGCTACAACCACAATCGGCGAGTGAGCGAGCGAGTGCCCTTTGAAATCCTTCCGCCCCACCGCTGGAATGCGAAATATATTTCGCATTGGACGAAACAACAGGCCTTGGACTCACTGATCATTCAATCGCATTCTCCTTTCCATTTTTTGGTAGGAGCAGGCCGCAAGATTCCCAAGGAATTAGCCGTCGTGACATTGGAACGATCCACCGAAACTATTTTGTCGGGCATCGACCAACGCCCTCGGCAGGTCGGTGCTGCAGCCGTCGATCTCATTATATACCAGCTTAATCAAAACTTGAGGGGCATTCCCGCTAATCGACGAACGCTCCTGTTGGATGGCGCTTGGATAGATGGATCTACGGCACCTGGCTGCTAGATTTTAGGCCGGAGGAAGCGCTGATTAAATGGCATCGAGCGGAAAAATCGGGCGACGAATATTGCGATAATGTAAAGACCGCAGGTCACTGTTACAGGGTCCGGGGGTACGGACAGGGTAGTGGGCTCGCGCGATTTTTTGGTAGGCCTGCCGGTAGGCCACCGCAGCCTTGATGCCGATGAAGGTGAATTTTTCCGGATCAACGCCTTGGCTGCGCCATTGGCCGAGATCACTCGGCGAGGTCCGCCAGCTGGTCAGCAGTATAGTCGTGCCTTCGCATTCGATCAAAGCACACGGTCCCATTTGAATGTTCTCTCCCGACATGGAAGCAGCATGACTATGCCGATCCTCAAGTTTAAATGCTCCGTCGCTGCAACGAATCAATCTGGCCCGCAACGCCACCGGGCCAACGTCAAAGGGATGGTTTTTCCCACCGACATGGAGGTCGAAAATACCGCCCTCCTCTTGCGTTTGGAGAAATGCGACCGTCTCAGGATCAACCAAGACGACTCCGCCATCCGCAATTTTCCGCTCCAGCAACGCTCGCAAAACCGCCGTCCCGTCCCCCGTGCCGCCGCCGCCGATATTGTCCGAAGCTTCGACCAGGCAAACAGGGAATTGATTTTTGCGCTGCGCATCTTCCACCGCTGCACCCAGTTCCCATTCTTCAGCCAGAGCATAACGCCGTCCCTCCCATGCGGCGGTCCGCAAACGGTTTTCGAGCTGATCCAATCTCCCCAACGAAACCAGCTCGGGATCATAGACGATGGAAAAGGAAACGCCCGCCTCGGGCACATCCGCATGGGCGAAACCCGCGAAAACATTAACCGCCCAAACACCGTCCCGTTCTTCTTCCCTGGCAATCATCTCCAGCGTTTGCATCGGCTCGTCGCCAGTGCCAGTGCCCGATGGGGGCCAGAGCAAGGCGGTGCCGACAAAATGAGTGCGGCATTCCTTCGCCCGATCAAGCGCCGTCGCCAAAAGCCGTGCGGCGCGTACCGTCGTCTCTACGGCGTCGGTATGAGGATTATTTCGGTAGGTGACCAAACCATTGGAATGATCTGCCATCGCCGGAGTGAAGTTGGCGTGGAGGTCGAGTGCTCCAAAAATGGGTATCTTCGCAAGAGTTGGAATTTCTCGCAAAGCCACCAGCAAGGCTCCCTCCACATCCGAACAGCTCGAGGTGGCCATTGCTCCATGCAGGATTAGAAAAACGGCATCAACCTCTCCAGCCAACCGGCCCGCTGTCAAAAGCTCATCCAGAAATTCTCTCACCAGACGATGGGGAACGGCTGCTCCCGGTTTTGCTCTGGCGTCCAACGCGGGTACTACTTCCCAGTTCAAATCTTCCGCCGCCTGCAGAAAGCCGCCCAATGGTGAACCATCGCCTTTCTTTTCAAGCATCTGTCGCCCGCGCAATACCTGAAACTCTTTCTCCGGCGTTTCACCCGGAACAAAAGTGTTGGTCTCGTGAAAAAGACCAGCCAATAAAACGCGGCGGCGAATCATGATGCTTGATCCTAGCGTAACGGGCATCCTGTGCGAGAAAGAATGTATCTTTAATCGTAAAAGCCACGCACCACCCACCGGGATGGCCAGTTTAGGACAACAGCGACTTCTCCTTTGTCTGTCCAAGTCTTACTGCAAACAACCCAACCAACTGATCTGCCAGATCGAATCGCCCGGGGCTTTGGAGGCTTCCGCCGCAATCGCGGGATTGCCTGGCATCGATGGACTTTTTGTCGGTCCTGTTTTTTGGCATGAGGACAAATCGGGATTTCTCGCTCACGTGACCGCCGTGCTCGCCTGCGTGCGTTCAAACATCGCCACGATCCGCACGACGCGCCGCCATCGGGGCTCGCCCGCGCTCACCGCAGTCGAGTTGGATTCCACGCCTCCGTCGGAAGCCACGGCACTTCTCGCAAAAATCAGCCACGTCACCAAGCTACGCGCCATACCTCCACTAGGATGAATCTGCATTTTAAAAAAGCTTTGGAATTGCTCGCGCTCTGTGAGGAACGCTCCGAGGGCATTTCTGATGTCACCCTCGCCCGGGAGGTGGAGACGTCCGGCCAGACAGACGCGCAATTGCTTGAGCGGATGCGCGACTACTTTGGACTGATGAGGGACTCGGTGAAAAAAGGGCTCCTGATTGACAAGCTGTCGCCAAGCGGACTCTCCGGCGGAGATGCGAGAAAACTGAATGCCTACGCGGATTCCGGGTCGCCGCTGTTCGGCGCGCCGTTCGCAAGAGCCATCGCCTATGGATTTGCCGTGCTCGAAACCAACGCCGCATTCGGGCGCATTGTCGCCACGCCCACGGCGGGATCCGCCGGCATTGTTCCCGCCTGTTTGCTCTCTCTGCAAGAAACTCACGGTCTCGACGATGAGGCAGCCGCCCGCGCGCTTTTCACCGCCGCCGGGATCGGACACATCATCGGCGCCAATGCCTGCTTCTCGGGCGCACAGGGCGGATGCCAGGCCGAAGTCGGCAGTGCCTCCAGCATGGCCGCCGCAGCGATTGTCGAAGCTGTCGGCGGCACGCCGCGCCAAGCCGTGGACGCCGCGGCGTTTGCGCTCATGAATACACTCGGACTCGTCTGCGACCCGATCGGCGGTTATGTCGAGGTCCCCTGCGTGAGTCGCAACGGGATGTTTGCCGTGCATTCATTTCTCGCAGCGACCATGGCGCTCGCCAACGCTCGCTGCGTAGTGCCGTTCGATGATGTCGTCATTGCCATGCGCGACATCGGACGACGGATGCCACGCGCGCTTAAAGAGACCAGCGAAGCAGGGCTCGCAGCCACGCCCACGGGATTGCGCTTTCGTCCCGCACCGCCGCATTCCAGCGCACCCTGATTGACAGCCTTGGCAAAAGGCCAAAACGGCGCTCGGGGAGGGCATTGATAACCCTCGTGAAGAACCCAACCCTCAACCTGGAATTTGGGAAGAAATTCTCATGCAACTCCCAGCTAGCTCGCGAAATTTTGTCCGGTAGAGGTTGAACCCGAATTCCGAAGTTGGAGTTAAAAAATGGGGTGAAGTAGCGCAAAAAGTATGGCCGGTTGGTTCAGACGAATCCAACTTCGGCGAAGTTGGTGGTTGCCATCGCAAGATGGCTTCCAGCATGGGCTTATGCTTATCCAATCCACCCCACGCCGAGGAAAGATGGAGCACGACCTTGCGGGCAGCGCTTCCGAGAATAGCCCCGCCTAGGAAAACGGCCGC
>Ga0335394_10001323_pt1 | contig 27748 bp, 28 predicted proteins | sample MAT03_FD_205741 | JGI IMG/M metagenome (GOLD analysis project Ga0335394, IMG submission 205741) | Freshwater microbial communities from Lake Fryxell liftoff mats and glacier meltwater in Antarctica - MAT-03 (spades assembly) (version 2) ...
CGACCCCCACCCGTCGTGACTGCGGACGAGGCTCTTGGATCTGCGACGCCCGCCACCGCGCGCCCTGCATGGGCTCGATCTCGTGGCGGAGGATCGCGTGCCTCTGGCGGTGAAGCGAGCCGGCAAGGACAAGCTCGAGGCCTTCCGCGAGGAGCGCGCCCGCGTCATCAGCATCGCTCGGCGCCCCAGCGAGATCGTGGGGCGCGCTGGAGATCGAGCCGATCGGCGCAGGCCTCGCACGAGGGGTCGTCCGGACTGACGATGGCGCGATGCAGCTCGTCGGTGAGTACGATCAGGAAACCGGCTCGCGGTGCCAGTACCTCGGCGTCAACGCCGACGGGGATTGGGGGTGCTTGCCCGCCGTCATCGCTGAGACGGTGACCCCCACGCGCCTGCAGCCGCCGGGACAGAGGCACCATCACGTGGATGACGCGTGCAGCGTCATCGGCGGTACCGTCTTCACGGCCGGCTTCGACGTGCCGCCGATGCCCTACGTCGTGGGCCTCGGCGACGAGCAAGGCGAGGTCGCCGCCTTCGCCATCGGTGCCGAGGTCGACACACCCTACACGACCCGCACCGGACAGTGCGCCGAGGAGACCACGGCATCGTATCGCGTCTTCGAGGTTGGCGAGCCCCTCGACGTGACGTTCCCCTCGGTCTTCTTCTCGGCGGTCATCCCCGCGGGCCGGCTGGCCGGTGTCGCCACCGGGTCGGCCGAGGGAGAGCTGCTCGACACACTCGACGGATTCCTCGACACCGAGCGTGGCGAAGCGGAGTGCGAGCTCGTGGTGTTCCCCGAAGAGAACGACGGCGGAATGGCACCTCTCCGCTGCGTCACGGGGACGGCCGACTCGACGCTCGCTGCCGACGACTACTTCGCCGACGCCGCGTGCACCGAGCCTCTGGTGGTGACCGACTCGCTGGTTCACTACGTGATCGATCACATCGCGCCAGCAACGTGCACGGCTGAGCCGCGGCGCGACGAGGTCGAGCGCATCGCGCGCTACGAGCCCCACGACGGCGAGGTGTACGAGATGGTCGACACATGCGTGCAGATCGAGCGCGGCGATCGCGCGTGGGCACGCGCGGTCCCGACGACGCCCGAGGACTTCCCCGCCGTCACCCTGGTCGACCCCGCCGCCGAAGCCCCCTGACGATATCGCTCAATCGAGCATCGCGCGTGCCGCCGCGAGCCACGCGCCGCTGTCGTCCTTGAAAGGGCTCGTGCTCATCGCGCCGAGCTAGTACATCCGCCGCCGCGCATCGCCCGGTCATGACGGGCGCCGGCGAAGATGGATCCTGCGCCCATGGAGAGCCTCGTCCACGACCCGACCCCGATCGGCGCGCCGATGATCGTGCTGCTCGTGGTGGTCGGGGTCGTCGCAGGCTTCTTCAACACCGTGGCCGGCGCGGGGAGCCTCCTCACCCTGCCCGCGTTGATGCTCGCCGGCCTGCCTGCCGACGCCGCCAACTACGCGCGAACGATCGCGCTACGTGCGCCACCAAGCGCATCGGGGTGCTCGCCCAGTCGCTCGTCGGAACGGTCGGCTTCGCCCGGGCCGGGGTGCTCGACGGCAAGGCTCTCGCCCGCCTCGCGCCGATCGGCGTCGCCGGGGGCGTCCTCGGGGCGTATCTCGCCACGCTCGTCCCCGAGCGCATCCTGAAGTGGATCCTCCTCGCGACGCTGCTCGAGGTCGCGTGGATGATCGCCACCAAGAAGCTGACGACCGTCCCTGAAGGCCCGCCTCCTGCGCGGTGGAAGGCGTGGGCGATGTTCTTCCTGGTCGGCGTCTACGGCGGGTTCGCCCAGGCCGGAGTCGGCCTCATCCTGCTCGCCGTCCTCGCTCGCACCCTCCGCATCGACCTGGTGAAGGCCAACGCGATCAAGGTCGCGATCGTCGGCCTGCAGACCCTCGCCGCGGTCGCCGTGTTCGCTGGTGCGGGCGACGTGCGCTGGCGCGAGGGCGGCATCCTCGCGGTAGGCATGATGGCCGGCGCCGCCCTCGCCGTGCGCTTCGCGATCAAGAAGTCAGCGTGGCTCGAGCGGGTCGCCCTCGTCGCCGTCACCGTCGCGGTGGTGGCAGCGGGGTTGCGCGAGCTCTTGTAGCGGCACGTTGCGCGGGATCACCCCATGTGTAGACTTCTACACATGGCGACGAACCTCGCGGTCGACGACGCGCTCTTGCAGAAGGCTCTGCGTGTCGGCGGTCACCGAACGAAGAAGGCGACCGTCACCGAGGCGCTCGAGGAATACATTCGCCGACGCGAGCAGACGAAGATCTTCGAGCTGTTCGGGACGATCGAGGTCGACCCGACCTACGACTACAAGGAGCAACGACGCCGCAAGTGAGCGTGATCGTCGACACATCCGTCTGGTCGCTCGTCATCCGGCGGGCCGCACCAGCGGACGGGGACGTCGAGCGCGAGCTGCGCGCCCTCGTAGCCGGCGGGCGTCAGCGCCTTCCGGATCGCTTCGTTCTGCAGTGCGGTCAGCACGCTAAACTCTCTGCGCTGGTAGTTCGGGGGCAGCTCTCTACCCTCCAACATGGCACACAGCACGAGCGCCAGGCTGAACTGGTCGCCGTACCTTCGCGCGGGGAAACCCCGGAGCTGCTCCGGGGCGGCGTAGGCCAGTGCACGCGCAGACATCCGGACTCACCCTACGGGCTCACCCGGGCTCACCCCACGAGGCTGGCCCGGCGCTCCGCCGTGACCGGGGTGCGAGGCCACGAGCTTCTTTACCCCGGAGCAGAAGGCCCTGAAGCTCGCCGATTGATTGCGTTCGACGGCCAGGTGCCGCCCTACGCGGCGCGCGCCATCCCGCTTCTGGTACTCCGGTAGATGGATGCGGAGCGCCTCGACGGGACGAACGAGCAGGTCGGGGTCGCGGTACTCTTTCTTCACGCTTTGGCCGGCGAGCGCGGGCTTGTCGAATGCGTCAGCGACGGCTTTCCAGTCACCGACGATCCACGCTTCGAGATCGTGGCAGGCGACGCGGACGAGCGCAGGCACGCGCCCTGACTCCTCGACGAGCGATGTCATACGCTGCTTCACCAGGCGACAATCGCCCGCGTCCTGGTCTCGCAGGACGAGGAATGCAGAGTCGGGAACCAGCCAGCCCCGCATCTTGCGCACCAGCTGGCGCTCCAGGTCCTGCTTGCCTTCGAATACGAGGTATTGGACGTGAATCTCGGCGGGGAGCAATCTTGGCAGCAAGCCCTCCAGAAGATCGCGTGCCGACGGCTCCTCGAGAAGGATAACGAGGTACTTCACGAGGGGTCGGCTCCCTCGAACAACCCCTGCTTCCACAAGTAGCCCAGCTTGTCACCGTCGGCCATGTAGGCGGCGACCTGGGCGTTGTCGCGCGCACGCAGCACCTCGGTGTAGCCGTCCTTCTTCACGAGCCAGAAGACCTCGTCGACTTCGACCGCGTTGAGGAAGTCAGGCGAGTGCGTGGAGACGAAGACCTGCCCTCCGCGAACGGCATAGCTGCGAAACTCCTCCGCGAGATCCGTCAGCAAGGTCGGGTAGAGCTGATTCTCTGGCTCCTCGACGCACAGGAGCGGGTGTGGCTTGGGGTCGAGTAGCAAGACCAAGTACGCGAGCATCTTGATCGTTCCGTCTGAGACGTACCGCGCGAGGAACGGATCCTCGAATGCTCCGTCGTGGAACTTGAGCAGCACGCGTCCTTCCTCGGTGACCTTGGAGTCGACGCTGGAGATGCCCGGCACGCGGCTGGCGAGACGCTCGAGGATCGACTTGAAGACGTCGGGGTGGTTCTTCTGCAGGAACTCGATGACGAGCGAGAGGTTGTCGCCTTCGCGCGACAGGTGCTCTGCGTAGCCGGCCTCCTGCTCGGGGCGAGCGCGGCTGATGTGGAAGTCGGACAGGTGCCAGTTCTCGATGAGCGTGCCCAGCGCGACCGCGGCCGGAAACCGCTCGAACTGTGCGAGCCCCTTGATCGCGAGGATGTCCGGCGATTTCAGAGTCTGGCTCTCTCGCTGGAGCTGGGTCTCGTCGGCCACCGAGTCGAGCTCGTTCGTGACGGCTTCTCCAATACCACGGGCGAAGTCGAGAAAATGCCAGGGCTGGCCGCCGCTCCCGCGACGGTACTTGAGGACTTCCCGCTCGACCACCGGGCGGCCCTTGTCCTCGTTGATGACGAGCGAATAGGTGATGAGGCTCAGCTTCGGGCGCCCGATGTCAGCGCGGATCTTCAGCTCGATCTCGATCGGCCCGTCGGTGTTCCGCGAGCGGACCTCCTGAAAGCCGCGGCTGCCGCCGAGGCGGCCGAGCGCGGCCGTCACGTTGGTCGTCATCGCGTCGCGCAGGAACGCAAAGACCGAGAAGAGCGTGCTCTTGCCGGTGCCGTTCGCGCCGATCATCACGCAGAACGCCGGCACGTCGCGCATGTGAACGTCGCGGAAGGCGCGGAAGTTCTTGAGCTTGATCGACTCTATTCTCATGACGTTCCTGGGGTGGCGAGAGTGCGTGCGCGAGACGGGGACACCAGGGGGCGGCTGGCGTCAAGGCACAGCTCCTGAAGACCGCCGAGTGCGAGTGCCGGGCAGAACCGGTTCCTGGTGAAGTCGCAGTGAGGACTCACGAGCGAACTCCATGAGTCGACTCGATGAAGCACCTGGCTGGGTCGCCGCGAAACACACGACTAACGAGCGACGCGAATAGAACCTCGGCGTCGGCCAGGGCACGCTCGGCCTGCCTTTTTGCGTCTAGGATCATCGCTCCTACCTGACTGAAACGACGCAAGGTGGCGTGGTCCGGGACCGGAAGTACATGGGAACGGATGTCATGCGGAGAGATATGAGGAACCGTTGTTTCAGTCATTCGCGCTGCGCAGTGACGCGCGAACTGGGGCTGCAGCAGGGCAAAGTAGATGTACTCATTGGTGAGGCCGCAAATTGCCCTGAGGCGCGCAACGCGCTGCACGAGGTGGGCAGGCAGATCGCCTGCCGACACGATCGCCACTTTCAGACCAGAGGAGATCCACGGACGATCCATTGCGAGGACGACATCGCCAGCGCGTAGGCGGTAGCGGTCCGCCACGTCCTCCCTGGAGGGCCAATACCGGACATCGCTCCAATCGATCGCTCCGGGGAGGACATTGGCCCCTCGACATAGCCGTACGCCGTCTGACTCGAATCGCGCACTCTGGAACGCGAATCCGGTCTCCATGTCGCAGTACGCCCCCAAAGCCCGCACCTCCCACCCCTTCGGATTGCTCACCGGATCCCCGAACATCTCCAGGAACGCCGACCGCAGCAGCTCGTCGGTGAGCGCGATGGCCTCCTTCCGCTTCCGCCGGATGGCGTCGGCCTTGTCGAGGATGTCCGCGATGCGGCGCTGCTCGGGGAGGGGCGGAAGGACAATCGGCATCGCCCTCAGCTTTGCCCCGCTGATCTTCGGCATGCTTCCAGCCGCCCCGGCAGCCATAGTCGAAAAGAAGCGGCGTCCGATAGGCGAGTTCATGTACCGCCACACCCACCTTGTTGTGGCCGGATCAGAGAAGCGGATGCGCATCATGAGGTCGGGATACACAAACGCGTTCGGTGGGCCGTCGTAGACCGCAGCGGTGCCGACGAGGTCTGCGGTGTTCGAGCGCTGCACGAGCAGATCTCCCGGTGCTAGCCACTGCCACGACCCGGGCGGGATTGTCTCGTGCAGAGGCTTGATGGTCTCGGGGCTCAGAATCATCCGACCCTGAGTCGTGGCGCTGAGTTTGAGCGACCGGCTTCCCCGCGCGCCGGGCGCCGCAGGCGGCGAGTAACCATTGGTCGGGCCCTCGGTAACGATCTCCTCAAGCCGGACAAGCCGCCATCCGGCTGGAAGCTCGCCTACTTCCCCGCCCACAACACGCTCCCCCCATACCCACGCACCAGCTCATCGGCCGTGACCAGCGTCATCCCCTCGACTTCCGCCTGCGCCACCAGCATCCGATCGAATGGATCGCGATGCCGGAGCGGCCGTGCCGCCGCGCGCAGCGCATGGTCGGCGGAAATGGGCAGCTCCTCGCCGCCCATGTCTATGACGGAGCGCCTCATGGCTTCCATCCCGCCTTCGATCGCAAGCTTGCCTGGGGCTTGCTTGATTGCGACCTCCCAGATCGATGCGGTGGAGATCACGACTTGCGTCGCAGTCTCGAGCTGCATCTTGAGATCCTCCGAGATGCGCTCGCGATGGGCGTGAACCCAGATCCAGACGTGAGAGTCGAGGAGAGGCTTCACTTGTCCTCCTCGATCTCGTCGCCGCGACCTTCAAAGTACTTCTGGATGTCCTCGGGGAGGGGATTGTTGGGGATCGTCAAAGTTGCCGTGAATGGTGACCTTGCCGCGGAGGCCGCCGAAAATGCGTCGTCGGATCATGGGCTCACCCGCAGGCGTATCGCCATTGTCGGCGGCGCCAGCGGTCGGCGGCGCGGTCTCGTCGGCCTGGGCCGCTTCCTCCTCCAGGACGATGACCTCGACGCGTTTGCCTTCGAACTGCGAGAGATCCGGCAGGGGCAGGGCCTTGCCGCGAACGACGGCGTGGAATCGCAATGCCTTGGTCATGGTGGTCACCCTGTGGTCACCCTTCTCCGAGCATATGCTCGAGCTCGGTCAGGTCCCGGCTGATCTCGGCCTCGAGCTTGCGAAGCCTGGCGATGATCTTCTTCGGAGGCTCGTGGATAACCTCCTCGTGCTTCACCACCTTGTAGCGATTGATCGAGAGATCGAAGCCCTTCTCCTCGATCTCGCTCACCGGGACCATGAAGTGTTTCTGCGTGCGATCCGTGTCCTTCTTCGCGTTCTTCTTCCGCCAGCGGACGAGGGCGTCGGGGAGATCGTTCTCCTTGCCCGGGTCGCGCTTGTCGTCGAGGGAGAAGCCGTCGGCGCCCACGTCATAGAAGAAGACGTTGTCCGTCTTGCCGCCCTTGGTGAAGACGACGATTGCGGTCGAGACGCCCGCGTAGGGCTTGAAGACGCCAGAAGGGAGCGAGATCACGCCCTCGAGCTGGTGCTTCTTCACCAGCAGCTCGCGCAAAGCGACGTGCCGTGGCAGCCTTCGCAAGCTCCGCGACCGCCTTGACCTTCGCATTCCCGTCGGATGGTGGCCCGGGTGGCTCGTAGACAGGGTCGCGGCGTCCTCGAGATCCTTGGGCCGCGCCGCGAGCACCTTCATGACGAGCAGGCGCGTGGCAGAAGCGACTCGAATGCGGAGACGACCCACGCGAATCGGTCGGGCACCATCCACGAAGATCTGCTCAAGACCTGGCTTGCCGAGCACGACGTCGACCGGGAACGCGGTCGGTCGGTGCACGAGCGCGATGACCTGTGTTCGAGCGATGAAGTCCTGGTCGCCGAACTTCAGATCGAAGCCGTCCTGCTGAAGCTTCGAGACGAGGTCCGCCGGCGGTGTATCGCCGAGCAGGACGGTGACGTCGAGGTCACGCCATGCCCTGGAAGGTCGACGAATCGCTTCGAGCGGCCGACGAGCTCGCGCTCGCCGCGATGGCCAGCCCCGAGGAGCCGCGAACGCTCCCCCTCCAGGTCGACGAGCTGCTCATGTGGCACGCCCGTTTTCTGATGGGCCCCGCCGGATACAGGCACAGTGGGGACGCTGCCCTCGCCGACCACTGGGTCCGCGTCGACGGGATCCCCTTCGCCACGTCGTGCCTGGCGCGGACGCCCAGCCTCGCGCCATTCGACGAAGGGAGCGGTTTCGTCGTGCGACCAGGGCGTTCTATGAGCGACATCAGCCACCCGCGGATGTGGCTGCGCCTGCGCGAGCATCTCTCCAGCTGTGCCGACGACGTCCACGCAGCAGCCCTCGCGATCGCTGAGGGCGAGTTCGTCGCCGCGCTGACCCCCACGATGATCGGGATGGCATCGCGTTTCCCGGCGAGCGCTTCGAGCGCGTGATCGCCGACCTCCGTCGCGCGAAGCTCCGCGCGCATCCCACGCCCCACCCGAACCTCCCGCTCCTCGAGGCGGTGGAGGGACCGGACGCGCTCGTCGCGCTGCGCAACTCGATGGATGAGCTCGAGGACGTCGACCTCACCCTGGTGGCCCGCCACGGCGCAGGGGTCACCGCGTCAGTCGTCGGATGTCTCGCCTACCGCAATCGCCCGAAGGTAATCGAATCGACCGCGCGCGCGCTGGCGATGATCGGCACGACCGAGGCAATCGTCGCATTGATGACCGTGGCCGACATCAAGGTCGTTCCGCCGATCCTCCTCGATGCCGCCCGCCGGGCGCCAGGCCCCGCGGTCGAGGTGCTGGTCGCAGCGACGCGCTCCTCCGACGGCGACCTGGTGCGCCGAGCCCGCACACTCCTCGCCGTGATGCTCGACGAGCAGAAGGGTTTGCCGGCGTCGGCGCTGACCGGAGCGCAGCGCGAGGCCGCGCTCGGCGGCTCCACCGCGTCGTTGCCGCTCGCACCGCAAGACCAGCTCCCGCCTGCGCTGCGTTCGACGTCCGGAAAGCGGCCGCGGCTGCCGGCGTTCTTTCAGCCGTCGGCGCTGCCTGCGATCCAGCTCCGTTCAGGGGCGCCATCGGCGAGAGCGCGACGTTGCTGCTCGGCGGTATGCTGGCGACGGCGACCGACGACGACGACCAAGCCGAGGCGGATAAGCTCGCGATCCGCGCCGCCTGTACGCCGGCCAGCCTCGCCGCGTTTTCGTGGGAGCTGCTTCAGACGTGGCTGCGCGAAGGCGCTCCTTCCAAGGAGGTTGGGCGTTCGCGCAGCTCGGGTATTTCGGCGACGACCACGCAGCGCGCGGCCTCGCCAAGCTCGTTCGGGTGTGGCCCGGCGAAAATCAGCACAAGCGCGCCGTCGCGGGCCTCGACATCCTCGCGTCGATCGGGACCGACATCGCCCTGATGCAGCTCTACGGGCTCTCGCAGAAGGGGAAATTCAAGGCACTGCTCGATCGGGCCCGCACCAAGGTCGACGAGATCGCCGCACGTCGTAAGCTCACGACCGCGCAGCTCGGCGATCGGCTCATTCCAGATCTGGGGCTCGACACCGACGGCGCAACGACGCTCGAGCTCGGCGACAAGTCCTATCGCGTCGTCTTCGACGAGCAGCTGCGCCCCTTCTTGCTCGACGGGACGAAGCGCCTGGCCGACCTGCCCAAGCTTCGGGCCTCGATCGGCAGCAGCGCCGGCAGCGAGGCTGCGACCGCGACCGTCGACCATTGGAAGGCCCTCCGGAAGGACGCCAAGACCATTGCAACGCAACAGCTGCAACGGCGTGGGCTACGACCGGCTACGACCCGGCTCGACAGGTCCTCAGGGCTGAGGTGGTCAGCGGCAGCGGCGACGAGTCCTTCGTCATCGAGCGCGCCCACCGCACGTGTGCTCCCGGCGCTCTGGACGCGCTGGCCGTGGCGCTGCTGGGACTCGGTGGGGAGCCTCGCTTCGTGACCGGACAAGCTCGCGCCGTTGGGGGTCAGCTGGTGATCGATCCGCAATACGTCGTTGCAGACCGCTTGTTCGTGCTCGATCTCGAGCCGCCTCGCGCGCATCCACCCCTTCCCTTCGTGCGGGCGGAGCCCACCGCGCCGCTGACCGCGCTGCTGCGCGCGGCAAACGGGTGCTGGAGGAGGCCGCACAGCGCGGACTGCGCGAGATCGGGAGCGCAACGCTCGCGCGACTTTCCGCCTCGGCCGACGAGCTCGACAACAGCGGGCTGACGGCGACGGCCGCGGCGATGTCACGCTTCGCGCGGGCCGCGGGCGAGGCGATGCGCGAGAGCAGCACGGCCGCATTCGAACTTGCTGCGGACGCATTCCTGGAGGTCGGGCTGCTGCTGGAGCTCGCGTCCGAAGCCCTCCAGTGAGCGCTCGCCGCGGCGCCCCACCCCTTGATCGCGGCGGCGTGCTACGCCGTGCGCCGACCGCGAGCCCATACCTCGTGCGGCTTCCAGGGTGACGGCCGCGTGCTCGCTCCCTGCGTAGACCGCCGCCCCCGCTCAGCACTTCTCCGGCCGCGGCCTGAGCGGGCCTGAGCGATCGCAATACGACGTTATGGTCGAGCTGGGCCATCCAGACCCAGAGCCACAAGGTATTCTTCTCCGGCGACACCGGGCGACACCGGCCTCACCGAGGAATTCGCCGAGGAATTCGCCGAGGTCGGCGCCCGGCTCGGGCCCTTCGATTTCTCGATGATCGAGATCGGCGCCTGGCACCCGGCATGGGGCGACATTCATCTGGTCGGCCTCGCCAAGGACGTCGGCGTGCGAAGTAAAGTAGGCCCAGAGAGGGCCCAGAGAGGTCCAGCCGACGTGGCTGCGGCCGGAGATGGGCTCGAACTGGCGTGCGCCGCCGATGAAGGCCACGCCAACAAGGAACAGGCCCGACAAGACGTAGCGCGCGGTGGCTCGAACAGCTGGAGCCCGCTCGGCAGAAGACCTGATGACATGCTCAATCCGCGACATGCTCAATCCGCCAGGAACGGCCCTTGGGGCCCCATCCGAAAGACCAGCGGCAGGCCGCGGTGCTGTCGCCGCTGATAGGTGGTCACGCGCCGCACGTTGCCCAAGCATTCCACCGACTTCCACGTTTCGTCGACGCAGCGCGGTTGCTCCCAGATGTAGTGCACGCCAGGCGCGGGATGCCGGACGAAGTACTCGTCGTATGGCACCTTGGGCAGGAGCGCGATTTTCGCTTCCGGATCGAATGCCGCATAGGCCATAGCCGCGCTCTGGAGCAGCTCGAGCGTGCCGCGGGTCACGCGGACCTCGGGGATGCTCTGGAGAAAGCCTCGTAATGCACGCGCCCGACCGAGGAAGGTGCGGGCGGCCAAGGGTGTGCCCACGGGAGCGCGCGTCTTGTCGAAGGGCTCGAGCGCCGCAAAGGCGTCGAGCGCCGGCTTCAACTTCGATTCCTCGGTCGCGCACGTGTCGTAGCAGATGAAGTCGAACCAGTTGCCCGGCTCCTCGCAGGCGAGGTGGCAGGTGTCGCCGTATGCTGCCGCAGCCTCGAGGTAGGCGCGCGCCGCCTTCTTGAACGCCGCTTCATCGAATGGACCGGAGTCGGGAAGGGATGGCTCGGTTGGCTCCTCGGCCGGATTCTCGGCTGGGTCGCCCGGCGGGACGGCGGGCAGCACCGAGTCACCTTTCTTGCACCAGAGAGCCGCGCCGGAATTCATCGACCCCTCGGGGCAGACGGGCGCGTGCATCGGCGATCCTTCGGCGCACCCGATCATCGCCCCGCACTCGGTCTGGTAGGTCTGCTGGCAATCGAGATCGGCGCCGCCAATGAAGCTCGCCGGCTCGCGCTTGGCACTGGCGAGGCAGGCGAGGAGGGCCTTGTCGTCGTCGCCGCGCGCCGGTTCCGGCGGCCCGGCGGCCTTTTCGAACGAACGATCGGTCTCAGGCAGCGTCGCCGACCAGTCGATGACGAGATCGCTTGCGCGCTCGGGCCATGAAAAGCGCACGCGCAACGCACCGCCACGAAGGACGGGCACGAGCAGTGTCGCCATTTCGGGATCGATGAAGGTCATCGCGTCGTCGTGGCCGCCCTGCACGACGTGTATCTCGTGCGGCGCAGGCTGCGATGCGGTTTTCTTGCAACGCACCAGCATCCACTCGCGGATCCGCTGCGTACGACAGTGCAGCGCGTCGCTGCCGTGAACCTGCAGCTCGCCGACGCGTGCCCACTCCGTCGCGGCGGGAACACGCGAGCGACCTTCTGGCAGATCGAGCACGGCCTTGGGGCGGGGTTTGGCGGCCGGTTTTGCGAGGGCGTCGGCCAGCAAGAGCCCGACCACCTGATGACCCTTCGGCGTCATGTGAGGATCACCCTCGAGAAAAGCTCCTGGCTCGGCTTGGGCCAGCATGGAGGTCGGGTCGACCGCGGTCGCGCCCGCATCGCGCACCGCACCGACCAGGTCGTCGACGAGCACACGGGCCTTGCCCATGTCGGTCTTCGCGACGCCGTACTTCCGCCACTCCTCCTCCGAAACCTGCACATCCATCGGCAGGACGAGCAGCACGAAACGCGCGCCACCCTTTTCGGCGATCGTCTTGGCGGCCAACGCGCGCCTCACGATGGGCTGCGTCGCGCGCAGGATGTCGACCGGGCCGGAGAGGAGCGAGCGCGCGCGAGCGCCGGCAGCGTCGCGATGCGCGAGCGCGCGGGTCGCCTCTTGCGAGCTCGGATCTGCCGGCGTCGCGGCGGCTTGTTCGCGAAGCCTCGTCTCCACCTTCAACCGGAGCTCGGCGGCCTGGTTGATGAATTCGGCTGTGGCCGCGAGGGGGCTGCCTTCCTCGCCGAGCTGGGGGATGACGATGTCGCCGGGTGACGCGCCGGCAACGAGATAGACGTTGGCGCTCTCGCCCTGCAGCTTCTGCTGAGCGATCGCGAGCTGCTTCACCCGCTGATCGGCGTTGATGGCCTCGAGTGTCGCGGCGCGTCGCGCGGCCTCGTCGCGCTCCCAGCGCGCCAGGGTCTCGTCGGTGGCGCGCGCCCGCTCCTCCCTCAGCGCAGCGTCCAGATCGAGCAGATCCTGGGCGGCACCCTCGCTCGGCAAGCGGACGGCGTCGCGGTTCGCTCCGCTGTGAAGCCATTGTCTCAGCGCGAACACGGCGTGCGATTTGGCAAAGAGCCACTCGCGCCCCGGAAAGCTCGTTACGGTCGCGGGCGCCGTCTCCGCGCGCACCGCCCAGCCGTCCCACACCCGGTGCCGGCTGGTGTTGGGCCGGTCTGCCTCGAACGGATCGTTCACGAAGTTCACCGCGTAGACGACGGTCTTCGGCTTGCGTGCGGCGACGAGGCGGGACAGCTCCTTTTCCATCTCCACCGGGCCGTAGGTTGGCACGCCCGCGTTGCGCACCTGCACCGCGGCGCCGAGCGCCTTCTGTGCGACGGCGGAAAGAGACTGGCGCTCCTCCACGCCCAGGCCGAAGACTTGCGAATCGCCCAGCACGAGGATCTCGGCGCCGGTGGGCGCGCCCCAGTCGGCGCCCCGGTAGCCCTCGGCATTGATGCGGACCGACGTCACCGGGTTGCCGCCAAAGGAGATCTTCTCTTCGGCGCCCGGTCGCAGCCGGACGCCCAGCTCGGCATCGGGGACGTAGACGTTGAGGTGGGGAAAGGCGCCGTCGTCGCGAAGGTGGAATGCGCCCTCGGCGATGGCGCAGCCCAGCACCAGGCCCAGGGCTATCTTTGCGGCGGAGCGCCCCGGGCGGCGGTTCGAGTTTCCCACGTCAGCGAAGGTATACGCTCGCCGCCGCTTCCGGCATCCCCCTTTGCCCATTCGCCCATCGAGCCTTCGTCAACTTCCTCCCGAAATGGCCGCCATGATCCTGCCGGGAGCATCAACGTAAAGTCGCAGATGTTCGATATTCGCCGCGCTCGACGTCGATTCAAGGACGAGCTTGATGAACGGTGCATTGCCGTCTACTTGCAATGTGACGTTATTGCGATGCGCCAGATAGATTACATAGCCCTTCGCGTAGAGTCCGCCGGTCAGCTTATCCAGTTCTGCGGAATCGCCACCAGCAGAATCGAGCAAAATCATGTGCGTGATCATGTAGCGCTTGCCTAAAAAAACCTTCTGTCCGATGATTACGCGCTTGTTTGTCACGATGGCTTCGGCGCGCCGCAGGCGCGGAAACGACATCACCATCGCCCGACCCAGCTCTGTGACCCGGTGAAAATCGGCACTGGGTTCGCGGTGTTTGGTCTCCTCGCCGGGTTCGGTTTCGAGCTCGTCGAGGTAGTGCGCTTTGACTCCCTTGATCTTGTTGATGAGCATCGCGCCGAGAATGAAGCCCGCAAGGATGCCGAAGAAGATGAGTAAGCTCATTTAGGTGCCGGCCATGGGTCGCGTGAAGTCTTTGGCGTGGTGTACGAAGAGCACGCAGCCTGCCTCAGATCTATCTCTCTATCCCTTTCGCAGCACGCGCCCGCGCCTCGGCCCGGGCACGCGCACACCCTTGTCCATCACCACCTCGCCCGAGATCATCACGGTACGGATCCCGGCGGGTGCGGCGTCGGTGTGACCGGGCGCGGTGCGATCGGCGATCTGTGCCGGATCGAAGATGACCAGATCCGCCCAGCTCCCGGGAGCGAGCCGACCCACGTCGGACAGGCCGATGCGCTCGGCGGGCAACGAGGTCATCCGGCGTACTGCCTCCTCGAGGGAGAACAGACCAAGATCGCGGCTGTACTTGCCGAGCACGCGCGGGAACGTCCCGAACGAGGCCGGGTTGTGTTTTCCCCGCCGCGTCAGGATGGTGTCGGTCTCGAAGGCGCAGCGCGGATGCGAAAGCACCGCGCGCAGAGGCTCCTCGTGGTCGCCGTCGCCCGAATAGGTGCCGATGAGCACCCGCGCCTTGCCGTCGCTCGCCAGCGCGACGTGCACGTAGGCCTCGAACGGCGGCATCCCCAGCCGGCGTGCAATGACCTCGAAATCGAGGCCTTCGAGCTCTTCGAAAGCTGGCACCGCGCCCCACAGCAAGGTGATGTCGCGGTACTCGAGGCCGAGTGCGTAGCGGAACATCATGAACTCGCGACGCAGCCGATCGAGCACGTGGCGCTCGCGCAGTCGGGCGCGAAAATCGGCCAGCACCCAGTCGGGAAAGAGCACGTTCACCGTGGTGTTGCCGACCGTGTAGGGGAAGGCATCGAAGCCCACGTCCACCCCATTGGCTGCGGCCGCGTCGATGGCGCGGAGCACCGCCGGGTAGGTGCGCCACGTCCGCCGCCCGACGAAGATCTGGTGCGAGAGCTGCAGCCGCACCCGCGCTTGCTCGGCGATGCTCACCAGTTCGCGCACACTGCGCAGGTTGTGCGGCGCCCCGAGCAACATTGGCTTGTAGAACGGCGACACCCACGAGTAGGCGCGGCCGTGCACAGTGAAGACGCCGCCCTCGTCGGCGACGGTGCGCGCCAGGTCGGTCAGCTCGTCGGTCTTGGCGAACACGCCCGGCGCGTATGCCAGCCCCGCCGACATCCCGAACGCACCTTCGCGCAGCGCGCGCCGGGTCTCGTCGCGCAGCGCCCGCATTCGCGTGGGGCCGGGCTCTTCGGAGTCGTTGCCCATGACCGCCTGGCGGATCGTCCCGTGGCCGACCAGCATCCCGGTGCTGAGCAGCACGCCGTTGCTCTCGAGCGCATCGAGCCACTCGCCCATGGTCCGCCAGCCGTAGGCGAATGCACCGTCGCGCAGCAGCTCGGACGAGTGGTCGAGATCGCGCTCCGAGCGATCGGTCACCGGTGCGGGCGAGATGCCGCAGTTCCCGGCCACGATCGTGGTCACGCCCTGAGCCAGCAGCGGCTCCAGGATCGTGTCGTGGTCGGGGTGGGGTAGCACCCAGTCGGAGTGCGAGTGCAGATCGATGAACCCGGGCGCGACCACCAGGCCCGCGGCGTCGAGGGTGCGCGCGCCGGTGAGCGCGCCGGGGACCGCGACGGCGACGATGCGCCCTTTCGCAAGGCCGAGATCGGCGTGGTAGCGCGGGCGCCCGCTACCGTCGGCGAGCGCACCTCCGGTGACGACGAGGTCGAGGTTCATGCTCTCAGTTTCGCACGGTTCTCCGGCGATATCCTTCAACCGGCGTGCGGCGCGCAGCCGGCGCGCAGCCGCATGGGCGTCGCGTCGTCGGCGTCCAGGAAGGCGCGTGGCGCCGGCACGAACGCCGCCGGCTGCTCGCGGTCAGGTAGTGGCCGCAATCGGGGAACACCTGGAAGGAGGCGCCTTCCAGGGCGCCCACCAGGTCCTGGCCGTGCTTCATCGGGATCAGCGTGTCCTTCTCCCCCACAGCACCAGGATCGGGCGCGCGCCGTGTCGCGAAGGCCATGAAGCGCTGACCGTGGTTCTCGACGAAGTACGGAAAGGTTCCGAACTTGAGCCAGAAGCCGACGTTGCGCCCGAGGCCGCCGGCCGCCGCGAGCACCAACCGCCTCACCCGCTCCGAAACCGATCCTCCATCGCGCCCAGGTTGGTCTCGTCGTGGTCCCGCGACAACGCCGCCGCTTCGGACCGATCTTGGAGGTCGACGTGATCCTTCGCGGCGCCAAGGCCTCGCGTGCTCCCTTTCGCTATGGGCCGGTTGGCGGCGCCGCCGACCACGCGGCCATGTGACTGAATGGCGAGCTGGCGCGCGGGTCGTTTGCGACAAGAACCGGCCAAAGCTCGCCGGCGACGACCCCCGCTGCACTCACTCGCAGCGATCCGTCACGGCGCTGCAGACCCGTGCCCCCATGGCATTGCCGCAGGCGTTGAAGTTGAAGCAGCCGCAGCTCCCGTCGATGCAGTCGGACCCCCACGGGGACTGCTGGCAGTCGAGTGAATCGTTGCATCCGCAGATCGCGTCCAGGAGGATGCAATCGTCGCCGCGCGTCGCATCGTTGCAGTCCGCTTGGCTCTGGCATCCGCACACCCCGAGCCCGCCGAAGCACCACTCCCCGCTCGGCGACTCATCGCAATCGATGCCGTTGTTGCACCCACAGACGAAAGTCTTCAAGCAGTCGTAGCCGACCTCCGAGCGGACGCAGTCGCTGTTCTCCACACACTCGCGGCAGTTGCTGCCGAATCCTCCGACGGGGCCGTCGCAGCTCGGTGCGGCCGCCGTGCAGCCCAGATCCAGCATATCGGCTGTGGTGTTCTGGCAGACGCGGCAGTTGCCGGCGGCGGTGCCCAGCCCATCGCAGACGCCGACCTGCCCGACACACAGCGTCCCCGCCGGCAACGTCGTCGTGGTGGGCGAGCCTAGGCTGCAGCCACGGTCGCCGCAGACGAGATCGGGAGGCACGTCGGTGTCGTCGGCGACGCTCACCGGTGCAGCAGAGCTCCCGGTGCAGGTCTGGTCCTGGCAGTCGCCGTTCGTCGGGTCGGCAAGGTTCGTGCTCGCGGGGAAGTAGCCCGGATCGCAAACCCCCGGGTCGAGGCACGTCGGCGCGGCGCACATCGTGGCCGCGCCGCACTCGCTGTCGGGCGAAGACGGGTCGCACCCGATGCAGAGCCCGGTACCGTTGCACACCTGCGGGTCGGGGCCACAGGAGGTGCCTTCGGAGGCGAACATCGGTGTCGGGGCGCCACCCTGGCAGATTGTCGTCTCGCAAGGAGGGTTCACGTCGCCGGGATCCTCGGCGTCGTTCGCCACGTCGCTGACCTCGCCGCCGACGCACGCGATGGTGCGGCAGTCCTCGAGGTCCTCGATGAGCGGCCCATCCGGAATCGGATCGGTCGAGCAAGCGCCGTCGTTGCAGCGCTCGGTGGTGCACGGGTTTTCGTCGTCACAGTCGGCGGGAGCCCCGCAGCCGCCAGCGCCGCCGCCTCCACCCCCGCTCGTGGCGCCACCGCCACCGCTCGATGTGGCGGCGCCTCCGGTGCCTGGTCCGCCGGTCGAGCCGATGCTCGTAGAGCCCGGTCCCGCGCTCGTCGTGGTCCCGCCCGCCGCCCCTTCGCGCACCGTCGGCTCGTCGAGACCGAGCACGTCGGCGCACGACGCGAGTGTGCCCCCAAGCGCTACGATTGCGAGGATCAGACCCGAGCGGAACTCTACACGCATGGTCGGGAGGATAACAGGGGCTCGGCGCAGCTCGGGGTCCCCGAAAGCGGCTCGAAGCAGACGACACAGAACGCAGGACGATGCCGCCGCCGAGGTTGGCCGATCGCGGGGTGACTCTTGGCAATCGGCGCTGGCTTCTCCCCCCGCGCAGCGGAAGGGCGTACCTTTGTCACTGGACGCCGATGGAGGAGGGGACACCCAAGCTGCCATCTGCCGGCGACGTCGTCGGCGGAAAGTACCGCGTCGAGCGCGTCATCGGGCGCGGCGGCATGGGAACGGTGCTTGCCGTGCGCCACCTCGGGCTCGACGAGCCGCGCGCGCTGAAGCTCATGCTGCCACGCGGGATGGAGCTACCCCAGGCTCGTGAGCGATTTTTTCGCGAGGCGCGTGCCGCAGCGAAGCTGCGCAGCGACAACGCGGTGGCCATCCACGACGTGGGGATCTTGCCGGACGGTTTCCCTTACATCGAGATGGAGCTGCTCGAGGGCGCAGACCTCGCGCAGCTCCTCAAACGCTCGGGGCCCATCCCCGTCGCGCAGGCGGTCGAATGGATCGCGCAGGCGTGCGACCCCGTCGGCGAGGCGCACGCGCTCGGCATCGTTCACCGTGACATCAAGCCGGGAAACCTCTTCCTCGCCCGAACGCCGTCGGGACGCGCGATCGTCAAGGTGCTCGATTTCGGCATCGCCAAGACCGCGAACGTCGAGACGGACCCGAGCCTCACCGGGACGAACGCCTCGTTCGGTTCGCCGATGTACATGTCGCCCGAGCAGATGCGGGGCGCACGCTTCGCCGATCCGCGCAGCGATCTGTGGGCGCTCGGCGTCGTCCTCTTCGAGCTCTTGACTGGGCGTAGACCGTTTGTCTCCGAGTCCATCACGGCACTCGCGCTCATCGTCACAAGCGACCCGGCGCCCCACCCGATGTCGCTCCGCCCTGAGGTGCCCCCCGTCGTCGACGCCGTGGTCATGCGGTGCCTCGAAAAATCGCCCGACCGTCGGTTCGCTTCGGCAGCCGAGCTCGGTGCAGCGCTGCGCCGAGCGCTCCTCGAGCTCGGGGCGGCACCGACCGCGCGGACGTCGCTCGCGTCGAGCGACGGTGGCCTCCACGCGCCGCCGCTGCGGCCGCCGACGTTCTCGGGTTCACCTGCTGCACCACCGTCGACGCCCTGGCAGCCCACGCCCCTGGCCTCGGCGCGTTCCAGTTTGGGCGACGCTACGGGCGACCCGTCGCGGCCATCGATGGGAGCTTCGCCCACCTCGCCATCCTCCCCGACCGTGGGCACGCTGTCGACCACCGTCGGTCGTCGTCCGGGACCCAAGCCCGCTATGATCATCGGCCTTCTCTGTGGAGCGGTCTTGATGGGTCTGCTCGTCGCGCTCGTGGCGTGGCGAGGCGCAGGCGCTACCAAGGCGCAGGCGCTTTCGGCATCGGGCGGCACCGCCACGTTGGCGCCGGCACCTCTGCTCGATGCAAGCGCAGCGAAGCCCGCGCACCCCGAGTCGGCGCACGTCGCCTCGGCGGAGCCCGAGCCTCAGCCGTCGGCGGACGTGCCGAGCTTGGCCTTGTCCGCCTCTCCCGCGTCGCCCACCGCGTCGGCGAAGGCCAGCGGCCCGACACCGCCCCCCAAGCTCACGAGCTCGGCCGCCAGCGGCTCCCGACCTTCGAAGCAGCCGGCTCAACCCAAGACGGGCTTCGGAGGAATCGATTGATGTCGTCCCGAACGCGAACGCTTTCCCGATGGGCTTTGCGGGGGTGCGCCGCGCTCGTCGCCGCGTCTTGCGCTCAAGCGTTCGCGCAAGTCCCGGGCGGAAGCGGAGCGAGCGCGCGTGATCTCGCGAGCCGTGGACGCGCCGCCTACGATCGCGGCGACCTTGCCGCAGGCTGCCCGCTTCTCGCCGAGGCGTACCGACTCGACGGGCAGCTGCTGGGCGCGGGCTTCGCGCTCGGAGAGTGCCTCGAAAAGGAGGGCAAGCTCGCCACGGCGCACCGAACGTTCCTCGATGTCGCGACGAAAGCCGAGGCGCGCAAGGAGGCACGCGCCCAGGAGGCCAAGGCCCGCGCGGCGGCGCTCGCGCCGCGTTTGTCCCGCGTGAAGCTCGACGTCTCGGACAAAGCCTCGGCGCGGAACGATCTGGTCATCGAGCTCGATGGCCAAGCGTGGCCACGCGCCAGCTGGGCTGCGCCCGAGCCGGTGGATGGCGGTACGCACGAGGTCACGGCGCGTGCGGACGGCATCGCGCCCTGGTCGACGAAGGTCGAGGTCGCGGCCGAGGGCGCCACGCTCGACGTCGTCGTTCCGTTCGACCGCGAAGCCTCCGCTCCAGCGCCGACGCCTCCGCAGAGCGCGCCCGCTCCGGCCCAGACGAGCGCCTTTCCTTGGAAGAGTGCCGGCCTCGTCACCGGCGCGGCTGGCGTAGGTCTCCTGGGCGCGGGGATCGTCGTGGGCTTCGTGGCGAAGGGCGACTACGACGCCGTCGAAGCCGATTGCGACGCAAGCGGTGCCTGCTCGCCGGCAGCGGCTGCGACGCGCGACGACGCGCGCGGGCTCGCGGGCGTCGGGACGGCGCTCTTCATCGGCGGAGCCGTCGTGGCGGCAGCGGGCGTCGCCGTGTTCGTGTTCGTGCCTGACGACGATGCGACGACCGCGGCCCTTCGAGTCGCACCGGGAGCCGTCGAGCTCACCGGCACGTTCTGACGTGCGACCAATCTGCTGGGTGCGGCACGGGCCGAGCACCAAGCCCACTGCGATCTTCGCCACGGAGGCGATGGCCTGCGGTTCGAGCTTCCCTCGTCATTGACGGTACGCTCGCCGTCATGTCCGGCATCCAGCCACCCGAAGCACCCTACGAGCTCTTCTATTGGCCCACCATCCAGGGTCGCGGCGAGGTCGTCCGCCTTGCGCTCGAGGACGCAGGGGTGGCTTACGTCGATGCGGCGCGCCTGCCGGAGAAGTCGGGAGGTGGCGTCGCCGGGATGATGAAGATCATGCGCGAGCAGAGCGACCCCGGGTCGATGCGCCCGCTCGCGCCGCCGCTTCTTCGGGCGGGCGACGTCGTCATCGCGCAGACCGCGGCGATCCTTCACTGGCTCGCGCCGCGCATCGGGATGTGTCCCATCGACGAGACCATTCGCACGCGGGCGCTACAGCTCCAGCTCACCCTGTCCGATCTGGTGAACGAGTCGCACGACGTGCACCACCCGATCTCGACGGCGCTCACCTTCGAGGACCAGCGCGACGAGGCGCTCAAGGCGTCGAAGAGCTTCCGCGAGCTGCGCATCCCCAAGTTCCTCGGATGGCTGGAGAGCGTCGTGACCGGTCGTGAGCCGGGGCCGAACGCGTACCTGGCCGGGCCGTTCACCTACGTCGATCTGTCCCTGTTCTGGGTGCTTCGCGGCCTCGGCTATGCGTTCCCCCGGACGATGGCGAACCTCGAACCGAAGATCCCTCGGCTCGTCCTGCTGCGCGACGAGATCGCATCGCGCCCACGCATCGCGGCATACCTCGCGTCGAGCCGCTGCGCGCCGTTCGACGAAGACGGCATCTTCAGGCACTACCCGGAGCTCGACGGCGGGTAGGGCTTCACTGACGGGCTACACTGGCCCCGTGCTGGGTCACACGCTCGTTGCCGCTGCCTGGGCGCCGATCCACGCGCGCAGCGCGCAGCGGGTTGCCGCGACGTTCACCCGCTTCGCCCTCGCCGAGGAGGGCAGCGCGCTCACCATGCGCTGGGCGGCCGCGCAAAGCGAGGACCCGGCGCGCGCTGCGCTCTACTTGCGGCACGCGACCGACGAGCGCCGTCACGCCCGCGCCTTGCGTGCGCGGGCGCGCGAGCTTTCTGCCGCGCATGACGACACCCACGCCGACGCCGAGGACCTCTTCGCGATGCTCGGCGAGCGACGCTTCCTGGCGTTCGTGACCCTGGCCGAACGACGTGGCCTGAGCGAGCTGTCGGCCCATCGTCGGGCGCTGTCACGGTGCGGTGACGATCGCTCGGCGAGCGTGCTCGAGGCGATCCTGATCGACGAGGCCCGGCACGCCTCGTATGCGCGCGAGCTGCTGGAGATCCATTGCGGATCAGCTCGAAGCGCGCGCATCGCGCTGGTCCTGGTGGCGCTCTGGGAGGCACGCGGTTCGATCCGTCGCGGATCGGCCGCGATGGGCCGAGGGCTCTACGCGCTGCTCACCGGGCTGCTCTTCATCGTGCTGGTCCCGCCGCTGTCGATCTATGCACGCTGGCTCCAGCGGCGTGCCATCGCGACCAAGGCGCAGCCATTGCGATGAGTGTCGTCCTTGGCGTCTCGGCGCTCTATCACGACGCCGCGGCGGCCCTGGTCGTCGATGGCAGATTGATTGTCGCACTCCAGGAAGAGCGGCTATCGCGCATCAAGAACGACGCCTCACTACCTCTGCGCGCGGCGCGCGCCTGCCTGCGCTTCGCTGGTATCGAGGCCGGCGCCATCGATCGCGTCGTCTTCTACGAAAACCCTTTCGCCAAGCTGGAGCGCGTCCTGGTTGGGCGCATTGCCGCATTCCCTTCTGGCTTTGGCTCCTTTGGCGCGGCAATGGCCTCCCAGCTCGGCGACAAGTTATGGGTGCTCGATCGCATCGCCGAGGGGCTCGGAGTCGATCGCGCGCGCGTGACGTTCGTCTCCCATCACGATGCACACGCCGCCAGCGCCTACCTGACCAGTGGCTTCGAACCGGCGGCGATTCTCACGCTCGACGGCGTCGGCGAGGCCACGACGACCGCCATCTACGAGGGTCGAGGAGCGACGCTCACCCGGAGGTCGTCCGTCGAGCATCCCCATAGCCTGGGCCTCTTCTATGCGGCATTCACCGCGTGGGCGGGCTTTTCGGTGAACGACGGAGAGCAGAAGCTGATGGGCCTCGCTGCCTACGGGAAGGACACCCGCCGCGCCGAGGTCAAGCGTGTGCTGCGCCTCGAAGGTGACGGAGCCTTCACGATCGATCCTCGATACGTCGAGACGATGGGCGCCTCCGAGCTCGGCTTCACGCCGCTCCTCGAGAAGCTGGTCGGCCCGCGTCGCACGCCGGGCAAACCGTGGAGACTTGGCGCGGGCGAGGCGGACCGGGTCTTCGCCGACGTGGCGCGTGGCGTGCAAAACGCGCTCGAGGACGCCGTGCTCGCGCTGGCACGCCGCGCGCGGCGCGAGGTCGACGCGGTCGATCTGTGCCTCGCCGGTGGCGTGGCGCTCAACGCCGTGGCCAATGCGCGGGTGGCAGTCGAATCGGGTTTTGAGCGTGTCTTCGTGCATCCGGCGGCCGGTGACGCCGGCGGCGCGGTGGGTGCTGCGCTGCTCGGTGCGATCGAGCTGGGCGACGCGGTGGATCGCACTCCGCTCGCCAGCGCCGCGCTCGGCGTCCCTGCCGATCCGTCGCGCGCGCTCGCGGTCGCCCAGGAGCTGGGGCTGATCGCCGAGCGGGTGGACGACGGCGCGGCGCACGCTGGCCTCGCGGTCGCGGCCGGCGAGATCGTTGCGTTCGTTTCGGGTCGCAGCGAGTGGGGTCCGCGCGCCCTGGGGCAGCGTTCGCTCCTGGCCCCCGCCGGTCCCCAGGAGATGCGTCACCGCATCCATCGCGCGGTGAAGGAGCGCGAGCCGTTCCGTCCCTTCGCTCCGGCGAGCCGCGCCAGTCGCGCAGCGGCCTCGTTCGAGGGCATTCACCCGACGATGACCCGCTTCATGACCACCGTCGCCCGCGCAAGGCAGCCCGACGACGGGGCGCTGGGTGCGGTGCTTCATGTGGATGGTACGGCTCGCCTACAGACGGTCGATGGGACGTCGGCGCCCGCGCTCGATCGCGTGCTCGTCGCGATGGAGGCGGCGTGCGGCGCGACATCGATCTTGAACACGTCGCTCAACGCCGTAGGCGAGCCGCTGTGCGCGACCGAGCTCGACGCCATCGCGTTCTTCACCGAGCGCCCGGTCGACCTCCTGGTGATTGAGGACGTCGTCATCCGACGACCGCGCTGAAGGCCGCGCTGAGCAAGCGCTTATGCCGGCGCCTGGTACGTTAGGACGAGCATGCGCGCCCTGGGTCGACTTCGCACCGTGGGGGCGCTCTTCCGCCACTTCGCACGTCGCGAGAAGCTCGTGCTCCTCCCGCTCTTGGCAGTGCTGCTGCTGGCCGGCGCGCTGCTCCTCGCGACCACCGGCGTCGCCAAGGTCGCTCCCTTCGTCTACACGCTGTTCTAGGAGGGCGCTGGTCTGCTTTTCCCGGGGCCTCCCGGCCCCTCCCAGCCCCTCCCAGCCCCTCCCAGCCCCTCCCAGCCCCTCCTCTAGCTAGTCAGGCTTCAGGGCGTTGCCCCGTCGGTGGCGGCGCAACCTCTGGCATTCCAAAAGGCTCGACATGAATGATCCCATCGTCGTGCGCGGCGCCGTCGTGGTCCCCGGCGAGGCGCTGTATATGAAGGCCGTACGCTCCAGCGGGCCGGGCGGGCAGAACGTCAACAAGGTCTCGTCCAAGGTGCAGCTCTGGGTCGACCTCGGCGCGATCCAGGGGCTCAGCCCCGAGGCGATCGAGCGGCTCCGCGTGCTCGCGGTCAACAAGCTCGACGCCGACGGCCGCCTGCTCGTCATGTGCCAGACGAGCCGCGACCAGCCCAAGAACCTCGACGAAGCGCGCGAGAAGGTCCGCGAGCTGGTGGCCCAGGCGATGGTCGTACCGAAGCGGCGGAAGAAGACGCGGCCCGGCCGCGGCGCCATCGAGCGTCGCATCGCCGAGAAGAAGCACCGCTCGGCGACCAAGCAGAACCGCAAGACCAGCGATTGACGCAGGCGTCAGTCGTCGGCCGCGCCGCTACAGATCCAGTCGACGATGACCTGGATCTGATCGTCGCTCAGCGGAAACCGGTAGGGGGGCGGCATCCGCCGGGAGTCTTCGCACAGCTCCTCGCCGCGGATCTTGTGCACAAGGTAGCTCCGGGCCGGGTCTCCCGGGCTGACGCGTGTCTTGTCGCCGCCGCATTGTTCGGTCTCCACGCCGACGAGCTGCGCCCATGCTGCGCCCTCGGAGAGGTCGAGGTCCTCGTCGGGGCTCGAGCCGCGGTGGCAGTTATTGCGCGCGCAGCTCGTCGTGAGGATCAGCTGTACGTCGGTGGCGAACGAGGGGTCGGCGCCGCTGCAGAGGATCGGTCCGCTGCCCGTCGACGCCGACGACGAAGCGACCGACGCGCCGCTGGTCACGGTTACGCCGCTCGAAGACGGCGTGCTGCTCCCGCTGCTCGATGGGGTCTGTCCGGATGGGTCCCCACCGTCACCGTTCGCGCTCGAGGTGCTCCCTCCGCCTCCGGCGGCCGTTCCGTCGTCACCGCAGGCGGTGACGAGCAGCGAGGCGCCTAGTGCGAGGCATCGCAGCGACGTCATGAAAGAGCTCCCGGCCCGCGCAGACGCCGCGCGAGAATGAGCCAAGGATCAGCAGAGGGAATGAGCAAGGTAACGGTCCAAACCATGCACGCGCTCGCGCCGGGAACCAAGCGATCGGATCGCGCCTCGATTGTAGCGATCGCCCACGCAATCGAGCGCGCGCCGACGACGCGACGCGCTCGATGGAGGGCCGCTTCATGACCATTTGGTCAGGCTGGGCGATCCTCCTCGCCGTGGCGATCGCTGCGCTCTTGCCGCTCGTGCGTCGTGCGGTCGACGGCACGCGTCCGCCCCTCGGCTCTCGCACGCTGACCCTGCACGTCGTCGTCGGGCTCACCACATCGGCGCTGGCGTTCCTTCACACTTTGCTCGCCCTCCCTGCGCTCGGATCCTCCGAGGCGATCGGCGCAGGCACCGGTGGGCTGCTCGCCGGCGCGCTCGCCTTCTGCGTGATCGTCGCGCACGCCGGCATCGGGCTGCAGCTCCGCCAGCCCAAGCTGCGCAAGCGTGAGGGCAAGCGGCGCACCCACGTCGTCACCGCGATCGCGATTGCTGTGACCGCAGCGGCGCATGTCATTGCCCTGCGTTGGGGATGACGGCGTCGCGACGTAGATCGGACGAACGGGCGACAACGAACGGGCGACAACCGATCGGACAAGTGAGGGGCGAATGGGACCGAACGCGCCCCGTGGTGTCGTCGCCGGCTCGTGACCGCGTCATCGATCGGACAAGTGAGGGGCGAATGGAACCGAACGCGCCCCGTGGGGGCGTCGCCGGCTCGTGACCGCGTCATCGATCGGACAAGTGAGGGGCGAATGTGACCGAACGCGCCCCCCTTGTGGAAGTCGAGGAGAGCGTCGACGTCGTTGCGCGCGGTGACATCGGCGCTCCACGCGTCGAACTCGGTGGCCCACGCCTCGTCGTCGAGGAGCATCGGCGCGCCGTGCGCGGCGAAGATGACGGGCATCCGCGGTGTGGTGGTCGAGGTCGACATGGTCTCCTACGTGCGAGCGGCGCAGCCTGTGCTCAGTACCGGCCAGCTGGCGGCAGCGGAGAGCAGGCGAAGCGCGGCGCGTCGGTGCATCGAAGAGGAGTAGGCATCACTGCGGGGCGCAGCGGGTGATGTGCACGCGGTTCATGATCGGGGGATCGACCGGCGTCTCGTCGTCGGATTCCTTGGGGACCTCGGTCAGCGCCCGGACGGTGCGGATGAGCGAGCAGCGCCCGAAGATCGTGTAGTCGCCATCGAGGAAGTCCGCGGGCTCCTCGGCGACGATGAAGAACTGGCTGCCATTCGAGTCGGCGCCGGCGTTGGCGTAGGAGAGCGTGCCGGGCGTGTGGCTCTCGTCGTTGTCGGTCTCGCTCACGAACTCGTAGCCCGGGCCGCCGAAGCCGTTGCCCTGCGGGTCGCCGCCTTGCGCGACGAAGTCGTCGATCACCCGGTGGAAGGTGAGGCCGTCGTAGAAGCGACGTCCGCGGATCCAGTGCGCTTCTTCGGGATCTTCGAAGGCGCGTCGCCCGCGGGCCAGGCCCACGAAGTTGGCGACGCCGATCGGGGCGATCTCGGGGAACAGCTCGCAGGTGAGGTCGCCGTAGTCGGTCGAGATGATGGCGCGCAGCGGGCCGTCGCCCTCGGGCAACCCGTCGAGCGCTTCTTCGAGGGTGAAGTCGCCGTCCTCCGGATCGGTTCCCGTGCCGAGGTCCTCCTCCTCGAGATCGGTGTCGGGGCACGCCAGGTCCGGGCTCACCACCAGGCCGCTGCCGCCTTCGCCTCCGCCGCCGGAGTTGCCGCCCTGACCGGTGCTCGCAGCGTCGGTCGCCGCCGCGGTGCTGTTGCCGGACGACGCCGGCGTGTTGGTGGCCGTCGCAGTCGCGTCGCCGCCGGCACCCCCACTGCCGCCGCCGGTGTCGTCGCCGCAAGCCGTGACGAGGAGGATGGCTGTGGCGCAGCCGCAGACGAGGAGGGCGTTTCGCATGCGCCGACCCTACTTCAGGCGGCGCACCGTGCCGCCCGCCATCTTGGCCGCACCGGCCTTGTCGGCGGCCCTATCTCGGGGAGCTCGGACCTGCAGGGGTGCGCGGTGAGACAATGAGCAGCTCCCCGCCCTCGAGCCCCTTTTTCACCTCGCCGTGCGTCGCATTGGCGAGCCCAAGCTCGATCTCGCGCCGCTCGCCGCCCTTGAGCGTCACGAAAGCGTGGCCGTCTCGCTCGTCACTCAGCGCGGCGAGGGGGACCATCACCGCCTCCTTCTGGAGCATCGATCGGATCTCGACGCGCGCCGTCCCGCCGGGGCGCAGTCCCTGCGGATTTTCGGCCAGCTCGATGGTGACCGCGATCTCCTTCAAGTTTCCCTCGGGCGTCTTGGTGCCGTAGCGCTCGTTGCGCGTGGTCGCGAAATCCTCCTTGGCGCGGATTTTTCCGGCGATCGACGTGCCGGCGAGCGCGGTCACGAAGACCTTGGCCTCGTCGCCGACCTTCATGCGGGCGGCGTCGCGCGGGCGGACCTGCAGCACGACCTCGAACACCGACAGATCGGGCAGCTCGAGCAGCTTGTCGTTGGGGCGGATGACGCGCCCGGGCTCGGCCTTGGCGCGTGTGTAGTTCATCGTCACGTAGGGCCGGTAGATGACGCCGTCGGCTGGCGCCTTGACCGAGAATTTCTCGAGCGCTTCGGTGTTCTCTTTCACCAGATCGCTCGCCGTCTTCACGCGGACGTCGGCGACCTCGAGGGTCGTCGAGCGCTTGCCGGCGTGAGTGACCAGCGCCGACTCCGCGAGCTTCTGCTCGACCTGAGCCGACTCCAGCTGCACTTGCGCCTTCTTGCGATCGAGCTCGGAGATG
>Ga0335394_10001325_pt1 | contig 27730 bp, 24 predicted proteins | sample MAT03_FD_205741 | JGI IMG/M metagenome (GOLD analysis project Ga0335394, IMG submission 205741) | Freshwater microbial communities from Lake Fryxell liftoff mats and glacier meltwater in Antarctica - MAT-03 (spades assembly) (version 2) ...
TCTTTTGCACCTGTGCTTCTCCAAAATAGTGGTTCCGTAGCTCAGGCTATGCAACAACTATTTTGTATCGCTCAGGTAAAAAATAGCTTCGCATCTTCGGGCTATTCTGTAATTCGAAATGGTATAATCAATACGAAGGTTAACTCAAGTATTCCGCGATGAAGTCTTTTGGGGATATCATCCGCGTACGGCCATACGTCTCCAATACGAGCAGGTCGTCATCCCCTGTCAATAGAACGTCCGCTTTTCCACGTTTACACAAGCCCAACAAGTAGTCATCCGCCGGGTCTCGCGAGATGGATCCTGCTTTTACGCCGGATACCAAGATCTCCGCGTTTTGCTCGATCAAGTAGACCACCTCATCCAACTTCTTCGTTGGAAAGTATTTCCTGAATTTCGGTCGACGGGCAACGCCATCCAATTCATCGAATAGAAGATCATCCATGATGATCCGAAAACGAGGGTCATTGAAGATCGATATGAGCACAGAGAGGCGCTTACCTATCAATAAACTCACGAGCACATTAGGGTCAACTACGACGCGCAACGGACTCATAGCGCTTCTTTACCAGCTTGCGCCGCACCTCTTTACAAGTACGTACGATCTCGCGTTCACTGATCGAGTTGGGCTGAAAGGCTAAAAGGATCTCTTCCCATTTTGCCTTCAAACCAGAGCGTTGCAATTCTTCCGCTAACATCCGTTGTTGCTCGGTAGGCAAATCACGCACCAACGCAACCAACTCTGCGTAACTTGGCTTGATCTGTGGGCCTTTGGTGAATGACATTTTGAACAGTTCTCCTTCAAAGATACAAAATGTGCCATCTTTTGGTGCTTTCACCATTGGACTTCGCTAACCCCCACCCCCAAAGCGCACTTGAAATGCCCTTTCGGACAAGTCTTGTACCCGTGCAGCCCACAAGGCCTGCAATCCAATAGCTCTTTTGTTTCCACCACGCGCCCGTTCTCCCGCAGCGGTCCGAACCCGAAGGCAGGCACAGTGCTGCAGAAGACCACCGTCACCGGTGCGTTCATGGCGCTGGCGATGTGCAGGGGTGCACTGTCGTTCACGTAGTTCATCACGGCGCCTTTCATCAATGCTGCGCTTTCCAAGAGCTTTAGTTCCCGTGTGAGGTCTATACCACGACCTGATGTGGCGATGATTCGTTGCGCAAGTTCCGAATCACCAGGTGCACCAATGATGAAGACCTGCTGTTCTTTCGGAAGTGCCTTTACCAATTCGATCCACTTCGCTTCTGGCCATTGCTTGGTGAACCAGATCGATGCTGGCGCAACTGTGATATACGACCTGTGGCCCTTTGACCATTTTTCGATCAAGGCATTCACTTTCTCACGTTCTGTGGCACTAGGATACAGGCGGGGGAGTGGTCTGATGTGATCGGTGAGGTGCGCGATCAGGTCGTTCAGCCGGTCCACTTCATGGATGATCACCGTATCACTTTTCACTCGTTGCTTGCGCAGTTCGGCCGGCTCCGGGATCTGGTGCTTCACCTTTCTGGAGAAAAGGAAACTCAATGGATTCTTGTCGTAGCCGATGGTCTCCTTTCCGCCCGAGAATGCTGTCATCAAGCCGGTGCTGAAGAAGCGCTGGGCGTTGATCACATGGTCGTAACGCTGCCTGCGGATGGTGCCGATCAGCTTGAACAATGCCCTGGTCTTGCTTTGGCGTTTGTCCCAAACATGTAGGGTGCGTAGGAAGGGATGCCCAGTGAAGAGACCTTCATTGCCTTTACGCACCACGAGGTCAATGGCGGCATCGGGGTAAAAGGCATGCAGCTTCTCCACGATGCTCGTCACCAGCACAGCATCGCCAAGGAAGGCGGTTTGTATGATGAGGAATTGTTTCATTTTACTTGGGTTGAGGGTTGAGATGTTGAGGCGGTTGAGAGTTGAAACCCCCTTGTCCAAAACGTGTTATGGCCAGCGGTTATCATTGACGGTCCTTGGTCAATACAGGCATCTGCCAACCCTTCAACCCTCAACATTGCCAACCCCTCAACCCTCAACTATCCCAACTCTCAACTTTTCAACCCTCAACCTAAACAGCCACGTTATGCTCCCGCAATACCTCGTTCAAGCTCGTCTTACGATCGGTGCTCTCCTTGCGCAGGCCGATGATCAAGGCACAGGGCACACCGTATTCACCGGCCGGGAATTTCTTCGGGACGGTCCCGGGGATCACTACCGAACGTGGCGGCACATAGCCTCGCATTTCCTTCGGTTCTGGACCTGTAACGTCGATGATCTTGGTGCTGGCGGTTAGTACCACGTTGGCACCAAGAACCGCCTCTTTGCCTACTCGAACGCCTTCCACCACGATCGCACGAGAGCCGATGAAGCAGCCGTCTTCGATGATCACTGGTGCAGCTTGAACAGGTTCCAGGACCCCGCCGATCCCGACACCACCACTTAGATGAACATGTTTCCCGATCTGTGCGCAGCTGCCCACCGTGGCCCAGGTGTCCACCATGGTGCCTTCATCCACGTATGCTCCGATGTTCACGTAGCTCGGCATTAGGATCACACCGGGGGCGAGGTAGCTGCCGTGCCGTGCGATCGCGTGTGGCACAACACGAACACCCAGCTGGGCATAGCGCGACTTCAAGGGGATCTTGTCGTGGAATTCCAGCGGACCTACCTCCATGGTGATCATTTGTTTGATAGGGAAGTACATCAGCACGGCCTTCTTCACCCATTCGTTCACCTTCCACCCATCACCGTCGGGTTCTGCCACGCGCAATTCGCCGCGATCCAATTTTTCGATCACGCCCTCAATGGCTAGCACCACTTCCTCATCCTTCAGCATGGAGCGGTTGGTCCAGGCCTTTTCGATCAATTCATGCATGAGTTTCCCTCCTTGAGCAATTAGCTCCAAGTGGAGCACAAAGATGCAGGAAAGACGGGGGAAAGTTCATTAGCCCTGAACCGGAACACTTCGTGCCGAAAAGATCGGCTTGTTTCGGAAACAACCAACGAACTTCGCATTCCAATTTCTGATCTGTCACCCCGGAGAGCGCGAAGCGATCATCCGGGGCGGACCTTCGCCCCATGCCACGTGTCATCGCCATCGACTTCGGTCTAAAACGTACCGGACTTGCCGTTACCGACCCCTTGCGGATCATCGCAACTGCACTGGATACCGTGGATCCGAAGGACCTGATGGACTATCTCAAAGCATACGTAGCGAAAGAGGTGGTCGATGGATTTGTGTTGGGGCTACCTGTTCATTTGGACGGCAAACCGACAGAGCTGGCAACCAACGTGCATGCTTTGGTGGAGGCATTGAAGAACACATTCCCTGCATTGTGGGTGGAAACCGTGGATGAACGCTTCACCAGCCGCATAGCCCAAGAAACACTGAACATAAGCGGAAAGGGGAGGATGGCACGTCGAGAGAAAGGTCAGGTGGACCGGATCAGTGCCACGATCATTCTTCAGGGGTGGATGGCCGCAAGCAGCTAGTTGATCATTCTTGATCGACTAGTGTCGTCCCTAATCGAGGATTATTCAACCACCAGTCGCTCCGTTCGTAAAGGGAAACCAATTTCATTCAAGCCTCGCACCACGTACATCCCAGAAGGCCAATTTGCAGGTAGTGTGCGCGTGCCATTGAGACGCGCTTGCTGGATCAACGCACCCTGCGTATCGAATACCTCCACCGTTCGTACACCGATGTCGTTCAACAAAAGTGGTGCGCCTTGGGGCAAGAGCGAACGTGTAAGGAGTGGCAGGGATCCTTCAGCCAGCTTATCGGAAATCCCCACGTTGATACCCAACAGGTCATAGGCGAACACGCAGAGGGTGTCCAGGGTTTCAGGTGGAGTTGCAATGAAGTCCAAGATGATCGGTTCAATGGTCATGTATTGCGAAATGTCGACAGATGCTATACTCGGAACATCCGCCGACGTCATGATCGCTAGTGGCACTTCAAGGTCCTCCAGCAAAGTGTCGTTCATGAAACAGGCCATCACGCCACCCGTGTTGAAAGTGGTCAAGGCTTCATACCGTGTGGTGAAGGCGAAGTTCACATCCTCGTGGTTCAGGAGACTGCTCATGGCGAGTTGGACGCCGAGCACATCGATCGGATGGGGTACCACGAATACATTGTTGGGTAATACCACCTGATCATTCCGGCGAACGAATTGAGCGTCGGATCCGAGGGTGTCGGCGATCAGGATCCCATGGGATCCGCTCCATTCGCTATCTCTGGTCTCTACACGAACGATCCGATTCCCTAAACCATCGATCTCGAATTGTCCGCTGCGTAATACCAACGGTGTGCGATACAGGTCTGCACGGTCCAACACGCCATCTGGTGTGGTGCGCACGAAAAAGTGGAAACTTCCCACGGAGCTTGAAAGGTGACCCGCTGCGTTCAAGTTGCCTTCTCCATCTAAAGCAATATCATACATGGTCACCGTAGGTGATGTGTTCCCGTAAGTGTATTTCTTCATCCACAAGAGATCTCCGTTCTGGTCCAGAGCGCCCAATTGCTGGTCACCTGTAAAACTCAAGCCGCTCTCCGCCCAGTACGTGGTACCATCTGCGGAAACCGCTAGACTGACGTGGGCATTGAGCGTACTATTGAATGTTGGAAAAGGTCCTATGCCTATATCGACTCCCACACTGCGGCTCCATAACGGATCTCCGTTCGCGTTCAGTCGAATGATGTCGGTGGTACTTGAAGCACCATTGAACAAATAATTCGTTGAAACGACGAATCCACCATCTGTTGTACTTGCCGCATCCATGGCAAGTATAGAATTCACGCTAAACACTTGCCACTGAGCGAAGGTTTTCCGAAGCACCTTGGTTTCGGACATGGTCCCGTTCCCGCTCACCTTGCCATGCTCATAGGACATCTGTTGCGTGGTCAGTTCTTGGGTCAGGGAATCTGGTATAAAAATGATGCCGGCGAAGCAAATGAAACGAAAACCATCTGTTCCATCCCGCAATAATCTCACTGCAGGTACACCGGAAGAAGCATCGCCTACACTTCCTTGGTAACCTTTGCTCCAGACCAAGTCACCCGCCTGATCATACTTCCTGAATGTGTGTTCACCAGCATCCCAATGATGCGTAACTACACTTCCATCGGCCAGGATAAGGGGCGTGAGTTGCGGGGATGACGTTGTGTTCGGTGCGGTATGTACCACTTGGAATTGCGCACTGGCAGTGAGCATGAATAAGGCCAGCGCGAGCGATGCAATGGTTCGGTTCGGGTTAATTTGGTGAGGTGTTTACGGAAGGCTAAATGTACGACACGCACACTTTGTAATTCGCTGCCTGTGCTGGATCGGTCATTTGTGCTTAGCTCTTCGGCAAGCTTGTTCGCAAAGCGAGCTGACCGAGTTCCATTCTAATGAAGGAAAGCATGGGCCGGTGCTACATCATGTGCATGACTCGAATAACACTGAACAAGAGCGGAAAGTGGGAAGATGGCGCGTCGCGAAAAAGGTCAAGTGGATCGGATCAGCGCCACGATCATTTTGCAGGGTTGGATGGCCCAGCAATGAACGGGGTCAATCCTCTTTACCGATGCGATAACGCAACACGCTCACGAGGTCGTTCAGCATAGATGCTTTGTATGGGTCGGTTTCCGAAGCGGCTGGACCTTTGAGTTTGATCAACGCATCCCGAACGGCCTTTTCAGGCCAGATCTCTTGATTCTCGATCACCGTAAGGCACTCGAAGGATTCATCTGCTGTGCCATGGATCGCGATGTTCACAAAGCGATCCAGATGGTCGCGCATATCCACTCCTGCATTCCAGAATGTGGCCAAGATCGTGGGGCGCACGGTCTTGAATTCCGGGTTGTCCAGCGCCTCAAGCAAAACGCTTCCGGAATCGGAGGCCTTTACCTGATAGAGCAAATTGGTGATCCGCTGCTTCACCTTGTTCTCCTTGCTGTTGATCAGCGACTTCAGCAACGGGGGTATGGCATTGGAATCCCCCTCTTGCTCAATGCGCGTAAGCGCTGTAAGGACCTGTTCGTCATCTTCACTTAAGAGCGCGGCGAAAGCCAGGTCCATGCGCTTTCCTTTGGTGTTGGCCGTTGGCATGGTGCAAAGGTAAGTAGGCCATAATGCCGAACGGCCCCAGAAGAGACCGTTCGATCCATTGAATATGGAAACTATTGTTCATTCTCCAGTCTCTACCGATCCAACCAGTGCCGGTTCACCTTTTTCCGGGGTGAAGTGCGCCGTATCTCCCAGATCGTCCTACCTTGTTTCTCAAATACACGAACCATGATACGCTTTTCACTATTGCTGTGGGTCTTGTTCGGAGTTGGTAGGGTGTGGGGGCAGCCCATGGAGTTGGATTCCACTTTTGGGGTGGGTGGAGTAGTTTATTTGGATAGCTTAGGAACGAACCATTTCCCATTTCCATATCTCGAACTTAACTTGGCTGACCTAGTCAGTCTACCTAATGGTTCTGCGCTTATGACGCATGTAGGTGATTATGAAAACTTCATAGTTCAAATTGATTCTTTAGGGCAACAAATACGCGATTTTGGCTTAAACGGAAAAATAGACTTTCCTGAGGGAGAAGAAATTTTGGACTGCTTTTTACAGAGTGAAACGTGCTTTGTCGCAAGCTCTGTGATTGAAGGTTCTGGAGTGATGCGAAGATATTCTTTAACCGGGGTGCTTGACTCTACATTCGGGATGAACGGAGCTGCGGTACTGAATTCTTGGCAATACAATACTCAGGTGCGGTCAGTTACTTCAACTTCAAACGGGGCAATACTCCTTTCGGGGTCAAAAAGCAATAATGGTTTCGTTGCACGATATGACGCGCATGGACATTTGGACACAACATTCGGGTTAGCAGGGTTTCGAGGGCAGTACAATTATTCACCTTCGAACATCGGCTATACCAGTCCAGTATTGGAACTACCTTCCGGTGAGCTAGCCTTATTTGGTTCTTACGGCATCAACTTCGAAGACTCATCTGGTTCGTATGTGGGGCCAATGGCATACATTTTACCAGGAAATGGTATTGGTCAACCGGAATTGTTCGGAGTACACGGTCGAGATAGGCATTTAGATAAACTTGGTAGAGTAGTCACTTATCATCGTTCAATCGGGCCCATTACGTACGAACAGATTCGCTTGTATAAAATAAGGCCTGTTATGCAACTTGCTTTTTGGACGGGGTATGCACATTCTTCGGCCCCGGGTAGCACCTCGAACGGTCATATTGGCGCTTTGACATCTGATGTTCTAGGAAATACTTATGCTTCCTTTCTCATGTCTCCAAACACCGACTCTGTTGGGTGGAAAATTAGCCGGTTTCATGACCCATTAAGTGTTTCAGGAAATGACAATCATATCTTCACAACCTTAGTAGATTCTGCCATTGGAAGGCCGATTGCAATGGGCGTTCTACCTGACGGCAAACTCCTTGTTGCGGGTTACACTTGGCTTGATTCAAGTGGCCTTAATATGGTCTTCGCCCGCTACCACAACATCCCAGACCCACGCGCCAAACTAAACTTGCGCATGGCCCTGGGTGGAGCCATGGATACCCTAACCGGCATTATGCGCGATGATCTCCGCTTGGCTGGCTTGCTACCCACCGTTCAACCGTATTCCGCAGCGGGGCGCGAAAGTGTGAACGGCATCGGACAAGCATTGGCACATGTTGGTGCATTCGATGTTTCCGGTGAAGAAGCCGTTGTGGATTGGGTGTGGCTGGAACTGCTTTCAACGACGGATACGGCAACAGTGGTAGCAACTCGTGTAGGTCTGTTGCACCGCAATGGCACCGTTACCCAAGCCGATGGTCATTCACCGATCGATTTCTCCGTAGGCACCGGATCCTATTTCCTACGGGTGGCGCACCGCAATCATTTGGGCGCTACTTTATCCACGCCCATCGAGCTAAGCGCCACACCAACCGCAGTTGATCTAACCGCGCCTTCCACCACAACCTTCGGCACCGATGCCCAATGGACAGCGAACGGAATGCAGATGCTCTGGCCTGGGGATGTCACCGCGAACGGCCAAGTGAAATACACGGGCATTGCCAACGACCGGGATCCCGTGCTCGTGGCCATTGGTGGCGATCCACCCACAGCCACTGCTATCGGCTATTCCAATGCCGATGTGACAATGGACGGGGTGATCAAGTACACTGGCCTATCGAACGATCGCGATGTGATCTTGCAATGCATCGGTGGCAATGTGCCCACTGCTGTTAGAACGGAACAGCGGCCGTAAGGCTTTTGGGTTCGTTGCTGCACAAGGTGTGCAGACATCGACTTTAATGGACTAAAATGGTCTTGGATCGCGCCCAGTTTGGCGCGTCCATTTTAGTCCATTAACTCCCAACCGGGGTTGAAGTATTCCGAAGAAAACCCCTGCATCTGCCCAAGACCTTTCCACTACAAAACCTATCTTGCTACCATGTGCTTCAACGCCCGCTTCCTTGCACCCATCTTTCTCGCTTCAACCTTACCGATCTGCGCACAAACCATTCTTGTGCAACCCTACCTGCAGGACGCGGAGCCCAACCGCATGTCCGTCCTCTGGGAAACCACGAGCAGCACCGTTAGTACCGTACAGTATGGCACCACCAATGCGCTGGGCAGCACGGCTACGGGTACTTCGTTCGTGAGCAACGGTACAAATAGGGTCCATTCGGTCACGATCACGGGCCTTTCACCGGCCACCATTTATTTCTACCGCGTCGTTTCCGGTGCGGCGCAATCGATCATCTTCCACTTCAAGACACCGGCCTTGCAAAGCGCCGAAGCGCCCACGAACATCGCGGCCATGAGCGATATGCAACGCGACAACAGCCAACCGAACAAGTTCTTCGAAGTGATCCACAATGGCGTGATCGATCATGTGAACGATTCCATGGGTCCCGACCTGAGCGAAGAACTCGCTATGGTGGTGATCCCCGGTGATCTGGTGGACAACGGTCCGGATTACGCCAGTTGGAAGACCACCTTCTTCGATCCCGCCAGTCCGCTATTCAGTTATGTGCCGGTGTATCCTGTGCTCGGCAACCATGAGAACAATACCGTGCATTACTTCAACTATTTCCAGCCGCCCAACAACGGCACACCGGGTTTCGCGGAGCATTGGTGGTACAAGGACCACAGCAATGTGCGCATCATCGGGTTGAACAGCAACAGCGGCTATCGTGTGCAGCAGCAGTTGGATTGGCTCGATGGCGTGTTGGCCGATGCGTGCTCTAACCCCGGGATCGATTTCGTTTTCGCGCAATTGCATCACCCGCACCACAGCGAATTGTGGATCGCCGGCAACACGGATTACACCGGCGAAGTGATCACGCGCATGGAACAATTCAGTACCAGCTGCGGAAAGCCGAGCATCCATTTCTTCGGCCATACGCACGCCTATTCACGGGGCCAAAGCCGCGACCACAGCCACTTGATGGTGAACGTGGCAACAGCGGGCGGATCCATCGACTACGGGGGCGAGTTCGCCAATTTCGATTATCCGGAATACTCCATCAGCATGGACGAGTACGGCTTTGTAATGGTGGAAGTACAGGCCGGTGCCGATCCCAAATTCGTGGTGAAACGTTACAACATGGGCGATGCTTCTGCAACGCATCCCACCACGTTGGATGATATGATCAGCGTGCGCCGCTATAACAATTCGCCCACAACGCCGGTGTGCCAATTCCCGATCGCCTCGGATGTGGTCTCTCCGGATTGTGTGGTGCTGAAGGGCACACCTTTCTTCGATGCAGATGGCGATGGCCACGGTGATGCGCATTGGCAAGTGAGCACCGTGTCCGGAAATTGGAACGCACCCATCGTCGATAGCTGGCGCCAATACCAGAACTGGTACTATGAGGTGGACCTTCAAGCTAACGACGACCTGAGCGATGAACGTGTGACCGGTTTGACACCGAACACCACGTATTACTGGCGTGTGCGGTATCGTGATCGCAGTTTGCGGTGGAGCAATTGGTCCACGCAAGTCAGTTTCCAAACGGGTGTTTCGGGATCCGGACCCAACCTGCTCGTGAACGGAAATGCAGAGAATGGCACAACCGGATGGACGGCCACCAATGGCGTGATCGAGTCGCTCACCAGCGGCGAATGCAATGGCATAGCTCCGTATTTGGGTGCGCGCTATTTCGCATTGGGCGCGCTGTGTACGGACAATGCGTTCGGACGAGCGTACCAGGATGTGAACGTGACAAGCAACGCTGCGGCGATCGATGGTGGAACGGCCACTGCGCGGTGCGCTGGATGGTTCGCCAATTGGCAGGGGAACGACCTTCCGCGCATGGCTTTGGAGTTCCGAAATGCCGGTGGAACGTTGCTCGGTAGTGCTCCGGAGATCGGTTCGAATACCGGTACGTGGACCCGTGTGCAAGCTGATGCATTGGTCCCTGTTGGAACGCGCAGTGTGCGTGTGATCCTTACCGGAACGCGCCAAGTGGGCAGCGACAACGACAGCTACATGGATGAGCTTTCCATCCAGTTGATCACCGGTGCGGCGTGCAGTGTACCATATGTCCATGTGCCACTGCGCACATTCTTGGAAGGCCCATACACGGCCGGCACGGAAATGATGCGCGATGAGCTGCGTTCGCAAGGCTTGATCCCGCTCACAGAACCCTTCAGCGGACTTGGCTTTGCGCATGCGGGCGAGGGTGGTGGTGAAACGATCAACCCTTCGGTATTGCAAGCGACCGGTATCAACGCCGTGGTGGATTGGGTGTTGGTCGAATTGAGAACGGGAACTTCCGCAAACACACTTGTTGGAACGCGTTCATGCCTCTTGCTACGTGGCGGAACGGTGGTGGACAAGGATGGAACATCGGTGCCGCGCATCACTGCGCCCCCGGGGGATTACCACATCGTCTTACGCCACAGGAACCACTTGGGAGTAATGACAGCACAGCCGATCGCGCTGGGTGCATCACAAACCACCATCGATCTCAGCGACCCCATTGTTCCGTTGTTCGGCACGGAGGCCATGCGCACGGTTAGCGGTGTACGCGTTCACTGGCAAGGAAATGCAATGCGCGATGGCGAACTCAAATACACCGGACTCGATAACGATCGTGATCCCATCCTCCTACACATCGGCGGAACGGTGGCCACCAACGTTGTTACGGGCTACCACGTTTCAGATTGCAACATGGACGGCCGCACGAAATACACCGGCCTGGATAACGACCGCGATCCCATCCTGGTGAATATCGGTGGAAGTGTGGCTACGAGTGTTAGGGTGGAACAGGTGCCCTGATAGGTCGTTGAGAGTTGAAGGCGGTTGAAGGGTTGTGGGTTGCCTATCTCCAAACCATTTGCGCTTTTTGGTAGTACCTGAGCTTGTCCTTGGCCTTGTGCTTTCTCGTTCAGTTGAGTGATCGTTGGGCAGGGGTCCGCATTCGCAACGGTTCAACCCGATCAACTCCCAAACCTCCCTTACATATAGAGCAAGGCTTGCGGAAGCAACAAGAGGAACGGGATGCTGCGGGCCAAGTCCAAACTGCCCCATTGTGGGCCGACCGCACGCAACGCATCGTAGTATTCGTCGCGGTGGTTAATGATGTACTTCTCGCTCCTGATACTCCATGCCAATGGCCCGATATGCTGTGCCAAGAACCATTTCTCCAGCAGTCTTGTGGTGCGGCCGTTGCCATCTATGAACGGGTGTATGTCAACGAAGGCGAGGTGAAGCATGGCAGCGAAATAGAAAGCTTCTTCTGTGGAAAGAGTGCGTGCGTTCAATGCCACCACTTCCCGGAAAAGTTGTGCCATTAGTTCTGGGACCAAGAGCTGGTGCGGTGCCAAATACACTGTGGTGTAGGCGTTTCCCACCTTCACTCCCTTACTGCGCCATGCGCCACGGTTGTTCGCGCCAACGAGCAAGTTGGCCAGTATGCCATGCGCCTTCAATAAATTTTGAAGACTTAGGGTGTTGGCCTGCGCGAAATGATAAGCGTTCACCAGATCCGTTACTTCTTGCACATCGCGTGGCTCAGGTCGGTCGCCCGCAGCTTCCACGGTGTCTTTGTAAATGTTCAAGGTCACTTTGCTACCCTCGATCTGGCTGCTGCTCACGGCGCTTTCGTACAAGCGCAACAAGTCGCTGGTGCCGGAACCTGTACCAGCCTCCGAACTTGTGTTCACAGCTTGCTTCAGATCCGCCAATGCCGTGCCCAGAGGAAATGGCAACGCGCTTCGGTACGCGTGCAAGTGGACGGCCGGTAGGAGCTCCATGGTCTTAGGTCAGCGATCAATTCTCCGCCCCACTGAACGCGAACCGCACGATGTTCGCACCCATCTGTAGTGCCTTGGTGCGGCTGGCCTCGCTGTCGCCATGCACGTCAGGATCCTCCCAACCATCGCCGAGGTCGGATTCCACATCGTAGAAGCACACCAATTTGCCTTCCCAAAAAAGACCGAAGCCGCGAGCGGGTTTATCGTCGTGCTCATGGATCTTGGGAAGACCTTGCGCGAAGTTGAATTTCTGGTGATAGATGCCATGTGCGAAGGGCAGTTCCAGGAACTCCAGTTCGGGGAATACGCGCTTCATCATCGGACGTATGAACTGGTCCATACCATAGTTGTCGCTGATGTGCAAAAAGCCGCCACCGGTCAAGTAGGTGCGTAGGTTCTCCGCCTCCTGCTGCGAGAAGACCACGTTGCCATGGCCGGTCATGTGCACGAAAGGGTAGGTGAACAGGTCCGGGCTGCCGACCTCCACGATCGCCACTTCGGGGTTGATGTCCATGCCGAGTTGCTGGTTGCAATACTTCACCAAGTTGGGCACGCTGGTGGGGTTGCCGTACCAATCGCCGCCACCGTTGTATTTGAGCACCGCGAATTGGTAGCTGCCTTGGGAGAAAAGTGCAACGTGAAGAAGTGAGGAAGTGAGGAAGGCGAGCAACGTGCGCATGGCGCGAAGTTACCGCTGCTGGGAAAAGTAAGAGCAGGAGGCAAGAGCAGGTGGCAATTGCAACCTGCAACCTGCCGATCGCCACCTGCCTACTGCTGCGCGAGGCTCATCCACGTGCAAGCCGCCAAGGCTGCGGTTTCCGTGCGCAAGCGTGCTTCACCCAACGAAACAGCACACGATCCTTCTTTGCGAAGTTGGTCTGCTTCTTCACTGGTGAAGTCACCTTCAGGGCCGATCAACAACAGCACCTCCGACGTTGGTTCATAGGCTTGCATCAATGAAGTTCGCTCCCCTTCGCACCAGCCGAAGAAACGTTGTTGGGGCAGTTCGGTTGAAAGGAATTCGTCCAGCTTGATGGGTTCATCGATCTGGGGCAGCCAAGTGCGTCGGCTCTGCTTCATCGCTGAAACGGCCACACGATGCAAGCGGTCCACCCGCATTTTGCTGCGTTCGCTTCGGTTGGTGATCAACGGTGTGATCCTGTCCACACCGATCTCCACGGCCTTTTCCACGAACCATTCGTAGCGGTCCATTTGTTTGGTCGGTGCCACTGCCAAATGGATCCGTGCGGCCCGTTCCGGTGCATGGAGTGTGCGTTCCCGTATTTCCGCAACCACACGTCGTTTGCCCACTTCAACCAGGTCCGCTCTTGCAGAAACACCCTGGCCATCAAGCAATCCGATCCGGTCGCCCACCTTCAGGCGAAGCACGGAGACCGCATGATGCGCTTCCTCCTCCGGAAGTTCGACCAGATCGGCAACCAGGTCAGGACAATGGAACAGGTGCATTCAACCTTCGATCATTTAGACCCAACGGTCTGCAACAAAGATGGGGAGGAACAGGAATGTGGCAATTCCGGGGGAAAGATCCAGGTGGGATGGAAGTTGACGTACGACGCGCAATTATCTTGGACCACATTCATTCGATCCATGGATCGCCTCACCTTCCTCCGCGGCATGCTGGGAAACACAGCATTGCTTACTCTGCCTCCGTTGGATCTGCTCGCTGCACCCGACAAGGATCGCCTCGCGTGGACCACCGATGCCAACCTCATTTTCGTGTTCGACGATTACGTCCGCGGCTTTGCACATTACAACGGTCCTACACTGATCAACAAGATCAAGGACTTGGACCCACTGGACCTGGTGCGCGAGTACGATAGCGAACACGATGTGAATGCGGTGGCGGTGTATTGGGAAGGCCAAAAACTGGGCTACATATACCACTTCGAACTACAGTATCCCCCGATCTACTCGCGCTTTTTCACCTGTGCTTCTCCAAAATAGTGGTTCCGTAGCTCAGGCTATGCAACAACTATTTTGTATCGCTCAGGTAAAAAATAGCTTCGCATCTTCGGGCTATTCTATAATTCGAAATGGTATTTCCCATGGGCGAGAACGTGTGCCTGGCCTACATGCTGGACCACGGTCTCCTGCTCGAGGCCTCGGTGATCTACACCCAACCGGACCACCAGCCATGGGAACAACTCTTCATGGCGGTGCATCTGCTGATGCCCAGCAACCCTTCCTTCGATGCCTACATCGATCACTACATGGAGCGGGAAGACGCGGGATATAAACGGCGGCCGGAATATGGGGGGAGGTGTGAGGAGGAAGTCCCTTCCAAAATTTCAGCAGCTATTTTGAATTTGTTTGGTATAATTTGAGCGCTGATCGGCGACAGTTTACCTGACAGATCATTCAGATGCCAACATACAAAGCGTCATTCGCAATAGCTACTGGAAAGCCAAGGCCCTACCCGTATCAACAAGCCTTGGCCGGTGGTGATGAAGGCCGGGCCTGCGCTTCCCAACTGATCGACATCCCCACAGGATTAGGCAAAACCGCTGCCGTGGTGATCGCTTGGATCTGGAACCGGGTGGTTTTGCAACGGCAAGATTGGCCCCGAAGACTGTTGTATTGTTTGCCGATGCGCACCTTGGTGGAACAGACGGAAGCAGAAGTAGAGCAGAGGGTGAACAACCTGAGCTATGTACCAAACAGACCTACAGAACGGGCATGAGTTTCGCTGATTCCTTCAAGGTTTTGACCGGTCATGGACCAATGCGCTGGCAGACGCGGTTGTTCTTGGATCATTTCGCAACAGGAGCACTGCCTACAGCAGTAAGTGTCCCAACCGGTTTGGGCAAGACGGCGGTAATGGCGATCTGGCTGGTCGCGCTGGCTGAGCAGATGAAGGCAGGTAAGCCCGGATTGCCGAGGCGGCTGGTCTATGTTGTTGATCGGCGCGCCGTGGTGGATCAGGCGACGCACTTTGCTGAGGAATTGCGTGCGAAATTGAGCAAGCCCGAGGCAAGAGAGCTTGCCGCTGCCTTGGGGTTAGGCGAAGGTGAAGCCTTGCCCATTTCCACCTTACGCGGCCAGTTCGTGGACAACCGCGAGTGGCTGAACGACCCGGCCAAGCCTGCCATCATCGTTGGCACGGTGGATATGATAGGCTCGCGTCTGCTTTTCGAAGGCTACGGTGTCAGCAGGAAGATGCGACCGTATCACGCGGGCTTTCTCGGTGTAGATGCGCTGGTGCTGCTAGATGAGGCGCATCTGGTTCCGCCGTTCGAGGCATTGCTTGCAGAGATCGTTAGCAATCGCGAACGATATGGAGCGAAAGATGATGCCTCGAAAGCGCTGTTGCCGAAATTCAAGCTCTTACCGCTTTCAGCAACTGGGCGAAGGGCAACAGATCAACCATTCGAGCTGGAGGAAAAGGACTTCCGCAAGCCGGACGACGAGGTTGTCATTCAGCGGCTGTTCGCTAAGAAAAAGCTGAGATTGGAGGAATTGGATGATCGCAAGCTGGAAGACGCTTTGGCAGAAAAGTCTTGGAGTTTGTCGGACGATGGGAAAAGACCAGTCCGGATTATCGTTTACTGTAACTCGCGCGACGTGGCTGAGAAGACCAAGAACGCACTTGACGGTCTCATCAAGAAAGCCAAAGGCTCACCCGTCGTAGGCAGAACGGAACTCTTCGTTGGTGCGCGCCGGGTGAAGGAACGCGTACATGCCGAACAGCGCCTACGCGAGCTTGGCTTTCTGGCAGACAGTGGGGAGCAAACCGCCGCCTCATTTCTGGTGGCGACTTCAGCTGGTGAGGTAGGCGTGGATCTGGATGCCGACGATATGGTTTGTGACCTCGTGGCTTGGGAGCGCATGGTGCAACGCCTTGGGCGCGTAAACCGGCGAGGTGGCGAAGGACGGAAGGCGGAAATTGTTGTGCTGCTTGACACCGCGCCTATTACAACACCACAGAAGGCTGCGCTTAAGAAGCAAAACGAAAACGAGCAGCTTGATGAAAAAGAGAAAAAGGCCATCGAGGCTTATAAAAAGGCAGCTCAAAAATCTCAGGAAAAGCAGAACACCCTTCGAGCGCCATTCGGCAAAGTATTGACAGAGCAAGATGACGGCAGCTTCGATGTCAGTCCCGAAGCCTTGCGTCAGTTAGGCCAGCGCGCCCGCGCCGATGAAAAGCTGGCCCAGATCATTGCGGATGCTAGTACATCCTCACCGTTGCGGCCAGCGCTGAACCGCGCCCTCGTCGATTCTTGGGCCATGACATCCTTAAAGGAACACACAGGCCGGCCCAATGTGGAGCCATGGCTGCGTGGCTGGGTGGATGACTTGCCGCAAACCACGGTGGCATGGCGCAAGCATCTGCCCGTGCGCTCGAAGCTTGAGGTCAGCAAAAAGGAGATCGAGGACTTTTTCGAAGCCGCGCCCATTCATGTCAGTGAAACGCTGAATACGGAAAGTTATCGCGTGTTTGATTGGCTCAAGAAGCGCGCAGAGAAACTGGACAAGATCGCAAATGATCAGAAGATTCTGAAATCCGGCGATGTGGTTGCGATGCTGCTGAAGGCTGATGGAGATTTTCTGCGCTCAATTGAATTGTGGGAACTAATCGGAGACACGGTTGACAAGAAAACGCGGCTGGAAGGAATCGATCGGGACATTCGAGGCAAAACGCTGGTTGTGGATGCCCGCTTCGGCGGATTGCATGATGGTTTATTGAATGACGCTTCCGCCGATGCAGCCGCCGCTGCTGACGGTGATGAGACATGGATCGCCGTTACCGATAATACCCCGCGCATCATTCGCTTCCGCATTCAAGATAGTTCGGAAAACGATCCGACAGTGGACGATGAATGGCGCGAAAGCCTGCGCTTCGATCTGGAGCGCAACATGGACGGCGAAGCCAAGCGTTGGCTCTCCATTCAGAAATGGCGGGACACCTCGAACAACGAGAATGACCGCGCTGCTGGGCGTCCGCAATCGTTGGTAGAGCATCAGACTTGGGCGATGGATCGGGCCATGTACATAGGCAAGCGTTTGGGACTAGAGGACGAATACATCCGCATGTTATGTTTCGCCGCACGCCTGCATGATGAAGGCAAAAGGGCCGTGCGTTGGCAGCGCTCTTTCAATGGAAATCGCGATGCGATGAAGTTTGGCATCGAAAGCCCACTTGCCAAAACACGCGGCCCCATTAATCAGGCGCTGCTGGATGGTTACCGCCACGAATTCGGCTCGCTGCGTTATGCCATGGACGATGCGGAATTCACAAAAATGCCGGAAGAGTTGCAAGACCTGGCTCTGCATCTGATTGCTGCGCACCATGGCAATGCGCGGCCGCTGATCGGAACGAGCGGCTGTGACGACGCACCGTGTTCTCCCGTGTTGAATGAGCGTGCGAGTGAAGTGGCGCTGCGCTATGCGCGCCTGCAAAAACGCTGGGGGCCATGGGGCTTGGCATGGTGGGAGTCACTGTTGCGTGCCGCTGATGTGCAGGCATCCCGTGCTAATGATGAAAAAGAGCAAGACTGATGGCCGAATCAAAAATACCAGTGGACCTGTTCAACCCCGGCCAAGTATTGGCCTGCTTGGGCTTCATGGAACTTGCCGATGTGCTGCTGGGCGATACCGAAGCAGGATTTGATTGGAGTGATCCCAAACAAGCGCTGTTTCAGCTAACCGTTGCGGGCGACGCCAGGCCGGTGGATGCTGTGCTTGAATTTCTGAGTGGTGCTACTATTGATCGCGTAGTTCCAGTTGGATACGTCGAGAGTAAGACCAATTCCAAGGCCGAAGACGACGAGGAAGGCGATGATGCCCCTGATGGCGACGACGAAACGGACGCAACATCTGCGGAGAAGTACTCGGAAACCTTCCCTGCCAAGGAGGCGGATGCGCTGACTTTGCCAGTGCGTATTTCAAATCAAGATAAGTCGGTAAAAGTCAGTCATTGGGCGGATGGTTCAAGCCGCGACACCTTTAAGCTCTATTCCGGCAACCGCTCGGCAGAGGGAATTGCCCGCGCTATGTTGAAGGGCACGCACAGCAAGCCCAAGAAGAACCAGACCATTGGCGACCTCAAATACAAGGGCCTTGTGCATCTTTGGAAGGAACAGCAAGCCGACCTTATTGCTAAACCCTTCGATGTACTTACATCTATCGGCGGCAGCTTCAACTTCGACCCGCGTGGCGCATGGACAGCTCTTGATGCTGGCTATTCGCCGAATACGCAGAAACACGGGGTTGCCGCATCGCCCGTGGTGCATCTGCTCGCCGCCTGCGGACTGGAACACACCCGCCCCGTGGAGTTCGGCATCCGGCAAGTACGCTATGCTGTGTGGAAGGACATGTTGCCGCCTACCTTGGCACGTATCGCTTTCCAAGGGGGCATCACCTCACTGCCCACCAAACAATTCCGCTTCGAGCTTGCCCTATCAGGAAAGAACAAGGTCGTCACTTTCGCTCAACAAGAAAACCAGCCATGACCAACACCGAAAACACTATCACCATGACACCTGAATTGCTTGACCAGTGGGTCAACGAAAAGCTGAACGATGGATCGCCAAGCCCTGTGGCCCTGCACTTGAAGCAGAGACTGCTGCCCGTTGAGGGCGAAGGCGGCGTGATCTTTCCACCGACCTACGCAGACATCGGCTACAACATTGATACGCTGGCCGATGGGACCAAGGTGGCGACGATCGACAGCGTCGGTTCTCAGGCCAACCGCATGGAGCCGCTGTTCAAACAGGAGGACTATGCCGGTTTTGTGCCGCAAATTGAAGTGGATTATGGGAATGGTAAAGTTTCCATTCTTGAAGTTGGCCACAGGCTGGGGGATGCACTTATTCGTTCGTCGACTTTGCAAAAGGAAGCACAAGATGCGTTCAAGGCGCTGCTAAGTTCCGGCAATGCAATGCCGATAGCCAAACTTGCGCCGACATCGCTGGTTTTTGGCGTTTGGGACTCACGTGACACGCAGGCTAAGCTGCCAAGGCTTGTGCAGTCTGTGATCAGGGCTTGGGGCGTGGATGTGTTGACTCGCTCCGCTCAATACAATCCGGCGCTTGATTACAGCACGCTTGATGTTTTCAGCGATGAAGACAAGGAGAAAGCTGAAGGGAATACTAAAAGTCCACTGGCGCAACGCGGCTTCGTGCATGTGCCAAGCGGTGCAGCTCCCGGCGGTATCGTGTGTCGCAACGGCATTGAACAGGACATCACTGTCAACCTCGTGGCGTTACGCAGATTGCAGGCGGGAACAGAAGACGAGACAACGAAGCTGCAACGTTACCTGCTTGGCCTGTCACTGTTGGTAGCTACAGCACCGATGGATGGTTTCTTGCGCCAAGGGTGTTTGCTGGTGCCGAGCGAAGAGCAGCCTGCAAAGTGGAAGTTGGTTATGCGCGACGGCAAACGGCTTGAGGTCGAGTTGACGCACGAAGCGGTGAAAAACTACACAAAAATTGTTGCTGCATCATTTGTTGTAGGCGAATCTAGAGCAGGTGATAAGTCCGTTAAGTTCAGCAAGGATGCTGCAAAGAAAGACGCAGCAGAGGGCAACAAGAAAGCGATAGCAAAAAATGCCGCGAAGAAGGGTGCCAAGAATTCTGAAGCTGGTGTAGCAACCCAGGATTCCACAGAAGAAACTGCTCCGGAAGGGGAATAATCAATGACCCACACCCTTTTAATCGCTGTCCGATTCCATGTAGGTCGCTATCACGGCACTCGCGACTGGCCACCTTCGCCTGCGCGGCTGTTCCAAGCGTTGGTGGCGGCTGCGGCCAAGCCAGCGTTGGCCGACGCGAGCCGTGAAGCCTTGAAATGGTTGGAGAAACTAGACGCTCCAACAATAGCCGCGCCTGCAATGAAGTTGGGACAGCACGTCAAGTTATTCGTGCCGAACAATGACTTGGACGCCAAGGGTGGCGACATCCGGCGCGTGGCCGAAATACGTGGTGCTACCAAACATAACCAGCCTCGTTTGTTCGATGCGTCCGTCCCATTGCTTTACGTCTGGCATTATGAAGAGGGCGATGAGCAAGCGAAACACGTATGCGCGATCGCCGAAGGTCTCTATCAGCTGGGCCGCGGTGTCGACATGGCTTGGGCGGTAGGTGAAGTGCTTGGTAAAGCCGAAGTTGAAGAACGCCTGAACACCTATCCGGGAGTAATTTATCATCCATCAGTAGGGGGAGAAGGTGTTACGCTGGATTGCCACGAAGAAGGGTCACTTGTAAGCTTAATAGAACGCTACGAGGCAGGAGCAACACGGTTCCGCCATGACAAGGAGGGAAAGACGACCCGGACCGAATTTGCCAACGCGCCCAAGCCACGTTTCTGTTCTCTGGCATACAACAGTCCTGTGTCGCACTTGCTGTATGACCTTCGGCGTACGACGGCTCCAGGATCGCCTTTTGCTCCCTGGCCTTTGAAACGTGCTGCTGAACTGGTGCAGATCATTCGTGGCCGAACCGCTACAGAGGGCAAGCCGGTATCTGGCGCTGCCAAGAGGCTTTGGGATGCTTTGCCTAACAAACAAGGTGAAATCGAGCGTGTTTTCATTGGCCGCAAGACCAAGGATGTGGATAAGGCTATGCGTCTGCGCATCGTGCCCCTGCCCTCAGTCGGCCATGTGCATGCACGCGGTATTCGCCGGGTTTTGGTGGAGGTGCCAGCTAATTGTCCACTTTCAACCAGGGATATTGCATGGGCATTTTCCGGGTTAGAGGTCATGCCTATGAAAGTGGACACGGAAACAGGCGAAATTCTTGCGTCATCCGTCGAGCTTGTCCCGGCAGCCGATCGATCCATGCTGAGGCATTACGGTCATAACGATGACCTTGTTTCGCGGGTATGGCGCAGTGTGACGCCCCTGGCTTTGCGGGCAAAGTCCGCCCATGAAGTCGTTCAGGCATTGCGCCATGTCGGCATCCGCCAACACATTACCGGCCTGCGCATGCAGCGCGAACCCTTTGAGGCCAATGGCGAAAGCGCTGAACTCTTTGCGGTAGGGACCCGCTATTCTGAGCATCAGCTCTGGCATGTAGAGCTTGAATTCGCCGAACCCGTCGGTGGCTCAATAGTATTAGGCAATGGGCGTTATGCAGGGCTGGGCTTGATGGTTCCGATGCGACAGGTTGAAGGTGTATTTTCCTATTCTATCGTGGATGGCTTGGAGGCACAAGCCAATGCGCCGGAATTGGCACGTGCTCTGCGGCGTGCCGTCATGGCACGCGTACAAACAGTGCTGGCCAAACGAGGAACATTACCGTTGTTCTTCACGGGACATGAGGATGACGGTGCCCCTACTAGCCGAGGCAGCCACGCCCACTTAGCCTTCGTTCCAGATCTCGAACGGCAGCGCTTGTTCGTGATCGCTCCACATGTCCTTGAGCATCGGGAAGCAACTCGCGAAGAGAAGAAGCATCTATTAGCACTCCAACAGGCGCTCGCGGGCTTTGATGAGTTACGCGCGGGCCGTAATGGAAAAATGCGTTTGGAAGCCACATCTATCTATGTGGATACCGACCCGCTATTCACCGTTTCTGCTGAATGGAAGATGGCAACACCTTATACCGCTACGCGTCACGCTAAGCGCAATGGTAGGGATTCCATAATGGAAGATGTAGTGCGAGAGTTGCTGCGACGCCAATTGCCGAGGCCATTGGCTGTGGAAGTTGGCACGAGGAATAGCATGAACTTGCAGTTCAGTATAGCCGTTCCGGGACCAATATTGCTGGGTAAGGATTTGCACTTTGGTGGTGGCTTGTTTATAGCTGGAAGTTGAACTTAGGCCCACTTGCATTAGGTTATTCAGCCCATTTCGGCCTCGGCCTTTTCGCACCCGTAAAATAGCCCGAACGCCCCACAGGGCTTGACGAACGGCCCTGCTTTTCCCGAACTTCCATGGTAGAAACCCCAAATTCCACTAGCCATGGAAGCCATGCAGAACGAGCAGAACGGCGCGGAAGGAAGCCATTTGCCCGACTTGCTGCCGGTGCGTATGGTAAACGAATACGTCTATTGTCCGCGCCTGAGCTACCTGATGTGGGTGCAGGGCGAATGGGCCGCAAGCAGCGACACTGTAGAAGGTACGCAAGCGCATAAACGGGTAGACAAACGCAAAGGAAAACTGCCCGCCGCGGCGGCGTTGGAGGATGATCCGCACATACACGCTCGTTCTATTACGCTGAGCAGTGAACGGCTTGGCATTATAGCCAAATTGGACTTGGTGGAAGGAGAGGGGGGCACCGTAACGCCGGTAGACTACAAGCGCGGCAAACGCCCACACATAGAAGGTGGTGTATGGGATCCTGAAAGAGTGCAGCTTGCATTGCAAGTACTGCTCTTGCGCGAACACGGGTATACCTGCCATGAAGGCGTGATCTACTTCGTGGCCTCAAAAGAACGCTATAACGGCTGGTTCATGGGGCACACCAATGGCACCGGGCACAAGAATGTTGAGCTGCGCACCGCCCAGTACCGAGCGAGCTTCAATGAAGCCCAGTGCCTGCACATTGCCCAAGGCATTGTCGCGGCCAAGATCGCCAACTGCCGTACCCTGCTGCGCCGCAATTGGAAAGACGGCGACATGCCGAAAGAATTAGCGCATGAGTTCAAGCAACTGATCGCCAAATGCGAAAGGACCGAGAGCCTGGCCGAACTGTTGGGTATAGAAGGGCAGGGGGCTGCACGCTACTTCGCGCACTTCAACCAAATGCTTTCTGGACAGGACAATGCTGTAGAGCGCTTCGACTTTAAGGTGCGCAACCGCCGCCCGCCAACGGATCCGGTGAACGCATTGCTCAGCTTCGGCTACGCTATGCTTACGCGCACCATGCACCAAACATTGGCCGCAGTAGGTTTCGATCCCTACCGGGGCGTATACCACCAACCGCGCTATGGCCGTCCGGCATTGGCCTTGGATCTTATGGAACCCTTCCGTCCATTGATCGTGGATAGTGCTGTGATACAAGTGATCAACAACGGCGAAGTGTCCTTGTCGGATCTTCAACAAGCAGGTCCTGCCCTTAACCTGAACGAACGGGGAAAGCCTTCATTGCCGCTTTCGAGCGCCGCATGGGCCACGAAGTGATCCACCCGATCTTTCAATACAAAGTGAGCTACCGGGCAGTGCTGGAATTGCAGGCCCGCTTGTTTGGGCGGCATTTACTGGGCGAACTCAACGAATACCCTAATTTCCTTACCCGATGAACCGCGAAGAACACCTCTACATGATCGTTTACGACGTACGCCACCCTAAGCGTTGGCGGCAACTGTATAAGGTGATGCAAGGCTATGGCGAATGGGTGCAGCTTAGCGTATTCCAGTGCTTGCTTTCTCCTATGCGCAAGGCCCAATTGCTTGGGCGAATAGAAGAAGCCATTGATCTGATGGAGGACCATGTGATGTTGATGGATCTAGGGCCTGCAGCGAAAGAGAAGCCCAGTGTATTAAGTTTGGGCAAACCGTTCAAGGCCGTGAAGCGTGAAGTGACGATCTTGTGAGCAGGTTTTTTTCTTTGTGCCGAATTGTTGGGCGAGCGCTGCGGTGGCGACTACTTCTTGCGGAAGTGCTCGCAACCGCCCCAGTTCCTTGATTTCCTGTTGATTAGGATCGGCCAAATCGCAATCCTTGGGTCGTTCCACCTACTTTCGCGGTCGTCAAGGTGGCACCTCTCGCACAGCCCCGCTGCAGACGTTGTCTAGCAAAACATGCAGCGAGAGCTGATCTCCACGGCATTCGTGCCGTGGCCTCATTGAAGCGACCATTGGGATGGTTCATGGATGGTAAGCAAGTCCGGATCTCCACGGCATTCGTGCCGTGGCCTCATTGAAGCCCATCGTCAACGTCCTTTATCACTTGGTCCAGCGCCGATCTCCACGGCATTCGTGCCGTGGCCTCATTGAAGCAATGTTCCGGCGTAGATGGTCACGCCATCAAAATCGATCTCCACGGCATTCGTGCCGTGGCCTCATTGAAGCGGACCATACCGAGTACCAATTGTTGTGCGTGCCGTGGATCTCCACGGCATTCGTGCCGTGGCCTCATTGAAGCTTGATCAGAACAAGGAGAACTTCTTGCGTACCCAGGATCTCCACGGCATTCGTGCCGTGGCCTCATTGAAGCCCCGCAAGCATGATGATGGTGCCCATGCTGGCAACAGATCTCCACGGCATTCGTGCCGTGGCCTCATTGAAGCGAGACTCCAACCGGGATCCCCGCCGCGTATCAACTAGGATCTCCACGGCATTCGTGCCGTGGCCTCATTGAAGCCCTTTCGACGCTCGTGCTCCACTGAACGGTAACAACGATCTCCACGGCATTCGTGCCGTGGCCTCATTGAAGCTCAATGGCCTTTTGATCCCCGCCGTATGGCATGTGGGATCTCCACGGCATTCGTGCCGTGGCCTCATTGAAGCCGGTAGTACGCCTCGTTGTCAATGTGGTAAGCCCAGATCTCCACGGCATTCGTGCCGTGGCCTCATTGAAGCCATGAGTTACCTCCTACGATGGTGGCGGTCAGAAGACGATCTCCACGGCATTCGTGCCGTGGCCTCATTGAAGCAATACGTCACGACCACCGGGGTGTTCCACGCCACCGGATCTCCACGGCATTCGTGCCGTGGCCTCATTGAAGCGAAAACGGCGGGCAGCGGGTCCGGCCCCGGCACCGTGATCTCCACGGCATTCGTGCCGTGGCCTCATTGAAGCACGATCTTCGCGGTGAGCGGGTCAATGTTCGTGAGCGATCTCCACGGCATTCGTGCCGTGGCCTCATTGAAGCCACCTTTCGGTCTTCGTCCAACGTCCGGCCGGTCTGGATCTCCACGGCATTCGTGCCGTGGCCTCATTGAAGCTGTCAGGTCGCCGGAAATAGAACCACCTGCGTCGCTGATCTCCACGGCATTCGTGCCGTGGCCTCATTGAAGCGCAACGCCGTCGCTAACAACCTTGGTCTCTTTGAAGATCTCCACGGCATTCGTGCCGTGGCCTCATTGAAGCCACAAGTTCGCGGGGAAGTCCTACGGTATGGTGGTGATCTCCACGGCATTCGTGCCGTGGCCTCATTGAAGCTGGGTGGGCACATCCCCTTTACCATGCGCCGGTTCCACGATCTCCACGGCATTCGTGCCGTGGCCTCATTGAAGCTTGAGGTATTTCGTGTTGCTCAAGAGCGCGTGAAGGTGATCTCCACGGCATTCGTGCCGTGGCCTCATTGAAGCACGAATTCCTCGCGCCACCCAGCCGTTTGCTCAGCCGGATCTCCACGGCATTCGTGCCGTGGCCTCATTGAAGCTTGCTGATGCCCAGATTGGTTTCCCCACCACGGTCCGATCTCCACGGCATTCGTGCCGTGGCCTCATTGAAGCCCGCTGCAATACGATCGCGTATTCAACAGCCGAGAGGGGATCTCCACGGCATTCGTGCCGTGGCCTCATTGAAGCATCGGTCAGGTGCAGGCCAGCCGCGAGGGGGTGAACGATCTCCACGGCATTCGTGCCGTGGCCTCATTGAAGCAATAGGTTCGGGTCCACGGAATACACCGATGCGTTCGATCTCCACGGCATTCGTGCCGTGGCCTCATTGAAGCGCCGGTACGACGTTGTTCGCGGAAGCTGCCCGGCGATCTCCACGGCATTCGTGCCGTGGCCTCATTGAAGCTCAAGAGCGAGGCGCGGCCCCTGGCCTTGCCCACGGGATCTCCACGGCATTCGTGCCGTGGCCTCATTGAAGCGTTCCGTCGGTGACGACGATACTTGAAGCCTACCCGATCTCCACGGCATTCGTGCCGTGGCCTCATTGAAGCGGGTTGATCCCCTTGGCCATGAGTAGATCCCTGTCCGGATCTCCACGGCATTCGTGCCGTGGCCTCATTGAAGCTTGCGCAAGGTCATCGACCCAGTATCTACGCTCCAATGATCTCCACGGCATTCGTGCCGTGGCCTCATTGAAGCATTACAGGGCACGGGAACAGGCCGCTGCAATTTGCAAGGATCTCCACGGCATTCGTGCCGTGGCCTCATTGAAGCAGTTGGTCCTCCAGTTCTTGGCGCTTGGCCGCTATGATCTCCACGGCATTCGTGCCGTGGCCTCATTGAAGCAACCCAGAGGCTTTGAACCAAGCCAACGCCCTGCTGATCTCCACGGCATTCGTGCCGTGGCCTCATTGAAGCCAGTGCTGCCGCTATCTTCTCAATTTTTTCGATGATGATCTCCACGGCATTCGTGCCGTGGCCTCATTGAAGCAAGAGCACACAGCGCATCATACAATGGGGCGTTGACGATCTCCACGGCATTCGTGCCGTGGCCTCATTGAAGCGGTGCCAATACGATGTCACCTTTCTGTTCGACGGTGATCTCCACGGCATTCGTGCCGTGGCCTCATTGAAGCAAGGACTATGCGGAGAACGATTATGGGATCAAGATGTCGATCTCCACGGCATTCGTGCCGTGGCCTCATTGAAGCGAGGGCATGGTCTCCAAGCAGGATAGCGCGATCGAGGATCTCCACGGCATTCGTGCCGTGGCCTCATTGAAGCGCGTAGGTATCTGTAAGCGATGAAGAGTCCTCCTGGATCTCCACGGCATTCGTGCCGTGGCCTCATTGAAGCATAGGGAGCAACTGGATGAGCCGCATACACCCAAGGGATCTCCACGGCATTCGTGCCGTGGCCTCATTGAAGCTCGCTGGCGCGAAGGATACCACCATCGAAACTCCAGATCTCCACGGCATTCGTGCCGTGGCCTCATTGAAGCAAGACTAGTTAATTTATTACCCTCACAATAAAAGTGAGATCTCCACGGCATTCGTGCCGTGGCCTCATTGAAGCGGCGAACGTCGGTGCGGCGGCAACACTCTGGGATTGATCTTCACGGCATTCGTGCCGTGGCCTCATTGAAGCTGTCATCTTGCTCATTTAATTCGCTCAACAAACTCGATCTCCACGGCATTCGTGCAGTGGCCTCATTGAAGCGCTGATGACAGCGTATTGTATAAGGTGTTGCGTGTGATTTCCACGGCATTCGTGCCGTGGAGTCATTGAAGCAAGTATATCACATTCACCTGTGGCTTTGAAGGGAATATTTCAAACTGCTTTTAATGTCAGGTAGATAACTCTCCTTTGTACCTGCTTCATGGAAGGTCATATTTTGAACGAAAGCATTTCAAAACAACATCCCCTTACTCCCCCTTCTTCATATCCAACTTCCAAAAATGGAAATCAGGGCTGTACAGATCAACCTTGAAGCCGGTGACCTTGTGGTCCGCATCGAAGCTGAAGGTGATGTAGCCCGGTTCAAGAAAGGGGTCGGCGTGGTTCCATGTGTAGGTGTCGTAGTGCCAGTGTTCCAGTTCGCCGGTGAACAGGTCTTTTGCTTGGGGAAAGGTGAGGACCGGTTTTCCGCCAACTTGTTCAATGGTGACCGTGCCGTAGATCTTGTCCGTGTAGTTGCCCACTAACGCAGTAGCGTCGGTGGTGGGTTTGGTGTCCTTCACACGT
>Ga0335394_10001329_pt1 | contig 27693 bp, 28 predicted proteins | sample MAT03_FD_205741 | JGI IMG/M metagenome (GOLD analysis project Ga0335394, IMG submission 205741) | Freshwater microbial communities from Lake Fryxell liftoff mats and glacier meltwater in Antarctica - MAT-03 (spades assembly) (version 2) ...
TCGAAACAGCACGTCGCCGCGCCATCGGTGCTCTCGAAGCCATCCGCCTCACCCTTGCCGGCACCCCATTGCCAGCGCCGGCGTCATAGGGGGTGAGCAATTACCCAGATAGAATCTTAGAAACGCAACCGCGAGGTTTAGAGTGGATTATAGAAGGTGCCGGCAAAGCGCGATACAGATTCCGGCTTGTCAAAGTTACGCGGATTTTGCCGAATGAGAGTTTGGTCAGCATTGCGATACCCGACGCAACGCCAGAAGTGATTCGTGCATACAAGCTCGATGACGAGCAGGCCCTTCTAGCTATCGTTCGCTACAACCGCCTGATAGACACGTTTCTGGGACTGACAACATATAGTTTGCAGAACCATCTTCGCACAACGGTGAAGGGAATCGGTCAGATTGAGATCGACGAACTTTACGTCGGTCTCGACTAATACGGATGCCACTATGTAATTCCGGTCCAGGCGAAGGGTGGCAAGGATCAAATCGGTGTCGTTCAGACGGGCCAAGACCTTTCGTTTGCAGCGGAAAAATTTCCTGGAATACGCTGCCGGCCAATCGCCGCGCAGTTTATGGGCGAAGGGGTAGTAGCTCTTTTCGAGCTTACGCTCGACGAAGGGCAGGTCAAAGTTGTGGAAGAAAGGCACTATCGCCTTGTGCCGGCGACAGACTTAGATCAACACGCGATCCGCTCTTATCACTGAAGGCAATCTGCGCGGCATTCCACGTCGCGCGCGGCAATTTTCGCCCCCCGCCCTCAATCCCCCATCTTGAGCGCCTGGATGAACGCTTCCTGCGGGATGTCGACCTTGCCGAACTGGCGCATGCGCTTCTTGCCCTCCTTCTGCTTGTCGAGCAGCTTGCGCTTGCGGGACACGTCGCCGCCGTAACACTTGGCGGTGACGTCCTTGCGGAGCGCCGAAATGGTCTCGCGGGCGATGACTTTTCCCCCAATCGCGGCCTGGATCGGGATCTTGAACAAATGGTTGGGGATCAGTTCCTTGAGCTTCTCGCACATGACGCGGCCGCGCTTTTCGGCGGCCGTGCGGTGGACCAGCATGGAGAGCGCGTCGACCGGCTCCTCGTTGACCAGGATCGACATTTTTACGAGGTCGCCCTCCTTGTAGTCGGTGAGGTGGTAGTCGAAGGAGGCGTAGCCCTTGGAGATCGACTTCAGCCGGTCGTAGAAATCGAACACCACTTCGTTGAGCGGCAGGTCGTAGACCAGCATGGCGCGCTTGCCGACATAGGAGAGGTCGGCCTGGATGCCGCGCCGGTCCTGGCAGAGTTTCAGGATCGATCCGAGATAATCGTCGGGGGTGAGGATGGTGGCGCGGATCCACGGCTCCTCGATGGAGACGATCTTCATGACGTCGGGCATGTCGGCCGGGTTGTGCAGCTCCTTCTGCGAGCCATCGAGCAGGTTGAGCTTGTAGACGACGCTGGGCGCGGTGGCGATGAGGTCGAGGTCGAACTCGCGCTCCAGCCGCTCCTGGATGATCTCGAGGTGCAAGAGGCCGAGGAAGCCGCAGCGATAGCCGAAGCCGAGTGCCGCCGAGGATTCCATCTCGTAGGAGAAGCTGGCGTCGTTGAGGCGCAGCTTGCCGACGGCGGCGCGCAAATCCTCGAAGTCGGCCGCGTCGACCGGGAAGAGGCCGCAGAAGACGACGGGTTGTGCGGGCTTGAAGCCGGGCAGCGCCTGGGCGGTCGGGCGGCGATCCTCGGTGATGGTGTCGCCGACGCGGGTGTCGGCGACTTCCTTGATCGAGGCGGTGATGAAGCCGAACTCGCCGGGGCCGATCTCGTCGGCCGGCACCATCTTGGGCGTGAAGTAGCCGGTGCGCTCGACGGGATACTTCGCGCCGGTGCCCATCATGCGGACGTTCTGGCCCTTTTTCAGCACGCCGTCGATGACGCGCACCAGCACGATGACGCCGAGATAGGCGTCGTACCAGCTGTCGACCAGCATCGCCTTGAGCGGCTTGGTGGCATCGCCCTCGCGCGGCGGCGGCAGCTGCGTGACGATCGCCTCCAGCACGTCGGGGACGCCGAGGCCGGTCTTGGCCGAGATGAGCACGGCCTTCGAGGCGTCGATGCCGATGACCTCCTCGACCTGCTCGCGGATGCGCTCTGGCTCTGCCGCGGGCAAGTCGACCTTGTTGAGCACGACGACGATCTCGTGGTTGGCGTCGATCGCCTGGTAGACGTTGGCGAGCGTCTGCGCCTCGACGCCCTGGCTGGCGTCGACGACGAGCAGCGACCCCTCGCACGCGCGGAGGCTGCGCGAGACCTCATACGCGAAGTCGACATGGCCGGGGGTGTCGATGAGGTTGAGGATGTAGGTCTCGCCGTTGTTGGCGAGGTAGGTGAGGCGCACGGTCTGCGCCTTGATGGTGATGCCGCGCTCGCGCTCGATGTCCATCGAGTCGAGCACCTGCTCGCGGCCGGCCATCTCGCGCGCGTCCATGGCGCCGGTGAGCTGGATGAGCCGGTCGGCGAGCGTCGACTTGCCGTGGTCGATGTGGGCGACGATCGAGAAATTGCGGATGTGGGAAATGGGAGTTGCCATGGGGCGGCGCTTTAGCAGGCGGGTCCGCAAGCGGCAAGCGCGGGGCGGTGCGGCATGGCGCGAGGTGGCGAACAACCTGTGGGTGTAACACTCAGTGATACAATCTACAGTTGACACGATGCGAAAGCAGCGCCACCGTGGAGTGCAATGGCGGGACGGTTCGAGGGGGATCGCGATGACCTGCAGGGGATTGGCGGCGGCGTTGCTGGCGCTGGGTTTGGCGGGGCTGCCGGCGGGATGCGCCTATGTGACGGCGCAGCCGGTGAAGCCCGGCGACAAGATCAACGGCATCAGGATCTACGACGTCAAGCCGCTGCTGGTGGTAAGCGGCGACAACGTGACCATCCAGATGGTGCCGAACTACAACCGCGCCTACGCGCTGCGCTTCGGCGCGTTCCTGGCGAAGAATCATTTCCAGGCGAACATGACGAACGGCGTGCTGACCACCGTCAACGCCAACATGGATTCCACCGAGTTCATCAAGGTGCTCACCGCGCTGATCGAGAAGCTGCCGGCGCCGGGCCAGGGCTTCTCGGGGCCGAACCCGCCAGAAACGCCGGGCGGCATCAAGGACCGCTTCCAGGTCTACGACATCGTGTTCGACGACGATGGTAACCTGACCGGGCTGAGGCCGCTGCTGATCGAGCCGCACCTGCTGAAGGTGAAGACGCAGAGCGTGCAGGTTTTTGCGACGCCGGCCGTGGCGCCGCAGCCAGCAACGGTCGTCGTGCCGCAACCGGGCGCCGGGCAGTGATGAGCGCGCGATCGAAGGCAAACTCGGCTTCGCGCCGCGCCACGAGGGTGATCGGCCATCCCGACTACGCGACGGTGGAGCGGACTATCGTCGAGCGCAACGACGAGCTGCTGGAACGCTACGGCGCGCATCATCTCGGCGTGTCGAAGAAATACCGCAAGGGCAACCGGCTACCCGACACCTGCATCACCTTCTATGTGAAGCGGAAGGGCAAGGATGTCCGCGCGCCGCAGATCCCGAAGGCCATCGAACTTGTCTATGACGGAGGAACGCGCGGGCGCATGATCGCCACGGACGTCTGCGCGATCGGCCAGCGCGAGCCGCGCGCCTTCCTGATGCGAGGCGGCAATCTGGTGATTGCCAGCGACGGGGAAACCGGCACTGTCGGCCTGGTGTTTCGCTCCGGCGCGGTGGATCTCATCCTGACGAACGCGCATGTTGCGAGCGACCCCGGCGCACCGCCCGACATGATCCGCGTGAAGTCGGCCGGAGCCATTGCGCTCGGCAGGGTGACATGCATGGACGACCTGACCGCGCCGCTGATCTGGAGCGACGCGGCGCTGATCGCGGTCCAGCCAAACAGCGTCGCGCCGCAGCAGTTCAACGGCATACCGCTGCAGCTCGTCGGCTGCGGCGACATCGCCAGCAATGATCCGCGGCAATTCTTCTACGTGGCCGGAGGCTCGGTGCTTGCCCTGCGCTGGCGTGGCTTCATGCCGGCTGCGGTGCCAATCACCGTCGACGGATTTTCGCTGCGATACGCCGGCTTCCACATGTTCGAGGTGACCGCAGGGCAATGCCGGCCCGGCCATTCGGGAGCAGTGGTGTTCTGCCAGTCGGCGAACGGGCCGATCGCGACCGGCCTGCTGTTCGGCGGCATCCAGTCGACCAACGAGGTCTGGGTCTTTCCGGTCCGGCTCTGCCTGAAACAGATGGGCGTCGATCCGGACAGCCTTTGAATCCACTGTCGCAGTTCGCCTGAAATTGCGCTAAGCGAGGCCGAGCGGGCGGCTTGCCCGATTCCTTCGATACGGGTGGACTGGCCGGGATGACTGCAAGAACCCTGATCGCGCCGTCGGTGCTGGCGTCGGATTTCTCGAAACTCGGCGACGAGGTCGAGGCCATCGACAAGGCCGGCGCCGACTGGATCCACCTCGACGTGATGGACGGGCACTTCGTGCCCAACATCACCTTCGGGCCGCCGATCATCAAGGCGATCCGCAACCGGACGAAAAAGCCGTTCGACTGCCACCTGATGATCGCTCCGGCCGATGCTTACCTTGCGGCATTCGCCGACGCCGGCTGCGACAACATCACCGTGCATGCCGAGGCCGGGCCGCATCTCGACCGCTCGCTGCACGCCATCCGCGAACTCGGCAAGACGGCCGGCGTGGCGATCAACCCCTCGACGCCCGAAAGCGCCATCGAATATGTGCTCGACCGGCTGTCGCTGATCCTGGTGATGACGGTGAACCCCGGCTTCGGCGGGCAGAGCTTCATCCACGCCATGGTCGACAAGGTGCGGCGCGTGAAGGCGCTGATCGGCGACAGGCCGATCCGCATCGAGATCGATGGCGGCGTGGCGCCCGACACCGCGCCGCTGGTGGTGGCGGCCGGCGCCGACGTGCTGGTTGCGGGCGCGGCGATCTTCAAGGGCAGCAGCGTCGACAGCTACCGCGCCAACATCGAGGCGATCAGGACGGCGGCCGACAGGGCGCGCTGACGCCAGACTTCAATCGTAGGTCAGGTCGGTCGCCTTCCCCGAAAAGACCCGGTAGGCGTAGAAGGAATAAACGATGATGACGGGCAGCACGACGCTGGTGCCAACCAGGATGATGGCAAGGCTCTCGGTCGCCGACGCCGCCTGCCAGATCGTCAGCCGGTCGGGCACAACGTAGGGGTAGAACGACCAGGCGAGCCCCAGGAAGCCGAGCGCGAAGATGCCGGCAAGCGTGAGGAAGGGCACGATCGCGTGCCGGTCGCCGGGCTTGGGCAGCTGGAAGGTCTGCCGCCAGAGCCACAGGAACAGGATGGCTGACAGGATCGGCAGCGGCGACAGCCAGATCATGTCCGGCAGCACGAACCACTTGTCGAAGATGCGCGGCGAGGCGAAGGGCGTGGCGAGAGAGACCGCCGCCATGCCGAGCGCGGTCAGCACCAGCGCGCCGCGCAGCCACAGCACGGCCTTCTTCTGGAGCACACCCTCGGTCTTGTAGATCAACCATGCGGCGCCCATCGCGGCATAGGCGGCGGCGAGGCAGAGCGCCACCAGAGCGCCGAAGGCCATCGCGGGCAGCCCCGTGTCCAGCCCCAGCACGTAGACGCCGAGCATGTAGCCCTGCGCCAGCGAGGCCATGAGCGACCCGGTCAGGAACGCCTTGTTCCAGCGATGCTTGCCGGCGGCGGGAACCTTGGCGCGGAAATCGAAGGCGACGCCGCGCAGGATGAGCCCGACCAGAAGCACGAAGACCGGCAGATAGAGCGCCGTCAGGATGATGCCGTGGGCGACCGGAAAGGCGACGAGCAGCAGTCCGACAGCGAGCACCAGCCAGGTTTCGTTGGCGTCCCAGAACGGACCGATGGCGGCGATCATCGTGTCCTTCTCGTCGTCGGCGGCCAGGCCGAACAGGATGCCGATGCCGAGATCGAAGCCGTCGAGCACGACATAGATCAGGATCGACAGGCCCATCAGCCCGGCGAAGATGAGCGGGAGCGCGGTCGGCCAGTCGAGCGTCATGGCGTCAAGCCTCCTTCTGCACTGGCTGGGCAAGCGGCCGGTCGAGCACGGAAGGCAGCGGCGAGGTGTCGCCATCCTTCGCCGCCTTGAGAGCCAGATGCACCAGCACGCCAAGATAGGCGATGAGCAGCACCAGATAGAGGATCAGGTAGACCGCAAGCGTGAAGGCGACATGGCTGCCGGCGACCGGGCCGACGGCGTCGGCCGTCTTGAGGACGCCGGTGACGAGCCATGGCTGGCGGCCGATCTCGGAGGTGTACCAGCCGGCCAGCGTCGCCACCCAGCCCGACAGCGCCATCGGCACGAGGGCCAGGGCGACGGGCCTGGGCAGCGTCCGGCGACGCCACAGGTACCAGGCCGCGGCCCAGGACAGAACAAGCATGAGCATGCCGGTGCCGACCATGATGCGGAAGGCCCAGAAGACGGGAGCGACCGGCGGATGATCGCCGGGGAAGTCGTCGAGGCCGGGCACGACGGCGTCGGCGCTGTGGCCGAGGATCAGGCTGGCGCCGTTGGGGATGGCGATCTCGTAGCGGTTTTCGCGCGCGGCCTCGTCGGGAATCGCAAACAGCACAAGAGGCACGTTGGGCCGGGTCTGCCAGTTCGCTTCCATCGCGGCGATCTTCTGGGGCTGGTATTCGAGCGTGTTGAGGCCGTGCTGGTCGCCGGCGAAAATCTGGATCGGGATCAAAACGGCAGCGGTGTAAACGCCGGTGCGCAGCGCCTTCAGCATGGAATCGGAGCGGTCGCCGGCCAGCCAGCGCAGCGCGCACATGCCCGCGATGAGGAACGACACGGTGAGGCCCGACGCCAGCAGCATGTGAACCAGGCGATACGGGAAGGACGGGTTGAAGACGATTGCCCACCAGTCGGTCGCGTGGGCGACGCCGTCGCGCATCTCGAAGCCGGCCGGCGTCTGCATCCAGGAATTGAGGGCGAGGATCCAGAAGGCCGACAGCGTGGTGCCGACAGCGACGAGGACGGTTGCCAGCGTATGCACGCGGTTGGACACGCGGCGGAAACCGAACAGCATGATGCCGAGGAAAGCCGCCTCGAGAAAGAAGGCGGTCAGCACCTCGTAGGCCAGCAGCGGGCCGGCGATGTTGCCGACGGTTTCCATGTAGCCAGGCCAGTTGGTGCCGAACTGGAAGCTCATGGTGACGCCGGAGACGACGCCCATTGCGAAGGACAGGGCGAAGACCTTCACCCAGGTGAAGTAAGCCCGCATCCAGGCGGTGTCGCCGGTGACGTTGTATCGCCACTTGAAGAACAGCAGGACCCAGCCGAGCGCGATGGTTATGGCCGGGAACAGGATGTGGAACGAGATGTTGGCGCCGAACTGGATGCGAGAAAGCAGAAGCGGGTCCACGGAACGTTCTCCTTATCCCTGCATAGATAGTTCCTGGCGGCATGGGTTGAAAGGCGCGCTCAAGCGCAGTGGCAAAGCGTCACGCGTCCGCAGGCAGAGCTTCGGTGCGAGGACGAGCCGCACTGGCGAAAAGCGGCCGGACGCATGTCCGCCGTGCAGGGGCGCGTTTCGGAAGTTCTCACTCGTTTCATCCTCGATGGGACCGAGTTGAGACAGGTCGTTCTCGTGCTCCAGGACCCGGAACTGGCCGGAGACAAGCTTTCCTACACCGTGAAGATCATCGGGAAATGCCGGAGCGGACCCATGGTCCCGACTGCCTGCGAACGGCTACGCTCCCAGTCCCTCGAACAGCACCGTCGACAGATAGCGCTCGGCGAAGGAGGGGATGATGACGACGAGGTTCTTGCCGGCGTTTTCCGGGCGCGAGCCCAAGACGACGGCCGCCTGCAGCGCCGCACCCGACGAAATGCCGACCGGCACGCCTTCCAGCCGCGCGACGAGCCGCGCATTGGCGACGGCGTCGTCGTTGGAAACCTTGACGATCTCGTCATAAACGGAGGTGTCGAGGATCTTGGGCGCGAAGCCGGCGCCGATGCCTTGGATCTTGTGCGGGCCGGGCTGGCCACCCGACAGGACAGGCGAGGCCTCCGGCTCGACCGCGACGATCTGCACGGAGGGATTGCGCTGCTTGATGACCTGGCCGACGCCGGTGATGGTGCCGCCGGTGCCGATGCCCGCGACGAAGATGTCGACCTTGCCCGATGTGTCGTTCCAGATTTCCTCGGCGGTCGTCTTGCGGTGGACTTCCGGGTTCGCCGGATTCTCGAACTGCTGCGGAATGACAGAGCCGGGAATGGTGGCGGCGAGTTCGTCGGCCTTGGCGATGGCGCCCTTCATGCCCTTGGGGCCTTCGGTCAGCACGAGTTCGGCGCCGAGCAGGGCGAGCATCTTGCGGCGCTCCTGCGACATGGTCTCGGGCATGGTGAGGATCAGCTTGTAACCCTTGGCGGCGGCGGCGAAGGCGAGCGCGATGCCGGTGTTGCCCGAGGTCGGCTCGATCAGCGTGTTCCTGCCGGGCGCGATCTTGCCGGAAGCTTCCAGTGCCTCGATCATGGCGACGCCGATGCGGTCCTTGACGCTGGCGATCGGGTTGAAGAATTCGAGCTTGGCCAAGAGGTTGGCGACGACGCCCTTTTCCCTGGCGAACTTGTCGAGGCGGACCAGCGGCGTGTCGCCGATCGTCTGGGTGATCGAATCGTAGATGCGTCCGCGGCCTGGCGCATGGGTGACGGGCTTGGTCATTGAAAGCTCTCCCTGTTGGGGGCGAAGATAGTGCGGCGGATGGGAAAATCCGAGTGGGCGGCGTATCGAAAAGCGCCATTGCCGGGATTCGTATTCCTTGAAGTGACGAGTTTCAGGAATGAGTTGGCGCGAACTATTGGCGCGCGGCGATCGCGGCGGCGGCTCCGGCCATGAAGGTGGCCGCTGTCCGGTTGAGCAGCCGCAGCGCGCGCGGCGTCCTGAGGAACCAGCGCGCCTTGGCGGCAAGCGCAAGGTAGGGCACCAGCACGACCAGCAGCACGACAACTGTGAGCAGAGCGAGCATGCCGTATTCGCCTGGTGTGATGGTCCTGAGGTCGACGATGGTCGGCGTGATCGCGAGGTAGAAGATCATGGTCTTGGGATTGCCGAGCGTGACGGTAAGGCCGGCGAGGAAGCTCGCCGCGAAACCGCCCTTGCCCTTGCGCGCCTCGACCGTCTCGGCGGTGATGCCGCCGGTCCAGAACGTCCAGGCGAGCCATGCCAGATAGGCGACGCCCGCCCATTTGACCGCGAGGAAGACCACGCCGAAGGTCTGCGCGACCAGCGCAAGCCCAAGCACGACAGCGGTCAGATAGGTCAGGTCGCCGACGATCAGGCCGAGCGACATGAAGAGCGCGGAACGGAAGCCGGAGCCAAGCGCGCGGGCGACAAGCGCCGTCACGCCGGGGCCGGGAATGGCAGCGGCCAGCGCCAGCGCACCGCTATAGGCAATGAAACCGGCAAGGGTCATGGGACGAGGCATCCGGAATGAACAGGCGCACCCATTTAGCAGGCATGTAACGCGGCCTCACGCCAATTGATTTCATCGTCGCATAACGGGCGCTGATGCAATTCAGGGCGACGGCTGACTGGCGATCCGCTCGCGGACGAAGGCTGCTATGCGCTGGACCATGAAGGCGTGAAAGGGATTCCAGCGCTGCCGCGTCATCATGGTGGGCGGGATGGACAGCGCGCCGTTCTCGCCATGCAGCGCCAGCCTGCCCAGCCTGATGCCAGGGTTTTCCGACAGCGGATCGTCGCCATAGAGCGGATCGTCCGGCGAGAAGGGCAGTGCGATGTGGGAGAGCGAATAGACATCGTCCGGCCATGACAGGCCGAGTTCGGTGGTCGACGCGGCCTCCTGGCCAGCGGCGCGGCTGCGCAGCACGGCGTTGAAGACTGAACTGTCGCGGTTGGTGACGATTTCGACCGAATAGGCCTTGGGAGGGCCGGAAATCAGCCGCTCGGGGTCGATCGGCTTGGCGATCAGCCCTTGCGCCTCGTAGTAGCGGTTGACGTCAAACAGCACGAGTTCGTGGCCGGCGCCGGGCAGGCGATCGAACAGGCCGGTGACGACGGCGTTTGCCAGCACCGTGGCGTCGACAGCCGACTGGAAGGCGAGAATGGGCGCCACCTCGCCAAGCCGGCCGGCCTTGGCCAGACGGTCGAGACCGGCGCGGACCTTCTGCGTCATGGCATAGGCCTGGACGCCGGCGTTGACCGCGAAGGAATTGTATTTGTAGGGGTCGAACTCCGGCAACACCGAGGTCCAGGCGAGGTTGGCGAGCCCGAGCAGTTCGCCTGCCTTGGCCTGCCAGCTTGCATAGGCGGCGGCGGGCGACAGGCCGATCTCCGGCGACATCAGCACGAGGCCGGCCGGCACGGGCAGCGTTGTGTCCTCGATCGCCTCGACATCGTAGTTGACCGCCAGAGCGCCGCCATTTGAATAGCCGATGATAAAGATGGGCCGGTCGCCCATCACCGACTTCATGTGCTTCATGGCGAGGCGGACGGCGGCCGCCATGTCGTCGGCGGTGGTGTATTTCAGCGCGCTCGGCGCGGTGCCGTGACCCGGAATGCGCAGGCCGACCACATAGGCGCCGGCGTCGCGCATCGTCGCGCCATAGGAGCGCAGGCTGTAGGGGCTGTCGGAATAGCCATGCAGGAGGAGGACGCCGAAGGCCGCGGTGCTATCGCCGTATTCGTAGCTGCGGTTCCAGTTGGGCGTCCAGATGTCGGGATCGGATTTGCTGCCGGCGGTGAAGCGGTTGTACGAGGAGCGCTCCTCGGGCGGCACCTCGTCGTAGATTTCGCTCTTCAGCTCGGCGAACAGGGCGTCCTCCAGCTGTAGATATTCGCGAAAGGTGGCGATGCCCGACCGGGCGGTGAACTCGCCGTCGAGCCGGTCCTGGTGCCAGATGGACAGGTCGGGCTTGGAATTGACGTAGAGGATGCCCGCACCGACGATCGCCACCAGCGCGCCGGTCGCAAAGATCACGATCGCATAGGACGACAGGAGCAGGTAGCGCCAAAGGCGACGCCTGACCCGTGCGACTTCGGCCCGCTGGGACGTCATCGGGAGACTGCCGGACGCATGCCGGGACCGTCAGGAGCTGCTCGGGGGAAAGCGCTCCTCAAGCTGCTTTTCGAGCGCGACGAGGTCTTCGGGCAGCGGCATGCCCATGGCGCGCATCTCGTTGAGCTTCTCGCGCACCTGTTCGAGGAACTCGTGTTCGTCCTCCGGCTGGTTGACCATCTCCTCCAGCAGGAGGCTGATCTGGGCCTTGATCTCTTCGAACGCCATGCAATCCCCCAACGATTTCGCAGGCATTCTATACCTGATGGCGGGCGGCTGCCATGGGTCGACAAATGCGCCGGGTTTGTGTACCGCACCCCTCCCCGCGCGCCGCGCAAAGCCATTCACCACCATGAGAACAATGCGATGCGACCGGCATTCGGCGGCATAGACTTTGGCACCTCGAATTCGACGGTCGGCGTGATCGAGAACGGCAAGCCGCGCCTGGTGCCGCTGGAGGGCGGACAGTTCACGCTGCCCAGTGCCGTGTTCTTCAATTTCGAGGACAACCACAGCCATGTCGGGCGGCGCGCGATCGCCGACTATACGGACGGCGTCGAAGGCCGCCTGATGCGGGCGCTGAAAAGCGTCCTCGGAAGCTCGCTCGTCCACGAGAAGACGCGCATCAAGTCGCGCTCGATGGCGTTCACCGACATCATCGGGCTGTTCATCGGGGAATTGAAGGCACGCATGGAGGACTTTACGGGACAGCCCGCCGGGCCGGTCGTGTTCGGGCGGCCGGTGCAGTTCGTCGACGACGACGCGGAGGCCGACAGGAACGCCCAGAACGAACTGGAAAAGGCAGCCCGGGCGCGCGGTTTTGGCGAGATCGCCTTCCAGTTCGAGCCGATCGCCGCCGCACTCGACTACGAACGCAGCGTGGCGGGCGAGGAACTGGCGCTTATCGTCGACATGGGCGGCGGCACGTCGGACTTTTCGGTGGTGCGCGTGTCGCCACAGCGGGCCAGGGCAGCCGACCGGAGCGGCGACATCCTTGCCAACCGGGGCATCCACATCGGCGGCACCGATTTCGACCGGCTGCTCAGCATCGGCCATGTGATGCCCGAACTCGGCTACCTGACACCGACCAAGGACGGCAAGCGCAACCTGCCGGCGGGCTATTTCGTCGACCTGGCGACATGGCAGCGCATCAATCTGCTCTACACGCCCAAGGCGAGGATCGATCTCCGACAGTTGCGCCAGGAAGCGGCGCGGCCCGACCTCGTCGAGCGGCTGATCGCGATCGTCGACCAGCGCTGGGGGCATTCGCTGGCGGGACGGGTCGAACAGGCGAGGATCGCGATGACGGGCGAGCGGTCGGCGCGACTCGAGGTTACGCTGCCGGACGCCGCGTTTGGCGTCGACCTGACGCGCGAGGGCTTCGAGGCGACGATCCATGACGCGGTTGAGCGGATCGCCGGGACGGTGGCGCAGACTTTGCACGACGCGGGTGTTGGCTCGTCAGATATCTCGACCGTATTCCTGACCGGCGGCTCGACCGCGACGCCGCTGGCGCGCCGCAGCATTCTCGCGCTCGTGCCACAGGCCAGAGTGGTCGAAGGCGACATCTTCGGCAGCGTGGGGCTCGGCCTGGCGCTGGACGCACAGCGGAAGTTCGGGTGATCTTCGGGTGAGGCCGGCCTGACCCGAATCTCGATACCTAGTGACCTTACCGCAGCATGCGCGAGACAAGCTGCGCGGTGTAGTCGACCATCGGCACGATGCGGGCATAGTTGAGCCGGGTCGGGCCGATGACGCCGAGCGCGCCGATGACGCGGGCGTCCTTGTCGCGATAGGGCGCGACGACCAGCGACGAGCCCGACAGCGAGAACAGCTTGTTCTCCGAGCCGATGAAGATGCGCACGCCGGAGCCTTCCTCCGCCAGGCCGAGAAGCTGGATCAGGCCGTCCTGCGTCTCCAGATCCTCGAACAGACGGCGCAGCAGTTCGATGTCGGCCTGCGCGGTGACGTTTTCGAGCAGGTTGGCGCGGCCGCGCACGATGAGCCGCGAGGGCAGGCTGCCTTCGGTGCCGGCCCAGACGGCGAGGCCCTTTTCGACTAGGTCCTGCGACAGCGTGTCGAGAGCCGCCTTGGTCTCGTCCTTGATGCGGGCGATCTCGATCTTGGCTTCGGCCAGCGTGCGTCCGCGAATATGCGCGTTGAGGAAGTTCGAGGCCTCGTGAAGCTGCGAGACAGTGATGCCCGCGGGCAGCTCGACGACGCGGTTCTCTACGTCGCCGTTCTGCGACACCAGCACGGCAAGAGCCTTGGTCGGTTCGAGCTGGATGAACTCGATATGCTTCAGCGCAACCTCGTTGGTGGCGGTGAGCACGAGGCCGGCGCCGCGCGACATGCCCGACAGCAGCGAACTGGCCTCGGTGAGCATCTGCTCCAGCGTGGCGCCGGTGCCCGACGCCCTGACCTGCGCCTCGATGACACGGCGCTCTTCCTCGGAGAGGTCGCCCAGTTCCATGAAGGCATCGACGAAGAAGCGCAGTCCCTTCTGGGTCGGCAGGCGGCCGGCCGAGATGTGTGGGGCATAGACGAGGCCAAGCTCCTCGAGGTCGCTCATCACATTACGCACGGTGGCCGGCGAGAGCGACGACGGCAGCATGCGCGACAGGCTGCGCGAGCCGACCGGCTCGCCGTCGCGCAGATAGGTTTCGACGATGCGCCGGAAAATGTCGCGCGAACGCATGTCGAGCAACTGCAGATTCTGGTCCAGCACGGGCTTGGTCATCGTCAGCAACAATCTCCGACACCAAGATATAGACAGCCGGCTGGTTAACACAACGCCCCGGTAATCATGCACGGTGCGCACGGTGGACAGTCGGGGTTTTCCTTTGCGCTGGCGGGATGCGGGGGCTACAAGCCGCGCAAAGAGTTCCATTTTCGCGAAAGAAGAGCCTGAATGCGCCCATCCAAACGCCAGTTCGACGAAATGCGCGCCGTTTCGTTCGAGCGAAATGTCTCGAAACATGCAGAAGGCTCGTGCCTGGTGAAGTTCGGCGACACCCATGTTCTGTGCACCGCGAGCCTGGAGGAAAAGGTGCCCGGCTGGATGCGCAACTCCGGGAAAGGTTGGGTTACCGCCGAATACGGCATGCTGCCGCGTTCGACCGGCGAGCGCATGCGGCGCGAGGCCTCGAGCGGCAAGCAGGGCGGCCGGACGATGGAGATCCAGCGGCTCATCGGGCGATCCCTGCGGGCCGTGATCGACCTCGGCGCGCTGGGCGAGCAGCAGATCACCGTCGACTGCGACGTGATCCAGGCCGACGGCGGCACGCGCACGGCCTCCATTACGGGCGGATGGGTAGCGCTGCATGACTGCCTGCGCTGGATGGAGGCGCGGCAGATGGTGAGCGTGCAGAAGGTGCTGCGCGACCATGTGGCGGCGATCTCCTGCGGCATCCATGACGGCCAGCCGGTGCTCGACCTCGACTATGTCGAGGATTCCTCGGCAGGGACCGACGCCAATTTCGTGATGACCGGCAAGGGCGGCATCGTCGAGGTGCAGGGCACGGCGGAAGGCGTCCCGTTCAGCGAGACCGAATTCCTGGCGCTGATGGAACTGGCCAAGAAGGGCATTTCGCGGCTGGTCGACCTGCAGCAGATGGCGGTTGCGTAAGGCCGCCATGGCTGCGCTCGACATCACCCCCCTCTGGCCTGCCGGCCATCTCCCCCTCAAGGGGGGAGATCAGCTGGCGCGACGGTTTTCGCCGATCGACGGCGGTCTTTGATGCGACCGCTCGAAGGCAAGAAGATAGTCGTCGCCAGCCACAATGAAGGCAAGCTCCGTGAGTTCGCCGACCTGATGGGTCCGTTCGGGCTGGAGGCGAAGTCGGCGAAGGAATTCGGCCTGCCGGAACCGAACGAGACCGGCGCGACCTTCGAGGAGAACGCCTATATCAAGGCCTTCGCGGCGGCGAGCGCGACCGGCCTGCCGGCGCTGTCGGACGACAGCGGGCTGGTGATCGACGCACTGGGCGGCGCGCCGGGAGTCTACACCGCGAACTGGGCGGAAACCCCTGACGGCACGCGCGACTTCGGCATGGCCATGCAGCGCGCGGAGGTCGCCATGCAGGAGGTCGGCGCCGTGGAGCCTGCGCAGCGCACCGGCCGTTTCGTGGCGGTGATCTGCCTGGCATGGCCGGACGGCGAGGCCGAATATTTTCGCGGCGAGGCGGAAGGCACGCTGGTGTGGCCGCCGCGCGGCGACAGCGGGTTCGGCTACGACCCGGTGTTCCTGCCGGAAGGACAGAGCCGCACCTTCGGCGAAATGACGGCCGAGGAGAAACACGGCTGGAAGCCCGGCCAGGCAACCGCGCTGTCGCACAGGGCGCGGGCGTTCCAGAAGTTCGCCCAGGCGAAGCTCGGATCGGCATGAGCCTCTGATGAAGAAGGGAAACACCCCCACTCCGTCTCGGTCCTTTGGACCGATCCACCTCTCCCCCTGCCCGGGGGAGAGGAAAGGCGTTGCCGGAGAGGCCGTGCTTCCTCTACCCCGTCGATCGGGGGAGAGGTGGTTTGCGCAGCAAACCGGAGTGGGGGTCGCTTTCTGGTGACCGACGTGCGCGCTCCCGGCTTCGGCGTCTACATCCACTGGCCGTTCTGCGCGGCGAAGTGCCCCTATTGCGACTTCAACAGCCATGTTCGCCATCAGCCAGTCGACCAGGAGCGGTTCGCCAGCGCCTTCGAGACGGAACTGGCGACCATGCGCGAGCGGACCGGTCCGCGCGAGGTGACGAGCATATTTCTGGGCGGCGGCACTCCATCGCTGATGAAGCCAGCGACGGTGGGCGCCGTGCTCGACGCCGTGGCGAAGAACTGGACAACGCCCGCGGGCATCGAGGTGACGCTGGAGGCGAACCCCTCCTCCGTGGAGGCCGAACGGTTCCTCGGCTACCGCACGGCCGGCGTGAACCGCGTCTCGCTCGGCGTGCAGGCGCTGAACGACAAGGACCTGCGCTTCCTCGGGCGGCTGCACGACGTGGCCGAAGCGCTGAAGGCGATCGAACTGGCGCGAAGGATCTTTCCGCGGCTGTCCTTCGACCTGATCTACGCGCGACCCGGCCAGACGCTGGAGGCCTGGGCGGCGGAGCTAAACGAGGCGATCGGCCATGCCGCCGACCATCTCTCGCTCTACCAATTGACGATCGAGGAAGGCACGCGCTTCCACTCGCTGCACGCCGCCGGAAAATTCGAAATCCCCGACGCCGACCTCGCCGCCGATCTCTATGCGATCACGCAGGAGGTGACGGCGGCGCGCGGCCTGCCGGCCTATGAAATCTCCAACCACGCCAGGCCGGGCGCGGAGAGCCGCCACAACCTGACCTATTGGCGCTATGGCGAATATGTCGGCGTTGGCCCCGGCGCGCATGGCCGCTTCATCGAGAACGGCCGCCGGGTCGTGACGATCGCCGAGAAGATGCCCGAGACCTGGGCCAATCTGGTGGAGGCGCGCGGCCACGGCGTGACCGGAGGAGAAATCCTGACACGCTCGGAGGAGGCTGACGAATTCCTGCTGATGGGGCTCAGGCTTGCCGAAGGCATCGACCTCGCGCGCTACGAGTCACTTTCGGGCAAGGGCTTCTCGCCGGCGCGGCTGTCCGTGCTGCAGGAAGAAGGGCTGGTCGCCCCGGTCGGCAATTCCCGGCTGAGGGCTACGTCGTCTGGCATGATCGTACTGGACGCGGTGGTGGCCGACCTGGCGCGGTAATTGCCCTTGCGCGCCACATCGAATTGCCGGCAAGTTCTGCCCTCGTCCGGAGGATAGGTCTCATGAATTCGGCATTCGCATCCTGGCAATTCTGGGCTGTGTTATCGGCGACGTTTGCCGCGCTGACGGCGATCTTCGCCAAGGTGGGCGTGGAAAACGTTAACTCCGATTTCGCGACACTGATTCGTACTGTCGTGATCCTGCTGCTCCTCGTCGCGATCGTCGCGGCAACCGGCCAGATGCAAACGCTCGGCTCGATCAACGGCAAGACCTACGGATTCCTCGTTCTGTCGGGACTGGCGACCGGAGCGTCGTGGCTTTGTTATTTCCGGGCGCTGAAGATCGGCAATGCGGCGCAGGTGGCGCCCATCGACAAGCTAAGCGTCGTGCTCGTCGCGGTGTTCGGCGCGATCTTCCTGGGCGAGCGCCTTGGGGCGATCAACTGGCTTGGCGTCGCTCTGATCGCGGCCGGAGCGGTTCTGGTCGCCTACCGGGTTTAGGGTATGCGATTTGCGACGCTCGACTGTTTCAAGCCGGGCAAGGCAGATGTCGAAGCGATTGGGGGAACCCGGCATGGGCGGAGCCGTCAATGAGCGACCGGGCGGCGTTCGCGCCGCGCGTCGCAGACACGCGCAGGCGCTTCGGACGGCAACAGGATGAGTTCGCGCGAGCCACGCTCGCGCAGCCTGACGGTCGGCGCAAGCGATCCTTCGCGCACCTCGTCGTCGTGGTCGCGACCGGCGTAGTATGGGTCGAATGAATCCTGCAGTATGAGGCTGGCCATCATGTCCTCCCGGGACCGGAATCGTGTCGCCAGTTAACCCGCCATGAAGCGTTTCGTTCCTGACTGTGGCGATCAGATGGCGGCCCCCAAACGAACAGACCGGGCGCGGAGATCCGCGCCCGGTCTTCATGCTCGGAATGCCTGCAGGGACTTACCTGGCTGCGAGCAAATCCTTGACGTTGAGAATCGAGAACTCGGTGTCGTCGGCCTTGTCAATCGCGCGTCCGGCCGAGAAGGGCAGGTTGTTGTCGTTGGCGACGATGATGCGCTCGCCATCGATAACGTCAACGTTCTCGATGGTGACGAAAGGCATGTCGTAGAAGCCAGCGCCGCCGCCCTGGCGCTTCTTGTTGTCAGGGTCCTTGATGGCGAGCAGGTCGATGTAGCCGATCTTGCGCACCGGCTTGCCGACGTTTTCCTCGGTCATCTCGATCTTGTAGATGCGCTTGACCTTCGACGGGACAGCAAAGCAGTCGGGAGCGGGCTTGGCCGGATCGGCGCAGGCCCTGGCAACCACGCCGGCGCCGTTGTCGCGCTCGATGACAAGAGCCGTCGTGCCGTCGATCATGTTGAAGTCGCCGATCGCCTCGCCGCCTTCGGCCAGCGGATAGAGCCAATGGCGGCCGGTCCAGGCCTTGGCGGCGACATCGAACTCCAGGATGCGCAGCACTGTCTTGCCGTCGACCTGCTCGACCTTGCCGTCGACATAGAGCGGGCCTTCCAGCATGCCGTAGAGCTTGCTGCCGTCCTTGGACATGGCGAGGCCTTCATAGCCGCCGGAGCGCTTGAGGTTGAAGGCGGGCATCTTGGCGGTGGGGTTGGCCGGCACGGCCAGCGTCGGATTGTCGGGCGAAAGCACTGGCTTGCCATCGGCCATGGTGGAAAATACTTCGGTGAGTTCACCGGCGGTGTTGAACTTCAGGAGATAGGGGCCGAACTCTTCACCGACCCAGAAACCGTCGGCGACGGGTTGGACGGATTCGAGATCGAAATCCGCGCCGGTGAGGTAGCGTTTCTCGCCGCCTTCGAGCACGATCGGGAATGGTGCCTTCCTGCCCGGATCGCTGAGGAAGAGAGTATCGGCGGCAACGGAACCCTTGTCCCAGTCGAAGCTGACGCGATGCAGCATCAGCATCGTGTCGGACGAGTTCATCTTGCCGCCAAAGCCGTTGTCGGACATCGACCAGAAGCTGCCATCCGGCATGACCTTGATGCCGGAGAAGCCCTGCAGGGGCTGGCCGTCGAAGGGCAGCGACAGACCGGTCGGGCGCACTCCGTCCTTGCCCGGCACGGAGCCAAGCTGCGTGGCGCGCTTGCGGTCGGGTGTCGCAAACTTGCCGGAAGTCTTCAGATATTCCGGCGCATCGGCCGGAGCGGCGATGATGGTGTTGGCCGAGAGCACCGCCTGGCTTTCGAGCGTTGCCGGGAATTCCTTGTCGTCGGCCTGGGCAATGCCCGACAAGAGAACTGTGAGAGCGGTCGCGGACAGCAGGATGTTGCGCATCGTCTTGTCGCCTCCTTGGGGTTGGACGGTTCTCGATAGAGGCCGGGCGTGACGCCTGGTTGAAGCGGGGGTGACGGTTCGGTGAAGTCTGTTGACAACCGGCCAACGAAAGACGCTTGCCGGACAAGCATGCCGGCTGATTAATGCCGACATGGAAAATCAGGCGAAAAGCTATGTCGTGGGACAGGCCGAGATCGCGGCGCGTCCGCTCGAAGCCGCGCTCTATCTCGTGGCGACGCCGATCGGCAATCTCGGCGACATCACGCTGCGGGCGCTGGAGACGATCGCGGCGGCCGACGTGCTGGCCTGCGAGGATACTCGCGTGACGCGGGTGCTGCTCGACCGCTACGGGATCAGGCAGCGGCCGATGGCCTACCACGAGCACAACGCCGCCGAGGCCGGCCCGAAATTGATCGCGGCGCTGGAGCAGGGAAGAAGCGTCGCGCTGGTGTCGGACGCCGGCACGCCGCTGGTTTCCGATCCCGGTTTTCGCCTCGTCGAACAGGCGCAGGCAGCGGGCATCAGGGTGGTGCCGATACCGGGCCCCTCGGCGGTGCTTGCCGCGCTGACGGCATCCGGCCTGCCGTCCGATGCGTTTCTTTTTGCCGGCTTCCTGCCGGTGAAGGACGGACAGCTCAGGACCCGGCTATCGCAGCTCATCGTGGTGCCAGCGACGCTGATCTTCTTCGAATCGCCGAGGCGGCTCGCCGACACGCTGGTTGCGATGGCCGAAGTCTATGGCGAGAGACCGGCGGCGATCGGGCGCGAGCTGACCAAGACGTTCGAGGAGATGCGCACCGGGACACTTGGGGCGCTGGCCGCGCACTATGCCGAGGCGCCGACGCCGAAGGGCGAGGTCGTGATCTGCGTCGGCCCGCCCACCGAAACGGTGGAGGCGCCGGAAGATGTCGACCGGTTGCTGCTGTCGCTTGCCGGGGAAATGCCGGCGTCGAAGGCGGCCGCCGAGGCGGCGCGGATGACAGGACAGCCCAAGCAGGCCCTGTACCGCCGGCTGATGGACCTGAAGGACGGCTGATTTGGCGGACCTGAGGTCACGGCGGAAGGCCTACCGGCGCGGACATTCGAGCGAATGGGTGGCGGCGGCGGCGCTGATGCTGAAGGGATTTCGCATCGTCGCGCGGCGCTATCGCACAAAACTCGGCGAGATCGACCTGATCGCGCGACGCGGCGACCTGGTGCTGATCGTCGAGGTGAAGGCGAGGAAAACGCTGACCGGGGCGATGGAGGCGATCGCGCATCAGTCCGAGCGCCGCATCGAGGGCGCCGCCGACCTTTGGCTCGCACGCCAGCCGGACTACGCCAGACTGTCGGTGCGCTTCGACATGGTGGCCGTGCTGCCGTGGCGCTGGCCGGTACATGTGGAGAACGTGTTTTACGGGCGAAACTGAGGATTCGGATCAGGTCGACCAACCCTGTGCCGGCGCGCAATCCGCTTGAAACCAATCCCTGCGACCGCTATCGGCAGGCAAGTCCGGTTCAAGCCGGCCATCCGGAGACCCGACATGACGCTTCCCGACAGACTGAACAGCGATCCGCGCAGCCCGTTCCACGATGCCGAACTGCTGGAACGCGGCGTCGGCATCCGGTTCAACGGCAAGGAGCGCAAGGACGTCGAGGAGTATTGCGTGAGCGAAGGCTGGATCCGCGTGCCGGCTGGCAATTCGAAGGACCGCTTCGGCCAGCCGATGACCATCAAGCTGAAGGGCACGGTCGAGCCGTTCGTGCCGGAGTGAGCAGCGGCATCCGTCAGGAGCTCGAACAAGGGTTACACTCAGGGCGCCTATCGTCGGCGCGCAGGTCCCGCTCAATTCTGCCCCACCCCCACCCCTGACCCCTCCCCGCAAGGGGGAAGGGAATCGATTCAGCGCCTTGTGACCCGCATGGGCAGGCCGCCCTGCGGCTGGGTGGTCAGCTTCTGCACCGGCCACGGCTTCGTGTCCGCCGTGGTGTCGAAGCGATAGCGCGACATCAGCACGGCGAGCGCAATGACTGCTTCCTGCATGGCGAAGCTCGCGCCGATGCAGACACGCGGGCCGGCGCCGAAGGGAAGGTACTGGTAGCGGTCGATGCTGCCCCGGTTTTCCGGGTGGAAGCGCTGGGGCATGAAGGCGTCGGGCTGGTCCCACAGCTTGCGGTGGCGATGGACGGTCCACGGCATGATCAGCACGGCCGCCTTGGGCGGTATGTAAAGATCGCGCCACTGCTCCGGCTCGATCGGCTCGCGGTTGATCGAGGGCGCGGGCGGATAGAGGCGCAGCGCCTCCTCGAAGGCGGCGCGGGTCAGCGGCATGACGTCGAGCCACTTCACCGGGTCCGGTTCGCGCGCCAGCACCGCGTCGATTTCCGCTTCGATCGGCGCGCGCTCCCATGGCGCTTCGGCGAGGCAGTAGATGGTCCAGCCGAGCGCACGGGCGGTGGTTTCGTGGCCGGCGCCGATGAAGGTGATGATGTTGTCCTCGATCTCGCCGCGGGTCAGGCCATTCGGCCCCTCCGCCTGCAGCAGCAGCGTGAGGAAATCCTCCGGGACGGTGTCGGGCGAATGCGTCAGCCTGTCGCTGCGCATGGCGATGGTGTCGGCGACGATGCTGCGGAAATAGGCCATTGTCTTGCGGCCACGGAGGCGGGTGAGGCGCGGCAGCCATTCCGGCGCGCGAAGCAAGTCGAGGGGGTCGACGCGGCCCATGGTCTCGAAAAGCCGGTCGATCTGGTGGGCGAAGCTGCCCGGCTCGCCTGCGATCTCGCCGGAAAACAGCGTCTCGGCCAGGATGTCGTAGGTGAGGTTGGTCATGTCGACGGCGATGTCGTGAACGCCGCCTTCCTCGTAGCGCTCGGCGAAGGCTTCGCTGCGCTCCAGCATGGGGCGGGCAAAGCCGAAAATGTGGCGTGGCGTGAAGATCGGCGCCATCGCCTTGCGCGAACGCTTCCAGACGTCGCCTTCGGCGGTCAAAAGCCCGTCGCGCAGGATGGGCCGGAGCACCATCTGGCGCACCGTCGCCATGCGGTAATTCTTGACGTTGTCGACCAGCACATGGCGGATCAGGGCCGGGTCGTTGGCGATGACCAGAGGACCGCCGACGCCGGTGACCGAAATATAGGGCTCGTTGTAGGACGGCTCGCCCCAGAGTTCGAGCGGATTGCGGTAGACGATCCGCATCATCTGCAGCATCGACGGCGGCTGCGTGCGCGGCACGGGCGCCGGCGGCACGAACGGGGCTGGCTTGTGGTCCATGAACGGCTCCGCTGCTCAACTCCTCATGTAGTACGCAGGAGCGACCGCCGCCATACGCGGATCAGCGCAGTTCGACCGGGATGACGGTGGTTTCCTTGATCTCCTCCATGACGAAGGAGGCCGAAACATCCGACAGCGGCACCCTAGCGATCAGCCGCTGGTAGAGCCTGTCATAGGCCTTCACGTCGGCGACGCGGGCGCGCAGCACATAGTCGAGGTCGCCGGACATGCGATAAACGCCGGTGATCTCAGGAAACGAAACGACGGCAGAACGGAACTGCGCCAGCCAGTCTGGGTCGTGGTGCGAGGTGCGGACAAGGATGAAGACCGAAAGCCCGACGCCGACCTTCTCGGCATCGACCAGCGCGACCCTGCCGGTGATGGTGCCGTCGTCCTCGAGCCGCTTGAGACGGCGCCAGCAGGCATTGCGCGACAGGCTGACCCGCGCCGACAACTGGTCGACCGACAGAGTGGCGTCACGTTGCAGCTCGGCGAGGATCTTACGATCCATATTGTCCAGTTCTGAGGCCATTGTGGGATGAATGTCCCAATTTTCGTGATAGTGCAATGATAGTTTGGGACAAAACGATCAGGAGAAAGGGGCATTCTGCACGAATTGACCGAGGGAGTAGCCGATGTCCGCGCGACTGACGAAACTGTTCACCGACCATCCGGCTTCCGTCGACGAAAGCTACTTCGGCCATATGGCCTTCGCCGGCTGGTTCGCGTCGAGGCTCTTCCTGGCGGGCGGCGCGGCGCTGGTGCATGCATTCCTGCCGTTCCTGTGCGAAACGACGGCAAGCCGGATCGTGCGCGAATTGTATGAGCGCACGAGCAAGCGCGGACAGGTCATTGCGCAGCACGCGGCGAGCCGCTGACAGCCGCGCCCGTACTGAAGCGTTCCAGCTTCCAAGCCCAACTCTCCTGACAGGATTTGTCAGTTGCAGCGTGTAGTCTTTGCCCGAGCAGGGACGACACGATGACGGCAGACAAGAGTGAAGCCGCGCCGGCGCTGAAGGAAATCTTCAACCGCGAACGGTTGCAGCATATTGCTCGCGAGACCGCAGCGGTGTGGCCGCAATTCGACGGCAAGCGCTTCATGAAGCTCGCGACATCAGGGCTCGACGATCTCGGCATCATGCAGCGCATGCGCCAGACCGCCATCAGCCTGCATGACACGCTGCCCGAGGATTTCCCCAGGGCGTTGGCGATCCTGAAAGAGCTCGCGCCCCGCATCGGCCACGGCTTTGCATCGATCACGCTTCCCGAATTCGTCGCGCTCTACGGGCAGAACCATTTCAAGCAATCGCTCGATGCCTTGAAATTCTTCACGCGCTTCGGCTCGTCGGAATTCGCGATCCGCCATTTTCTCGCTGCCGATTTCGACCGCACTCTTCACGTCATGCGCGGATGGGCGGACGACGGCAGCGAACATGTGCGCCGGCTGGCGAGCGAAGGTTCTCGACCGCGCCTGCCCTGGTCGTTCCAGTTGAAAAACCTGATCGCCGACCCCTCGCCCACGGCGCCGATCCTGGAAACGCTGAAGGCAGACCCGAGCCTCTATGTCAGGAAGTCCGTAGCGAACCACCTCAATGACATCGGCAAGGACCATCCGGACCTGCTGGTGGAGCGCGTTTCGGGCTGGGACCGGGACGACAGGCAGACGGCGTGGATCGTCAGGCACGCGTTGCGCACGCTGATCAAGAAGGGCGACGCCCGCGCGCTGGCGCTGATCGGCACGACAGGCAAGGCGGAGGTCAGGGTGGATGCGTTTTCGGTTGAGCCGGCGCGGATCAAGCTCGGCGACCGGATCACCACGAAGGCGACGCTGGTCTCGACCTCGACGGCGCCGCAGCGGCTGGTCATCGACTATGCCATCCATTACCCGAAGAAGAACGGCGTCTCGCGCAAGGTGTTCAAGCTCAAGGAAATCGAGCTTGCCGCAGACGGCAAATGCGACCTTGCAATCAGCCAGACCGTGAAGGACTTCACCACGCGCAAGCACAATGCCGGGTTTCACCTGATGGAGCTGATGGTCAACGGCGAGGTGGTGGGGACCAGCGGGTTCCAACTCGATAACTGACGCCGGCAGACCGTCGGGAGCCGCGCCCTTGGCGGAAATTCGTTGCCGACCCATTTACAAGCATGCGTTTCCATCGTTCCGCGGCGTCATGGTTTTAGGGAGCCTGCATGCTCCCGAGCGAAGCGGCGGCTGATGTCGCCGCCTTCCTCGACATGGCGGAACGGCATGGCTATATAGCCGGCCATCCAACGGAATCCCGGCATGGCTGAAGATATCAAACAGGCGGTCGCACGCCGCCGCACTTTCGCGATCATCGCGCACCCGGACGCCGGCAAGACGACGCTGACCGAAAAGCTGCTGCTGTTCGGCGGCGCGATCCAGCTTGCCGGCGAGGTGAAGGCCAAGAAGGATCGCATGAACACGCGCTCCGATTGGATGAAGATCGAGCGCGAGCGCGGCATTTCGGTCGTCACATCGGTGATGACCTTCGAATATGGCGACAACGTCTTCAACCTGCTCGACACGCCAGGCCACGAGGATTTTGCCGACGACACCTACCGCACGCTGTCGGCGGTGGATTCGGCGGTCATGGTGATCGACGCGGCGAAGGGCATCGAGCCGCGCACGCTAAAACTGTTCGAGGTGTGCCGGCTGCGCGACATTCCGATCGTCACCTTCGTCAACAAGATGGACCGCGAGGCGCGCAACACCTACGAGATCCTCGACGAGATCGAGCAGAAGCTGGCGCTCGACACCGCGCCGATCACCTGGCCGGTCGGCCAGGGCAAGACCTTCTCGGGCACCTATCACCTGGCGCAGAACGCGGTGCGCCGCGGCGACGCCGAGGCCGAACGCACCAAGGTGAACGGACCGGACTCCGACAATGTCGCCGGCCTGCTGCCCGAAAACGAACGCGCGACGCTGATCGAGGAGCTGGAGCTTGCGCGCGAGGCGTGCCGGCCGTTCGACATGACCGCCTTCCGCGAAGGCCACCTGACGCCGGTCTATTTCGGGTCGGCGCTGAGGAATTTCGGCGTGCGCGACCTGATCGAGGGACTGGGCGCCTATGCGCCGCCGCCGCGCGACCAGGAGGCCGACACACGCGTGGTGCATGCGACCGAGCCGAAGATGACCAGCTTCGTGTTCAAGATCCAGGCCAACATGGACCCCAATCACCGCGACCGCATCGCCTTCGTTCGCGTCTGCTCAGGCACGCTGGAACGCGGCATGAAGGCCAAGCTGGTGCGCACCGGCAAGCCGATGAGCCTTTCGGCGCCGCAGTTCTTCTTCGCACGCTCGCGCATCACCGCAGACGAGGCTTTCGCCGGCGACGTGGTCGGCATTCCCAACCACGGCACGCTGAGGATCGGCGACACGCTGACCGAGGGCGAGGACCTATTGTTCCGGGGCGTGCCCAATTTCGCGCCGGAGATACTGAGGCGCGTTCGGCTGGGCGACGCGATGAAGGCCAAGAAGCTCAAGGAAGCGCTGCAGCAGATGGCCGAGGAAGGCGTGGTGCAGCTTTTCCAGCCCGAGGACGGTTCGCCGGCAATCGTCGGCGTGGTCGGCGCGCTGCAACTCGACGTTCTCAAGGAACGGCTGGCCTTCGAATATACGCTGCCGGTCGATTTCGAGACGGCGCGCTTCTCGGTCTGCCGCTGGATTTCGGCCGACAGCAAGCTTGAGGTGGAGCGCTTCATCGAGGCGCATCGCGGCGACATCGCCCGCGACCTTGACGGCGACCCGGTGTTCCTCGCACCGCACGAATTCGGACTGAACTACGAGGCCGACCGCTGGAAGCAGATCAGCTTCGCCGCCATCAAGGACTACCAGATCCGCGACAAGGCGGCTTGAAGGCCGCTTCCAGGGACGCTTCCGCATGCTAGGGTTCGGCCGAAGGGGCGGTTCGGAAATACGCATGATCGACAAGACCGCTATCGACGACCTGATCGACTGGATGATCGACGGCGCGCGGCCGGGCGGAAGCGCGCGGGCGCTCATTGAGGGAATCGGGCGACGCCTCGTCGGCGCGGGCGTGCCGATAGGACGCTTCGCTATCTTTGTGTCGACGCTGCATCCCAACATCGCCGGACGCCGCCTGCTGTGGACGCCCGAGGACGGCATGACGATGACCGAGGGCGGCATCGACCTCTATTCGCGCGACGACTATGTCAGGAACCCGCTGCCGACCGTGACCTCGAAGCAGGTGACGATCCGCAGGCGGCTGACCAATCCCGCGATGATCACCGACTATCCGATCCTTGCCGAACTGGTGGCGGAAGGATTCACCGACTATGTGGCGCAGCCGTTGATCTTCACCAACGGCGAGACTCACGCCGCGACATGGTCGACCAGGCAGGAGGGCGGCTGGAGCGAGGATGCCATCACCGTCTTCGAGCGCATCAGGCGACCGCTGGCGCGGCTGGTGGAAGCCTATCTGCTGCGGCTGAACGCGGCGTCGATCATCTCGGCCTATGTCGGGCGCAACAGCGGCGAACAGATCCTGCAGGGGCGCATCCATCGTGGCGACGGCGAGGAGATCGATGCTGCGATCCTGTTCACCGACCTGATTGGGTTCGCCACCCTGTCGAACACGCGCAGCGGCCACGAACTGGTCACGCTGCTCAACGATGCCTACGACGTCATGGTGCCGCCGGTGGAGGCGCATGGCGGCGAAATCCTGAAGTTCCTGGGCGACGGATTTTTTGCGATTTTTCCATATGGCGGCAAGGTTACGCTCGCCCAAGCGGTCAAGGCGGCGAGCGAGACGGTCAGCGAAGCTGAAGCCAGGCTCGCCGAGGCCGGAGGGCTGGTCGGTTTCCGCTCGGCGATCCATGCCGGCCGCTTCCACTATGGCAACATAGGCGGCGCAAACCGGCTCGACTTCACCGCCATCGGCCAGCCGGTAAACTACGCGGCGCGTCTGCTCGCCGCCGCATCCGACCTAGACCTGACGCGGGTAGCGTCGGCGGCGACAGTAGAGCACCTCCGCCTGCCGCCGAGGCTCGCTGCCGAGGTAGCCTTCAAGGGATTCGAGGGACCGCAGCCAATCTATTCTTATTGATCGAGGGGATCAGGCTGCGGCCGACACGCCCTGATCGAAGATGGCGAGATTGCGGCCGCGATTCTTGGCCTCGTAGAGACGCTTGTCGGCGGCGCGCACCAGGTCCGACACGTTGGCGTCGGTCATGCAGATGGTCCCGCCGATCGAGACGGTGAGCGGCACGATGCGCTCATCGTGCGGGTGGAAGCGGATCAGTTCGACCTCGCGGCGGATGCGCTCTGCGACATGCATCGCTTCCTGGTCGCTGGCGCCAATGAGATAG
>Ga0335394_10001335_pt1 | contig 27626 bp, 25 predicted proteins | sample MAT03_FD_205741 | JGI IMG/M metagenome (GOLD analysis project Ga0335394, IMG submission 205741) | Freshwater microbial communities from Lake Fryxell liftoff mats and glacier meltwater in Antarctica - MAT-03 (spades assembly) (version 2) ...
TAGTGGCGAGGGCTTAGTGGCAGTGATTTTAGTTGCAGTTTCCTTACTCACTTTGAGTTTAAGACTTCGCAGCCATCATATAGTATACGCTGTGTTTGCTGCCTTTGGTAGTGCGATCGCATACGCATTTTTGATTCTTTTGAGGTTAGCACCACCTATCTTCCAATTTTCTAGTCAACCAGCCTGGTCAGAGTTATATTTACCTCTGATTTTTTTTGGTTCTGTGGGCTTCTTTATCAGCTTCTGGTTAGGAGTGAGTTACTACCTAATTGTCCCTGGATTGCGCTTTTTAGGGTGGCGATGAAAGAGGAAGGAGGGATTCCTATATTTAGGACTTGCGTAAGAGGATGTTTGAAAAGTTTTTGGCTGTGATTTTAGGCACTTGATTGATCCCCCTAACCCCCATTAAGAAGGCTACGGTGTACACACAAATCTTTTAGAGTTACTGCATAACGTCGGGTAAGTTATTTTTTGCAGGTCGATGCAACAAAGGTGCGAGTCGATGCAACAAAGATGCGAGTCGATGCAACAAAGATGCGAGTCGATGCAACAAAGGTGCGAGTCGATGCAACAAAGGTGCGAGTCGATGCAACAAAGATGCGAGTCGATGCAACAAAGGTGCGAGTCGATGCAACAAAGATGCGAGTCGATAACCGAGGACTTAACCTTAATTTACGCTCATAATCTTGAGAATAACTTGGCGATGGATGTTTTGGTTAGAGCCGTTACAATTCAGGCTGCGGATAATTCGGGAATCTCTGTAGAGCAGGTAGTCGCTATATATACTTTGGTAACGGCAACCAAGGAAGTACAAGTGTAATTGGCATTAGCAACCTAGTCAGCCAGGAACCTGTTCAAATCTTTCTAAACGGTAGTAACTGGTCTGAGGATATTACTCCTTTAATCAACGCCTTTAATCAACAAGTTTTGCGAACTTCCGAACATTCATCACCAAGGTTAAATTAAAGTTAGGCTCTTTAATGGGGAAACTTTAAAGGCGATACTCTTTCAGAGTCACTCCGCGATCGCACTTTGGGCAAACATCAGGGGCGATTGGTATACTGAGAACAACTTTTAGAAAGGGCGATCGCATCATGACGACACGCGAACTCTTATTCCAGGAATTAGCAAACACGTCCGATGAACTATTGCTGCCGATGCTGCAATTTTTGCAATTCCTCAAAGCGCATCCGATTCAATCTGCTGAACTTGAACTTGAAACCTTGGAAACCATCATCAGTATTCGGCAGGGATTAGCCGAGTTTGATCGCGGTGAAGGACTTCCCGCTACTCAAGCCTTAGAAGAACTGCGTCATCGACTCCAGATTCCCCCTCGCCCATGACTTATCAGGTTTTACTCCAGCCAACTGCGTTTCAAGATATAGAAAACACTTATCGTTGGATGTGTGACAACATTGATGCTGAAACTGCTAATCAATGGTATTACGACCTGCAAGATGAGATTGCCTCCCTGCAACTGTTTCCCAAACGATGCCCAATAGCACCCGAAGCACCTGCAATTGGGCGAGAAATTCGTCAACTCTTCGTCGGCAAACGTAGACAATATCGAGTGTTGTTTGTGGTTGAGGAGGATGTTGTGGCTATTGACTTTACTAAATTATTAGATGTAGGTAGTCAAAATGAGTGCAGAACAAGAGTTATTAACTAAGTGGCGTTCCCTTCCACAAGACAAACAGGAAGAAGTTTTAGATTTTGTCGAATTTCTTCGCTTGAAAACCTCTGGAAACAAAACTCCTTTGGGAGAACGTTTACGCCAAATTCGCTCTAGGATAGTTGCTTCTGGTGAACCTTTATTAAGTCGAGATGAAATAGAAAAAGAAATTGCTAGTCGTCGCGGGGGATTACAGGAAACTGACGCATGAAAATCACTTTTATTGATTCTGGAGTATTGGTAACTGCGGCGCGTGGTGTGGGAGAAGATTCAGAGAAAGCTCTGGAAATTTTAGCAGATTCAAACCGTGAATTTGCTTCGAGCAAATTTATTAAAATGGAGGTAATGCCTAAAGCAATTTACAATCGAAAAACAGCAGAAGCTGAATTTTACGAATCATTCTTTAGTGCGGTCACTTACTGGAATAACGATATAGAAAAAGTAATACAAGATGCTTATCACATTGCTTGTCAGTATGGTTTAGCAGCTATGGACGCACTTCATGTAGCTGCGGCGTTGTCAGTTGGTGCAGAGGAATTTATGACAACTGAGAAAAAAACAAAGCCTATGTTTAGAGTATTTAGTATTAATGTGATGTCTATTTTTGATTAATTTTTTATTGTCGATATTCTAGAGTGATGTCTAAAGGATAAACAGGAACGTAGAATATTAAATTAACAAAGCCTGTAGGCAAAAATAAAGTAGTGGTGGGGAAAAGGGGAAGGGAGACAAAAGATTTTAGCCTTCGTACTTTTGGGAAACGTTAAAGGCGATACTCTTTCAGAGTCACTCCGCGATCGCACTTTGGGGAAACTTCACAGGCGATTGGTATACTGAGAACAACTTTTAGAAAGGGCGATCATCGCCTTTGACCAATCAACCAAAAATATTACGGCGTTGAAGACTCTTAAATCGGTTTGTCAGAATCAAATGGATTCCACAATCTCAGTTGAGTGATCCAAGAGAAATCATCTGTATTTCTTGTGATCAAAGTTAGTCCATAAACTAAAGCAGTACTAGCAATAATCCCATCACCTAAAGTCATTCGTTTTTGTTGTCTGAGCATTACTGCTTGCTTTAACACATCCTGAGATATTGGTAAAACTTGAGAAACTTGAAAGAAATCTTCAAAATACTGACGTTGAGCATCATTTAATTGATGATAGCCTAAAACTTCCAGGTAACTGAGTGCGGATACCGCAGGTGCATATTCAGCGATTAACTCTCTTAGCTTGTTATGTTCTATTTGAGCAGAATAGATAATTATATTGCTATCAAGTAGCATATTTTACCTTTCAGGAAGTAACCGATCTTGGCGGATTTCCTGTTGCCACGTAACCGGATTAACATCAGTTATATCTTGATTCATAGTGATTTTTTCTAAAATCTCAGCCATTTTCCGTCCCCGTGCTTTTTTATCTAAAGTTTTTGGCTGCTGATGTTTTGCCCAGAGAAACTCTACAAAATCTAAAACCTGTTGCTGCTCTTGTACCGATAATGCTTCTACAGTTTGTAAAATCTGCTGACACAAATAAGACATTGTTATCAGATTTAGAAAGATATCTCTAATTATGACAAATATTGTGCGATGGGCGATCGCATTTTAGGGAGTTCACCAAAGCAATTGATTATTTTTTTATTTGGAAGTCCCTTGTATGGGAGGATGCCATTGAGGTTGTGCGAATTCTATACGCAACACAATATATCAGCAGCATTTTGGATGGTGACGGATAAGGGGCGATACTCTTTCAGAGTCACTCCGTGAACGCACTTTGGGGAAGTTTTCCTAAATTGAGAATTGCTGATATTGGGATAAATCCCTCCTGTCCTCTGCCTTTATTGTTAATCCAATACCTAAAAACAAGATCCCCCTAGTCGTATTTTTCATCGAGCTAGGGGGATCACATATATGGTAGTCTATAATTGGTTCGGTATAGTTGCTGACGATTCGATTCTATAGCTTATATTTTAGCTTGAGTAGTATTATCATTAGAATTTATAGTATTTTCACAGGTTCTTAATCAATGCTTCATCCGTGTTGTTCAATACGGAAGCCGTATATGTAATTATGGCAGTACACAGTGTTCGTTATTTGTCATAATTGTAAATATCTCTAAAAAATATGAAACTTAAGATTGTCGCTACCGTCGCCCTGTTAGCTTGTTTTGGGTTTGCAGAGCAGAGCCTCGCATTAAATCAGCAAGACTTGGATCAATTGAAAGCAGCAAGTGCCTGTCCCCGGTGTGATTTGAGTAGTGCTGACCTAACTCAAGTGAATCTAACTGGAGCAAATTTGCGCGGGGCTAACTTGAGCGGTGCTACTTTATCTGAAGCTAATCTCACAAATGCCGATCTCACTGGTGCAAATCTAGAAGGTGCAATTCTGAATTCGGCGAATCTCAGTGGCGCTTCCTTAACAGGTGCAAATTTGAAATCAGCATCCTTAGAAAATGCCGATCTGTCTTATGCTGGTTTCATCAGCGCCAATTTGGAAGCAGCAAACTTAAAAAATGCCAAGTTACAGTTTACTAATTTTCGAGGAGCTAACTTCCGATTAACAACTCTGGCTAATGGTGTCGTCACATCGGACAAACCCTATGGCTGGTCATTAGAGCGTGTAAATACCAGAGAATGTAACGAGTTCAAACCTGAAGATACTCTAGGCACAACCTGCTACACAAAATAAACTGGGGCATTGGACATTGGGCATTGGGCAAAACAGTTCCGTTAGCGGTAGCGGGGCGTTTAGCCCGTTCCCAGTTTTGAGTGCTGAGTAAAGAAATGAGATCCCTACTCAGCACTCAGCACTCATTACTCAGCACTCGTGAAGGGCATTGGGCATTGGTTATTCTCTCTCATCTTCCCCTGCCCCTCCGCTTCTTCTCAACTATCCTTGTCTAGCAAAAGCATTTTCTTTGTTAACAGTTCTTTATCATGGGAAAAAAGCCTGTAGATTAATTGAATCAATGCTTACCCGTATTAAAGACTCAGCAGCAAAACTAGCTCCACGCTTAATTGAAATTCGCCGCCACATCCACTCTCACCCAGAACTCAGCGGCCAGGAGTACCAAACAGCAGCCTTCGTGGCTGGTGTTCTATCTTCGAGTGGTCTGCATGTGAAAGAAGGAGTTGGCAAAACAGGTGTCATTGGAGAACTGCAAGGTACTAATCAAAATGACCGTTTATTAGCAATTCGCACCGATATGGATGCCTTGCCAATTCAAGAACGCACCGATTTGGAATACGCCTCTCGTGCAGAGGGTATTATGCACGCTTGCGGTCACGATGTCCACACCACAGTCGGGTTAGGTACAGCGATGGTGCTGTCCCAAGTGGCAGAGGAGTTGGGTAGTAAAGTGCGGTTTTTATTTCAGCCAGCCGAGGAAATTGCCCAAGGAGCAAGCTGGATGGTGAAAGATGGGGCAATGGAAAACGTCTCGGCTTTATTAGGGGTTCATGTTTTCCCTTCTATACCCGCAGGTTCTATTGGCGTGCGTTACGGGGCACTGACAGCCGCCGCTGATGATTTAGAGATTCTGATTATGGGAGAATCTGGACATGGGGCGCGTCCTCATGAGGCGATTGATGCAATTTGGATTGCTTCTCAAGTAATTACGGGACTGCAACAAGCCATCAGCCGGACGCAAAATCCCTTGCGTCCTGTAGTGTTGAGCATAGGGAAGATTAATGGTGGCAGAGCGCCGAATATAATAGCTGATAAAGTGCAGTTATTGGGAACTGTGCGATCGCTCCATCCCGAAACTCGTGCCCATCTCCCGAAGTGGATTGAAAATATTGTAGCTAATATCTGCTGTACTTACGGGGCAAGCTATCAAGTCAATTATCGCCAAGGCGTGCCCAGTGTCCAAAATGATTATGCTCTGACGCAATTATTACAATCAGCCGCAGAAGAAGCTTGGAGCAGCGATCGCGTTCAAGTCTTACCCGAACCTTCTCTTGGTGCCGAAGATTTTTCTATCTATTTGGAACACGCCCCTGGTTCCATGTTTCGCTTAGGTGTAGGCTACAAGGAAAGACTTATTAACCACCCATTACATCATCCCCAATTTGAAGTCGATGAATCTGCTATTATCACCGGGGTTGTGACTATGGCTTATGCCGCTTATAAATATTGTCAATCACCCCAGAGTTAATAAATTGCCATAGTAGGGAATATATCTGTTTAGTGGGGACGCACAGCTAGTTGTACGCTCCCGCCGCGTCTTGCATCAATGCTGTATCACTCATTACTAGTAGTCTGTAAAATTCATTTTGACGGGTTGGTAGTGCGAGCATCTTGCTCGCGTTGTGAGCGAGCAAGATGCTCGCACTACCCATTAATTATTTATTGACAGAGTACTAGTTACCAACAACCCGCAAAAATTATAATTGCTGGCGCGCAGTAGTTTAAGCTTTGACTTTAGCTTTTGACCAAACGCCGTTTTCATCTTCATCATATTGCTGATGAACAGACTCCCAGGCAGATTGTTCAGCCGTAAACTCGTCACTTCTCTCATTTAATACAACGTTATAGCGCTCAATGAATGTATTTTGAGCTTCTTGAGAAAGATGAGCGCGAACCTCAGGAGACAAATCTTCTGGACTGTTGCACTGTCCAGAACAAGAACGAGCCAGAGTTTTTTCAATTGTGTGAATTTCTTCGGCACCAGCACCTTCGAGCAGCAATTGAAATTCGCCAGCGCGATCGCTTGGAACTTCTATCATTGTTAAAAACTCGCCAGCTTGTAAGCGGGTTTGGTAGATAGTCGCTTTATCTTCTGGCATCCCCAAAGTAGTCAGAACCGATACTAAACCTACACCAGCACTACCTGCGATCGCACCACTGGCTGCCCCCAACAGTACTGCACCTATGGGTCCTGCTGCCACAATTGAGCCGACAAAGGGAATAACCAGTAAGCCTACACCCGTAAGCAAGCTAAGGAAGGAACCAAACAATGAACCAAAAATAGCCCCTGTTCTCAAACCTCCGAGAATTACATCCTTCTTAGTAATAAAGCCAGCGATTCTCGTTTCCGACTGAAAATTTCTGCCCATGACCGAAATATGATCTTTAGGCACACCCCTATCTAATAAACATCGAATCACATCATCAATTTGCTTCTGTTCTTTGAATGCAGCAGATATAGTACGTTCTGCTTTATATACTTCTGGCACTTAAATACCCCTTGTATTATGTTGTTTTTGCAATAAATATCGTGAATAGGTAGATGCAGACAAATTAATTCTTTCACACCAATTGAGGCAGAAATCAATCCTCCCTCAACTGGTTTCACAGACTGCTATCCTCAAATCAGACGTTATAAGTTACACACCTACAGGTGTCTTAGCTTCTGATGCTGGCTTTCTACCATCTGGGTCTAATGCTTCCCCTTCAATAAACGAACGTAGCATCCAAGCTATTTGCTCATGCTCTTCTAAGAGTCCAGTTAAAAAGTCAGCAGTTCCTTGATCGTGGAACTCTTCACCAGACTTATCTACATGGTCTCTTAAGTTACGAATAACCTGCTCGTGATCATCTACTAGATTAGCTACCATCCCCGTTGCTGTAGGAACATTACCAGCGTGTTCTTTGAGGGTAGCAATCTTGAGAAATCCTTCCATTGTGCCAATTGGGAAACCGCCCAAAGCACGAACCCGTTCTGCTAAGGCATCAATATTTAGAGTCAGCTTTTGGTAGTGTTCTTCCCAAAGCTGGTGTAAAGAGCGGAACTGAGGTCCGACGACATCCCAGTGATACTTTTTGGTTTTCACCAATAGTAGATAGGCATCTGCCAAATCTTGATTTAACAGATTAATCACACCTTGACGCTGTTCTTCCGTCAAACCAATATTTATCGCACGCATTGTTTTTCATCCATAAGCAAACTTATTTACTAACTTCTCAAATTTTCAACATCATCCACATCAACCAAAGGAAATATTGTAAGTTTAAAATAATTATTACATTCGTGATTATACCTATGCCTTAATAGGTAGTATCAAGCCAATAATCTAGTAATTAGCGAACTTTATTGATTTTTTTCAGATACAACAATAAAGGGTATTACTGAATCTAGGGATGAAATTTTATCTATTGAAATGTAAAACTCCTAATCCTCTCTGCGTTTGGGCATGAGATAAATCATTCCGCAACTATGCTATGCCTACTAGTTAGTAATGGGTTACTACTTTTACGCAATTACCCATTACTATTGAAAAATTATCAAAAGATTAATCTTGTGACTTACCTGTAACTTTTTTCAACAAATTCTTTACATTTTCTTCCACTGAGGTTGAACTTTGGGAATTTTCAGGACGCTTCTGCTTGTCAATATCAGCAGATCCTTGAACCTCATTCAGTCCTTCGTTAGACTCTTTTTGAACCTTTCTCATTCCATATGGGGGTGCTTTAGCAGCTTCGTCAGTTTTGCGCTGAATGTCAAGCAGTTGTGTAGTAGCTTCGGTAGGGTCACTTTGGTAGCTATCGATCGCAAAAGCAGGAAAAGCACTAGATAACAATAGCAAGGCACAAGTAAAAGCCACAACCAGAAAACGTACTGGACTTAAGATAGATAGAACAGAAGCAATAATCTTCATTGGAAATCCTCGATAACAGCCTTAACAACGCAGAACTTTTATTCAAATAGCGGAGCTTATACCTTTATTTGGCAAATTTGAGCAATAAAATTATAAGCTACACTTCCGTAAGTTCTTCAAAAATGAACATTACAAAGAAATTGTTTTTGCATTTGTGCATTAACTCAGGAGCGGTTAATGAGCAAATACTCTTGACGAGTTCTTTGTTCAAAGTTTGACTGATCCATTTTTACTTTGATGATTATACAGTGTACATCAATCTGTAGAATGAAATTCCTGTTATCTATAGCTATAAAAAAATCACTCTCTAGATGTATCGACTTAATGTAATTTTGACAGATTAATGGCTCTAATACTTATGTTTAGTTCTATTAGGGAGTTTAACAAAAAAATAATCCCAAGTTAAGGTGCAACCATAGCTCGACTTTAATGTAAAGAATTGATTCTTTGGGTATCTAAAATCGCCAGAGTAATATTTTTATCCTAAATTGCAAAAAAATTCAATCAAATTCCGTGACTTTTACCAATAACCCAATTACGTCGGAAAAACCGGGCTAAAGCTGACTCTTCCAGAGACAAATAAATGGGGCGTCCGTGGGGACAGGTGCGGGGGTTGCGAGTGCGTTGCCAATCATCTAAAAGTTTCTGCATTTCTTGCAGATTCATGGGTGTACCGTTACGAATGGCACTGCGACAGGCAACGGCTACTTGGGCTGTTTGTAAGTCACCTCCCCAACTAAGTTCTAAAATTGCTTCTGCACAGTCGTCTCGCTGCTGCAAAGGTGCGGGTAAGTTACGGACTGCCCAAAGTTGTTCGCCAAAGGGTTCTATATCTAAACCAATGCGTTGTAGTTGCGATACTTGCGCTGGCGACAATTGATAAAGAATAATTGGCGGTTCGATAGGCACAAGTTGCCAATTATCACATAATAGCTCATACAAAACTCGCTCATGGGCAATGTGCTGTTCTACTAACCACATACCAGCTAGATGTTCCGCCACAATATAAGTGTTGCTAACTTGAGCGACAGCTTTTAAGGAGTTAGGATTTGAGACGCGATTAATCGCGTCTGTACAAGGGTTAGAAGTCTTGTGATCTTCATTGGGATTTTGAGGATTGAAATTGTAACCGCCTTTAGCTTCTGCGGCTTTGAGTAATTTACTAACTCGTGTTGTGTGGACAGCTTCTTTGAGATTGCTAGAAGAGATGCTGAGTGCTTGGTTAATTGCTTGGGTAATTTGCTCTTGCCAATAAGTGATTTCGTTGAGGTAAATTTCTGTTTTTGCTGGATTGCGATTCCAGTTAATTTGATCGGGGGAAATGGCAAGATGTAAGAAACAAATTGGATAGCGATCGCGTGGTAATGTTCTATAAAATGCTGATAAAATTGTCTGCTCTAGTTCCGGTGTCTTAACCATCCGTCCATTGATTGCTACACGTACCCAATCTGGACGATGACGATGAGTGCGATCGGGTAATCCTACCACTAAGTTTAGTGAGGAGTTAGGAGTAGAGACGCGATTAATCTCGTCTGTACAGGAGTTTGGAGGATTGGGTATTTCGAGTTTCACTTCTTGCAAGTCACCTTGTCGCACCTGTGGTAAAATCTGCGGTAGCAGCTGCCCAGTTGTGGCAGCAGGACAGATGGTGAACCATTGACGGTCATTTTGACAAACCTGCCAGGTGACGTGAGGATGACACAGCGCAATTTGGTGAATTGTAGCTTGCACAGCTTTCATTTGCTGTGCTGCTGTGGGTAATCCCTGGCGGCGAGATGAGCAATTACCGAAAAGATGAGAAACTGTAACCACTGTACCAGGTGCGATCGCAGTTACTTCAACTTGCACAACTTCCCCGCCAGCCCCATAAATTATCCGCCATCCTAATTTTCCATCCACAGGACGACTCAAAATCTCCAAATCTGCCAGAGTCGTCAAACTATGCAACGCTTCACCACGAAACCCCAAACTATTAATTTTCCACAAATCGGCACTAGAGCGAATTTTACTAGTGCTGTGGGCTGTGGCTGCTTGTTGCAAGTCCTCTAAATTCATTCCACAACCATTATCTGCCACACGAATTCGCCATTGCTGTGGCCATAGAGAAACCACAATTCGCGTTGCACCTGCGTCTAGGGAATTTTCTACCAATTCCCGCACCACAGAAGCTAAAGAGTCGATTACCTCACCAGCTGTAATGAGATATACGACTTCTGTTGGTAGAGCTTGAATAGTAGATGCCATAAATTCTAGTTTATAGCTTTTGTGAACAAGGCAAGTGGGCGAGATAAGAAGTTGAAGAGGCGAATTTACGATAAATTTTGATTAATTGTCAAAAAAACTCAATTAAAATAGGACTTACGCACTAGACAAATTAACCGTGATGTGAATTAACGAAAATAGCTCGTTTCAGGCTTTTATTAATTATCTTTATGATCGTAAATAGACCACGCTGTAAGGGTTTAGCAATGCTAAACCCTTACGAAAGACGCAGGGTTAGCGCGTCTCAAAAGCTATTGACAAGAGGACTTGCCTGATCAGCAATTAGGTGGGAAAGAAAGTGACACCATCTGAGGTAGGGTAAGATTTAATTCATCGAACTGAATCAAAGCTTTTACATCACTAGTCTCAAGAGTGATGCTCACAAGATTGGTAGTGCAATTCGACACCATTGGGGAATTGAAAATTCTGTTCATTGGACATTGGATGTGATATTTGGTGAGGATGAATGTCGGATTCATTCTCTGCATAGTCCACAGAATTTTCCATTGCTCCGTCGCATTGCTCTCAATGCCTTAGAACGAGAATCTTCTTTCCGCCGCAGTATTCGCCAAAAGTCTCGGCGAGCCGCTATAAACGATCAGTATATGCTTTCCGTCTTGACGGCGGCTTTCTCAAACTCAACTCTCTCCTAGAATCCAACTGTCAATAGGGTTTGAGATGCGCTGGTTTATTAATTTCTAAGTAAGAGGATGCTCGAAAAGTCCAACTCACTTAGGGTGGCGCTGGCGGTGACTATGCTGCTAAATTCAAGTCGGAAATTTGCAAGTTTGCTAATTGAATTGTTGATTTTGAGTTCTTGGCGATCGCCTCTGTAGAAATAGAGAGGGCGATCGCAATTTTCGTAAGTAAAAGTTAATTAACCCCTTGTATTACTAATCTCTAGTCCCATGTCCTGAAGTCTGAGTTTTAGCTTCTGATGGCTCAGGCGCTAATTTCTGATACTTACCTGGATATTTGCGCTGAAAATATTCCTCCATAATTTCTAAAATCATCGGCGCAGCAATGCTACCACCACCGCCGCCAGAATGTTCAGCAAATGCCACAATCACCATTTCTGGCTGCTGGGCGGGGGCATAGGCACCAAACCAAGCGTGATTTTGTTTAACACGACCCTTCCAGGCTTCGGCGGTGCCACTCTTACCAGCAACTGGGGGAACTGTTGGCTGGTTTAAAGCTTTACCTGTACCTTCAGCTACTACTTTCCGCAGTCCATGACGAAGGATACTTATGGTTGTCGGCTTCATATTTAAAGATTGTCGCCAGCTTTTTGCTTCTTCATTGTCTTTAAGCAAATGCGGCTGGACTCGGTAGCCACCATTCGCAGGTACAGCAAACATGATGGCGACTTGTAGGGGTGTAGTTTGTAAAGCACCTTGACCAATTGACATATTGATGCTGTCGCCAACAGTCCAAGGTATCTTCCAAACTTTCTGCTTCCATGCCTCATCTGGTACTAAACCTTTTGTTTCTTCGTTAACAAACTCAAAGCCGGTTTTTGTACCAAATCCATACTTGCGAGTCCATTCGATCAAAATTGGCCCGCCAACTCCCCGACCAATTTGATAAAAGAAGGTATCACTACTCCACTGTAATGCTCCGACAAAACCCAACGGGCCAAATCCGGCGTGGTTCCACTCACCAAATCGGGTGCCGCCAAAGTTTAAGGAGCCGTAGGTTTGTAGTACTGTGCTAGGAGAAAATTTACCCGATTCTAGCGCGGCTGTGGTGGTAACAATTTTGAAGGTGCTAGCGGGAGGAAAAGCACTGAGGGCGCGATTGACCAAGGGATGATCTGCACCTTGTACAGTTTCCCAATCTTTTTGAGTAAGTTTCTGCTTCGAGAAAATATTTGGGTCAAAGGTGGGGTGAGATACCATTGCTAAAACGGCACCGTTCTTTGGGTCAAGTGCCACGATCGCCCCATTGCGATCGCCCAAAGCTTTTTCTGCTGTCTTTTGCATATCTAAATCTATGGTCAGGTGCAAATCATTACCAGCTTTCGCCTGTTTCTCACCCAAAACCCGCAGCGGTCTACCTGCACCATCCACTTCTACCCGTTGACCGCCCCATTCGCCCCGCAGAGTTTTCTCATAAGCTTTTTCAACTCCCATCTGACCAATTACATCACCTAATCTGTAGCCTTGCTGCTGCTTTTCTTTTAACTGCTCGGCGGTCAATTCGCGCGTATAGCCAAGTAAATGTGCTAATTGCTTACCGTGGGGGTAGTAGCGAACGGCTTCTGTCGAAATTTCCACATCTGGGAGTTCGCTTTGATACTCCTTCAATGCTGTGATTTGCGCTTCGTTCAAGTCACGAGCGACCCGAATCAGTGAAGAAGAGTTAGCCCCTGCCTCTTCTAGTTTCTTTTCCATCTCTTCTTGAGAAACCTCAATAATTTGAGATAGACGGGCTGCCACAACCGGCCAGGCTGGCTTAGTATGTGACATCGGCCACAAATATACAGAGCGAGGATAGCGAGTACTGGCTAGAAGTTTACCATCACGGTCAAAAATGTTGCCCCGTTCGGGTTGTTTAGGAATCATCCGAATTCGATTTGCCTCGGCTCGTTTTCGGTGGTTCGTTCCTTCAATAACTTGCAAGTATCCCAAACGAACACTGATTCCAGTCATCATCAATAGAGTAAATATGATTAAAAATATGGGCTGGAAACTTTGTCCAACTGTACGTGTATTTTTTTTCCCGCCAAGTGGAGATGGTTGCAGTAAAGTCATAAGACAAAGAATAATTCTTATAGCGGTATTTATTATTTGTACACAATTACCTTAAACTCATAGCCACTACTGGGCATAGAAGAATCAGGGCAGTATATTCCTGAACAACTGTTTTTGGCGGATACAATAAACCAAAGTGTCAAACCTAGTCTGCCCAATAGACTACATCAATTGACAAAATAACGTAATATCACGGTATTCTACTAACGATTATGGCTCAAATTGTCACGCAGAATCAGAGGGGGATAACAACTTTTCAGCCACTTGATGTTGAACTGCGTAACGTGTTCAAGTTTTTTAACCAAGAACCAGCAGTACATGGAATAGATTTGGATGTTAGACAGGGAGAATTTTTTAGTATTTTAGGCCCCTCCGGTTGTGGTAAAACAACAACACTGCGTTTAATTGCTGGGTTTGAAATCGCTGACGCTGGCAAGGTGTTGATTCAGGGTCAGTCTATGACTAATGTGCCGCCTTACCGCCGACCGGTCAATACTGTATTTCAAAGTTACGCTTTATTTAATCACCTAAATGTCTGGGATAACATTGCCTTTGGACTGCGGTTAAAAAAAATACCTAAATCGGAAATTGAAGCTAGAGTCCAAGAAGCTTTAAAATTAGTAAAAATGGAAAGTTTGCGATCGCGTTTTCCTGATCAACTTTCTGGTGGTCAACAGCAACGGGTCGCTTTAGCTAGGGCTTTAGTCAACCGTCCCACCGTCGTATTGCTAGATGAACCCTTAGGGGCGTTAGATTTAAAACTGCGTAAGGAAATGCAGGTTGAGTTATCAAATTTACACAAAGACTTAGGAGTAACCTTTGTGATGGTGACACACGACCAAGAGGAAGCATTGTGTTTGAGCGATCGCATTGCCGTGATGAATCAAGGCAAAATTGAGCAAGTTGGCACTCCTAGCCAAATTTATGAACGTCCCCAGACATCTTTTGTTGCTGATTTTATTGGCGATACTAATTTATTCAGTGGTGAAATTGTTGCGGTAAACTCCTCTGAGGTGCAAGTTTCGACGAAAACGGGACTCTCAATTATCATTAGTCGTGTTGAAGATACGCCAACTGAAATATCACAATCAGTGGTGGTAAGTGTACGTCCTGAGAAAATACAGCTTTCGCTTTATCCACCCAATTTGCCGACTAACTGTTTTGAAGGAAGGCTTGTCAACGTTATGTATTTGGGTACACACGTTAATTATGTTGTGGAATTAACAAATGGTATTACCATCAATGTGTTACAACCCAATACTTTTGGCGGTTTCCCAGACCGTGACACACCTATCTACCTTTGGTGGGCAGAAACTGATTGTTTAGCTATCAGTCAATAGTTAAGGGTCTATTTAACAGTTCAATAAGCCGCTCATTCCGCACCCAGAACTATCACTAGCGGTTATTACTGAAATAAATTCGTAAATATAGATAAAAAATATACTAAATGACCCAATCCAGACATTTTAGAAAGTAGATGTTAAATTAATCAGAAAACCCCTATAGGACTCCTATATAATTTTTGAAAAAACTCAGTACACCTCGAAGGTCTTCTTTCCTATTGCCTATTCCCTTCTAAGTCAAGTAAGTTCTCTAAATCCAAGCAGACTACTTCTACTTATAGATATATAGTGCGATGTCTTGATATTTTTGCGAAGATCATAATTAATGTGGCTAAATTAAAATTCAGTGAGTTGCTGATTGTAGCATTTCTGAATTAATCGAGCCTCACACTTTAAAAAAGTTTCCTATGTACTTGAATTCACCCGTTACTCAGTTTGAGAGTTTGTCATTGACCACAGAGCCAAACCCAGAGGAAGCCGAAATAGAGATATCGCCAGTGGAAGTTGCACTTAAAAGTCCCTCATTACCGCCATCGGTAGGTGAAACAGCTATTTATCTTGGTCAGCGTAATAATTCCTTAGCACAACAAAAGTCAGAAGAACTGCAAAAAAACCTTCTGGCACACCGACACGATCGCCAACTGGTAATTCTGCAAGATTTTCCTGACCCTGATGCTCTTTCCTGTGCTTGGACTTACCAATTAATTGCTCAACAATACGATATCAAATGTGAAATCATTTATGCCGGGGCTTTGAGCCATCAAGAGAATATTGCTTTGGTAAGGCTGACCAATTTACCTGTTCAGCGATGGACACTCCAAACCTTAAAAAGCAAAGATTTGTCATCTTATCAAGGTTTTGTATTAATTGATAACCAGGGAACCACTTCGCAGCTACTATCAGCAGTGCAGCACGCTGGAATTCCACTGGTGGCGCTCATCGACCATCACAGTTTACAGGGGGAACTCAACTCAGAATTTGAGGATGTTCGTCCTTATGTCCGAGCCACGGCGACAATTTTTACTCAATACTTACAATCGGGATTATTGGCTCTAGATAGCAGCAGAAATCAACACGTCAAATGCGCTACTGCCTTGATGCATGGCTTGCGATCGGATACAAATCGGCTGATGCAAGCGCAAGAAGAAGACTTTATGGCAGCTGCGTATTTAAGTCGGTTTTATGATGCTCAACTGCTGAACGCCATTTTACAGGCGAACCGTTCCAAGCGGGTAATGGATGTGATCGAGCGATCGCTCAAAAACCGCATCGTCCAAAATAACTTTTCCATTGCTGGTGTTGGTTACTTACGGTATGACGACCGTGATGCCATTCCCCAAGCGGCTGATTTTCTCGTCACCGAAGAAAACGTCCACACTGCTGTAGTTTATGGCATTGTTCACGATGAAGATGAAGAACTGGAAATAGTCATTGGCTCCCTGAGAACCACCAAACTCACCCTTGACCCTGATGAATTCATCAAAGAAGCCTTTGGACAAGATAGCGCCGGGCGGTTTTTTGGCGGTGGAAGGACAAGCGCAGGTGGTTTTGAAATTCCGATGGGCTTCTTATCTGGCAGCAACGAAAATTCTGCCTATGCGAAAATGAAATGGGAAGTATTCGACGCTCAAATTAAGCAAAAGTTACTGAGGTTAGTTAACCCTAGAGATAATCCGATTCAGTCAGAGTAAAGAGAGATGAGGGAGAGCGGGAGAACTCCTAACTTATGCAGAAGTCAAAGTGTTTTGTCAGATAACATCCCTAAATCATTCGTGATAAAGATATTTCCCGACTTTTTAGAAAAGTCGGGAATCTTGGTATTTTTGCAGAAGTTGAATTAATTGATGATGTAGTTCGTGCCTAATGTTAACTAGGTAGGCACAAATAAAGTTAACTCGCGCCTACTTATTTATTTGCGAAGGAGGAGCGCCATCAGGGTTAGTGCGTCTCAAAAGCTATTGACAAGAGGACTTGCCTGATCAGCAATTAGGTGGGAAAGAAAGGCGTAAGTCCTATAAAAGACGATTTTTGATATATCGCTGGTTGTTTTTGTATTGCACATTAGACTTCTAAAAAAAATCCGAATAAGCGAAAAAGCAACCACAGATAAATACCAATGAATTATCTGTGTGCATCTGTGGTTTAATCTCTAAAGCATTGACTCTTGAAATATACCTTTTGTGCATTACAGCTTTTTTTATGGCAATAGGAAAAAGCACCGTCTGCAACATTAATTAAGATTAAATTACCTCACTTTCTGCTTACCTTCAGGTGGTTGTTAATTAGTATCCCTTATTGCTAAAACTTTAGGTAGTTCAGGTTTCAGCAACCCATTCAGCAGAGATGCGGGACGTTGAGTGTAAGGCCAAGCAAAAGCATGACGGAAAGCTGCATCTTGACAAGCTTGCAACTGCTCAAAGCTAATAATGTTGTAAGTCAAAAGATTCTCATACTCAAATGGCAAACGCACATTATGCAATCCAGCATTATCAGTACAAATAGCGATATCGACCCCAGCATCAAAACAACGGTCAAAAACTACTTTGAGTTGACGTATATCCTGTAAAGTACCAGTTTTCAGGTAAGTTGTGGGGCAAACCTCTAAACATTGTCCGCGTCTAGCCACATCTGGGAGTAACTCTGGATACAGTAGAGGAATCTGGATGCCGTGACCGATTCGCATGAGATAAGGTAACAGTTGGGGGTAACAACCAGCAGTGGTTTCATATAGATGTCCGGTGGTATTAACGCCCAGCGATCGCGCATAATCATATAGGTTAATCCATTCTTCGAGGCGATCGGCATAATAGCTATCACCTCCCGCCACATCGACTGCACAGACATACTGCTTATTTTGCGCCGCCAAATCAATAATCGCCTTGTTCACCTCTAATGGTAGGCGCGTGTGCATACAGAGAATTTGGCTAGTAACAATCGGATATTCTGGCTGGTGGCTGGCAAGTCCTACTACTTGCACAATTTCTGCCATCTTGTCAATTCTCTCTGATTGACTCAAATGCTCAGGTGTCCGTAAATAGGGAGTGTAGCGCAGTTCCAGATAAGCCAAATTTTCAAAAATATAAGCACCCCGCACCAAACGATAGATAAAGTAAGGCAAAGTCTCCACAGTTTGCACACTTTCTACCAAGGTGTGTAATTCTAGATACTCATCCAGGGTGTTACGTGGACGAGTATAAAAATCTTCAAATTCTGAATAGTCAGCAAAGCGGGAAATCAACTCCGAAGAGTGTCGCTCGAAATATCGCCATAAAACTCGTGGTACGACCGAACCGCCCAGGTGTCTATGTAATTCAGCATATAAAGTCATAGTGGTATTTTTAGGTAAAAATTTCACTAATTGTAACAAACTCAAAAAAATTTAGAGCAAAGCTTCCAACCCAGACGCTGTGCGAAGGTCGCAACTATATCCTTAATTTTCTTAAAATCCAGCATTCAATAGAGTTTTGACTATAAATAAACTTGACATTATCAAGATTAAATTGATAATGCTATTTTTCTTGATTTTTGTGTTATGGTAAACGAATATTGTAATTGTTTAGCAAGTAAAATATAGCAATATATTTCTCTTTTTAGCTAAACAAATTCTTGGGCGAGGTTGGTATTAAGTGAAAATTCAAGCGTTGGATGTCAAGGCTGGCGATCGCATTATTGCTTACTGCAACAACAAAATGCAAACCTGCAAGGTGAAACGCATTTTAGATCCCGGTCAAGCTAATATCACACTATCAGTATTCACATCTGAGAATTATCGCGGTTGCTCAGTTTCGTCTGTAGTCCGTTTCCAGAGCAACGCCCTGGTTGATTTGGTAAGTTAAAAATCAAGCAAATATTCTATCTCGAAAATATTTCTAGCTATTGTCCGGCCTCAAGCTGGACATTATTCTTATTATAAGGTGCGGTGCCTACGGCGGGCTACGCCTACGCACATACAAATCCGCTAATTGTGGCTAGATGATTTCCCTGCAAAAGTCCGTAACGCTACACCAGTAGAGGTGACAACGATTTTTGAACCCAAAACTAATGCTATGCTCATCCGCCACCAAGAAATGCAAAATTTCAGAGAAAATGAGGCGATGAGAGCTATTGCACATAGCATGGATTTACTAATACCTGGTTTGTATATATGGCTACTTAATTTTAGTTTTCGCATTGGTGGCAGCGTACCAGACGATATTCCCTATAAATATCCCGGTAAAATTCACAGTTACACTGGAATTGCGTTAGTATTACCAGGATATAAAGTTTTTACGACTTACCAGGGTAGCTCTGACCCTAAATAGACATCAAATACAGGGACTAACAGCTTTTAATTGTACGGTTCTCGATTCAAATACTTTTGAAACCTTAATTATTCAGGCAGGGTATTCAATCTCAGGTAGCGCACCTGCACAATCTAATAGAATAAAAGTATGGTGGATTCATAACGAATACCCAAGAGTCGAGTCTGTATATAGTCCAGACAAGAGAATAGCGATAACGGCGTATCATATTAACTGATATTTTTATTTCTATTAACCATTTTCCAACGTGGGCAGAAAGTTTTGGTTGATAGGATTTTTGTAGTCTGTGATACTTTTCCTCCCAAAACTAATTAGCCATCTCCCATAACCGATTCCAGTTCTTGAGACAGTAAATGCGTGTCTCTGGATGTTGAGGTAGGCAAGTATACTGTAAATTGAGTACCTCTGCCTACCTGACTATAAACATTGACAAAACCACCGTGATTCTTAATGATGCTCAACGCTGTGGAAAGTCCTAAACCTGTACCTTTGCCTACCTCTTTGGTGGTGAAAAATGGTTCAAAAATCCGTTCTTGGACTTCTGGCGACATACCCATACCAGTATCCGTCACGACGATCGCAACATAAGAACCTACTTTAGTATTAATATTTATCTGGGTAGAATGTTCACCAATCACCACATTTTGGATCTCAATTCTCAAAATACCACCATTAGGCATAGCATCGCGGGCGTTGATTACTAAATTTATCAGCACCTGATGCAATTGAGTTGTGTTTCCACGGATATGCCACAGATTTTTGGGGATATCCGTTTGGCAGATAATGGATTTGGGGAATGTTTGAGCGATAATTTGCTCAACTTCTGTCATTAGAGGCTGAATTTGGATAATAGTTCGCTTGCCTTCAATGCCGCGTGCAAAAAACAACACTTGCTTGAGCAAATTAGCACCATGTTTGACGTTATTTTCTAAAGTTTGCAGTATTTGGTGACTCTGTTGGTCAGGCAATTTCTTCTGCAACAGTTGAACTGACATTAAAATTGGGGATAGTATATTATTGAGGTCATGGACGATACCGCTAGCTAAAGTACCGATACTCTCCAAACGTTGCGATCGCAGAAGTTGAGCTTCCAGTTGTTTTTGCTGCGTAATTTCGGTATTCACACTCAAAATAGATTTGGGTTGTCCATTATCATCTCGTACCAATGTCCACCGACTTTCAACGATGATTTCTTTACCTTCCCTAGTCAGTTGATGCAACTCACCCCGCCACTCACCCGTATTAATCATACTTAAGTAAGCATCTTCTAACTGTGGTGAAGTGTCTTTATACAAAAGTTCCCAAACATTCTTACCGACAACTTCCTCAACCTTCCAACCGTACAAACTCTCGGCACTTTTATTCCAAAACAAGATTTGGTTGTGGATATTTTGCACAAAAATCGCGTCAGTTGCTACATCCAGCAGTAACCCTTGTTCACGGATTTTCTGTTCTACCTGCTTTTTCTGGGTAATATCTCGCATCAGTGCCAAATGGATGAACGTGCCATCAGATTCGTTAAGTAGTGGTACGGCAAAGGTTTCCACGTAGCGGCGGGTACCTTTAAAGCTCACAATTTCAAACTCTAGAGTCCCCTTATTACCTTTGCAGACACTTTCATGTAAGTCGGCAAATGCTGCTCGATACTCTGGCACAATGACGGCATTAATTGGCTTACCAATCAGTACATCCGCACTTTCCACTTCCATTATTGCCAATCCATAGGCATTAATTTCTAGAAAAGTGCCATCCCTAGCAATTAACTTGATGCATTCTGGTTCTGCATCTATCATTGCTCGTAGACGATTTTCGTTTTGACGTAACATTGCTGGTTGTGAATCAACTTAATATTGTTGCTATATGAGACTACAGCATTAGTAAATACAACTACCAATGCTAGGATAAATATTGCTTTCAGCTTTTGAACTCTAGACCATTTTTTGCTCATGCGATCGCCTTTTCTTTCGCAGATGTCCTCCATTAGTTCAGATTAAACATTAAAAACAAATACTGAGAATATTTTAAAGATTTTAATAACACGGATAACAAAATACAATCTGTTAGAGTTGTAAATATCTGGATTTTTGGGATAATTATTTATACATAATAGTCAGAAATAAATCCGCTAATTTTTAATATAAATTCATTTTTAGCAGTAGTTCGGATCAAATAATCTAACTAATTTGGGACAAACCATATAGTCAGTTTGGCATTGGATCTTCCAGTTTCCTCTCCTGTTGGTGGGATTATAACCTACATTCCGCACTTCAATTATTAGTACAAATAAACTATAAATTGCCACATTTTTTAACCTGTAACCTTTTCAGGGCATTTTGTCTCCTCGCAAGATTGACCTCAGTGCTTACTAAAAAAGGTGACACGATTGATAATAAAGGTAGGCATTATCTTCACAAAATTTATGTTCTTAACTTGGTTAGATAGCAACTCTTGGTTACTAGAAATCGGTGAAAAGCGGATACTAATTGACCCTTGGCTAGTTGGTTCGTTAATTTTTAGCAATTTGGATTGGTTATTTAAAGGCTCGCGATCGCAAGATCACCTAATACCAGATAATATTGATCTGATCCTGCTGTCTCAGGGTTTAGAGGATCATACTCACCCACCAACGCTTAAATTACTTGATCACAGCATCAAGGTTGTAGCTTCTCCCAATGCAGCCAAAGTAATACGGCAGTTAGGTTACACCCAAGTAACAACTCTGGCTCATGGTGAAAATTTCACTTTAAATAATCAAGTTGAAATCAAAGCTTTTCCCGGTTCCCCCATTGGCCCGACTCTGGTAGAAAATAGTTATCTCCTGAAAGAATTGGAGAGTGGTTTAACTTTATACTACGAGCCTCACGGGTATCATTCACCGCAACTTAAGCAGGTTGCACCAGTTGATGTGGTGATTACACCATTTCTTGACTTAACGCTGCCTTTGCTTGGGTCGATTATTCAAGGACAAAATAGCGCTTTAGAAGTGGTAAAGTTGTTACAGCCTCAAATAATATTACCTACAGCAGCAGGTGGGGATGTGGTCTTTGAGGGATTGCTGATGAAATTCATTCAGACTAAAGGAAGTGCTGAGGAATTTCGTTCGTTGCTACAGAAGAATAATCTTTCGACGCGGATACTTGAGCCGAAGCCAGGCGATCGCTTTGAATTAACATTAGAAAAACGAGCATTAGCAATCTAAACCTAATCCATTTTGAAACCTAGAGCATACCACCAGGGAGCAAGACGCAAATATGCTAACCCTGGGTTTACCCAATTCCGGTTAAGTAGGATATTGGGTAAAAAAATCTAAAAATCAACCGAAAATACCCGGAGGGGGCATTGCATCTTAATATTGGGAAAAGGTTTAATGAAAGTTTGACCCTTTAATTTAGAAGGCTTGAGTGTAATGAAGACCCTTCCGATATTGCTACTTATACTTAGCTTCATGGTGGTATCTTGCAGTCCCCCTCAGGATAAAACTGTGTCTTCCAACCCGGAAGTAACCAGCACTCCAGTTCAAGCAGGAGAGCAAAAGACACAAAATAAGCTTTTAGTTGTCACCACAGTTGCTCCTTTAACCAATATCGTAAGTAACATTGCGGGCGATCGCTTAGAGGTTAAGGGGATTATTCCAGAGGGAACCGATTCCCATACCTTTGAACCTCGTCCCAGCGACGCTGATTTGCTATCCAAAGCTAATCTAATCATTACCAACGGATTGAATTTAGAATCCCCCACAGAAAAACTAGCAAACGCCTCAAAACCCAAAGAAACTAAAATCTTTGAACTAGGTAATAAAACCATTACCCAAGACCAGTGGCTGTTCGACTTCAGCTTTCCTAAAGAAAAGGGTGATCCCAATCCTCATCTGTGGGTAAACCCCAAGTATGCTGAGGCTTACGCCAAACTAGCCGCCCAAGAGTTAACCACCTTAGATCCGGCTGGCAAAGACTACTACGCTACCAATCTCAAAAATTACTTACAACGTCTGGATGCCCTAGACAAAGCAACACGAGAAATCGTCGCCAGTATTCCCGCCAAAAACCGTAAACTTTTGACCTACCACGATTCTTGGGCGTATTGGGCTAGAGAGTATGGTTTTGAAGTAATTGGGGCGATTCAACCTTCAGATTTCAAAGAACCATCCGCTAAAGATGTATCAAAGCTAATTGATCAAATTCGTCAAACAGGCGTTCCAGCAATTTTTGGTTCTGAGGTCTACCCCAGTAAAGTAGAAGAACAAATTGCCCGCGAAGCAAAGGTAAAAATAGCCAACACTGCCGATGATGATTTACCAGGAAACGGTTCAGCCAATGCAATGGAAAACACTAATCCTGAGCATACTTATATTGGCATGATGGCTAACAATATGCGGATTATCGCCTCTAATTTGGGAGGAAATGCTAATTTGGTGAAGAATTTGAACACTGGAAATATTGTTGGTCCAGCAGCAACCAAATAGGATCAATAAAATAAGTAGATGCAACCAATTCTTGAAATTAGAAATTTAACCTGTGGTTATCAAACCCAGGCAGTGTTTGGGGATGTTAATTTGACGCTTTACCCTGGTCAACTGACTGGCTTGGTGGGGCCTTCTGGCAGTGGTAAAAGCACTTTAATCAGAGCGATTTTAGGGCTAGTTCAGCCTTGGGGTGGAGAGATTTGGTTTCGAGGAAAACTTTTAAAGCCAGGAGCAGCACCGCCTTTGGTGGGCTATGTACCGCAGGTGGAGACGGTGGATTGGACTTTTCCAGTTACGGCTTTGGAAGTGGTGATGATGGGGCGTTACCAAAAGCAAAAGATGTTGCCTTGGTCTTCGCGGCGCGATCGCCAAGTTGCCGGCGAACTCCTAGAGCGCGTCGGAGTTGCCGATGTTGCCCATCAACCGATTGGTAATCTATCTGGTGGGCAACAGCAAAGGGTTTTCATTGCCCGTGCTTTAGTCGGAGAACCAGAAATAGTTCTTCTAGATGAACCTACCAGTAGTTCCGACTTGCACGTTCAACACGAACTATTGCACCTATTGGCTGATTTGAACCAGCAAGGCTTGACAATTATCCTCTCTACCCATGACCTCAACTCAGTAGCTACTCATTTACCTTGGGTAGTGTGTTTCAACCACGGTTTAATTTGCCAAGGTCAACCGATTGATGTCTTCACTCCCGCAAATCTTGAGCAGACTTTTGGGGGAGAAATGGTAGTTTTTTACGAACAAGACCGAATCTTGATCGCTAGCGGCGGTACTTCTCTACGTCATCAAATGCAAGACAACTTGCCACAAGTATTGCGTGTAACATAACTGTGCTACTTCATAAAAATATGGATTTATTACTAGCTCCGTTTCGCTACGAATTTTTTAGTCGTGCCATTTTAGTAGGCATGATGGCGGGGCTATTATGCGGCATTATGGGAGTTTATATTACAACTCGGAGAATGAGTTACATTGCCCACGGTTTATCTCATGCGATTTTGGGGGGAGCCGTGATGAGTTATGTACTGGGTTTGAATTTCTACATTGGCTCTGGGATTTGGGGTTTTGCAGCGGCCTTGCTGATTCAATATTTGACAGGACGTAAAATCTACTCAGATGCAGCGATTGGAATTGTGACAACTGCTAGCTTTGCTTTAGGAGTAGCTGTGATCAGTAGTTATCGCCAGTTTAGCCAAAACTTTGAAGCCGCTTTGTTTGGCAACGTGTTGGGCGTTTCCCCTAATGATTTGTGGGTAGTGACGGGTGTAACGATTGTCTTACTCAGTCTGGTGTTCTTGTTTTATCGCCCGTTGCTATTTTGGTGTTTTGATCGGGAAGTTGCCCAAGTTCATGGAGTACCCATTTTTGCAATGGATACTTTATTTGCTTTGATGTTGGCGACTTTACTGGTGGCGACACTGAACGTTTTGGGGGTAACTCTGATTATTTCAGCTGTGGTAATTCCAGCATCAATTGCCCGATTAGTGAGCGATCGCTTTGGTTATCTGATGATTATCTCTGGGATTTTAGGATCTGCGATTTCCTTTGTCGGTATTTACCTCAGCTACTACCTCGACATTGCCTCTGGAGCTAGTGTAGTGCTGCTGTCAACCGCCATATTTGCTTGCGTGTTGCTCACCAAAAACCTGCAAGGACGATATAATAAGCGCCGTCTCCCTCCCCTCTCTACAAAACACCTCCCTTAGTAAGAGTTAGTCTGGATTTAACAAATTCTGGAGGTTTAAGTTGCTTGAACTTCTAATAAGCGGTAAGTATATTTGTCTGGTTCTAAATCCCAGTTGCAAAATTTAATTACGAATTACGAATTATTTAATGGTGTATTTGGCATCAGACTATGGTTCACAATTAATAACATGGACTTGCCAATTATCTACCACCCAGATTATGTTGCCCCATTGCCTGAAGGACATCGTTTTCCGATGTCTAAATTCCGACAACTCTACGAATTACTATTAGCTGACGGCGTGGCGCAAACAGAACAGTTTCACACTCCCGAACGTCCCCTGCAAGAACTGATAGAGTTAGTCCACACCCCAAGCTACGTTAAAGCTTACTGTGAAGGAACCCTAGACCCCAAAGCACAGCGTCGCATTGGTTTACCTTGGAGTCCAGCATTAGCGAATCGTACCTGTGTAGCGGTAGGTGGTACGATACTTACTGCTAAAATGGCATTAAGTCAGGGTTTAGCTTGTAATACTGCTGGTGGGACTCATCATGCCTTTCCTAGTTATGGATCTGGTTTTTGTATTTTCAACGATTTAGCGATCGCTTGCCGCGTTTTGCAAAAATTTGGACTCGTCCAAAAAATCCTCATTGTGGATTTGGATGTTCATCAAGGAGACGGCACCGCTTTTATATTCCAAGACGATGAGAGCGTTTTTACTTTCTCTATGCACTGCGAAGTTAATTTTCCCGGTACTAAACAAAACAGCGATTTGGATGTTCCTTTGCCACTGGGAATGGAAGATGACGCTTATTTACAAACTTTAGCGAATTATCTAACAGATTTATTATCTAAAGTCAACCCAGACTTAGTATTTTATGATGCAGGTGTTGATCCGCATATAGGCGATCGCTTAGGCAAATTAGCTCTAACTGATGCTGGCATTTTTCGCCGGGAAATGCAGGTTTTAAGTACCTGTATAAATAACGGTTATCCTGTCGCTTGCGTCATTGGCGGCGGTTATGCTGATGATATGAAATCCCTAGTTTGGCGACACTCCTTGTTGCATCGCGCCGCCAGTGAAGTTTATCAGCAGTACAAACTTTGATCCCACATTTCCTCAAAAGACTTCTTGGAAAAGCCCAACTTACTTTTAAACTACAGATGAATTTAAAAACCATTTAATCTTACCTCTCTCTGCGCCTCTGCGTCTCTGCGTGAACAAAAATATTTATGTTGAACATTTTTCGTATTTTTGCTTGTATTTGTGTGTAAAGGCAGTACTGAATGAACAAAGTCAAACTCAGAATCTACGAACTAGCAAAAGAATTGAATTTGGATAGCAAGAAGCTATTAGCAATTTGCGAAAAGCTCAAAATTGTAGTCAAAAGCCATAACAGCACCATCTCAGAATTCGAGGTAGAAAGCATTTGTGTAGCAGCAAATAAACTAACAGCAAAATCCTCGAAAATTAAAACAAACTCTGAAGATTGGGGCTATATGTTTATAGCTTCAGCAATTGATAGTTTTATCCGTCACCTTGAAGGTAAAACTGCCCTAGAGGCATATCCTGAATTTAGAGAGCGGCGCGATCGCGCCAATGAGTTAATGTTGGAATGTGTCGGTAAAAAGCCTTCTTTATTTTATGTGCGTCGCAAGGGTGCTGGGAAAGAGCAAAGAGAAGAGATTTGGGATTTGACAATAGCAACAGACAGCGATGATTTTCAATTACCCGAAAGACTTGAGAAGCTCAGAAAAACATTAGGATTCAGAGCAGCTGTACAAAAAGATGGACGCGGCGGTTTAAAGATCCTTTCGGCTCAGTTGCTACAACCCTCACGGGGACACGCCGATAGCTATGCTGTACCTTGTCGCTTACGTTTGCTGTCTAATCATCAGCATCATCTCGATATTCCGCCAAAGATATTAGCACGTATAGCAGCAGCACCAGTTTGTGGCGATCATGTACCTACAGAAGATCAGCTGAAAGCTTGGAAAGCGTTTTTGCAAATTGAAGAAAAAATCGCAAAAGCGCGTCAATTTTGCGTGCGTTACATAAGTCATAACTATAGTTTCAAAAGGCGGATCAGTTTTGAAATTGATGTATCCTCAGCCACTCTTGACGGCTTTTATCAAAATTCCCTCGACGTGGAAAACTTTTGGGAACGAGCAAGACGGACAAAAAACGAAGATTTAAAGCTTTTTGAAACTGCTCCCATCGGAAAAAATTGGATTAATGGCCGCCAACTAGGGACTGTTGAAGATGTTGACCCCAACCGTTGTATTATCAGTCTCAGACTAGAACGCGACTTAGCTGAATACATGGCAGCAGAGCGTTATCAATTACCAGCTACCGGATTCTTGTGTTTTGAGGCAGTTGGTGATATTCAGCAGATTCAGCGCAAGAAAAAAGCCTTGGAAGATTTGAATAATGGTTACACCCAGAATCCCTATTTGGGCAACTTTTTATTCGATGCTTCTCAGGCTAGACAAATTAAAACAACTATCGAACTTCAAACACAAGATTTGTTATTATCTTCTGC
>Ga0335394_10001337_pt1 | contig 27607 bp, 20 predicted proteins | sample MAT03_FD_205741 | JGI IMG/M metagenome (GOLD analysis project Ga0335394, IMG submission 205741) | Freshwater microbial communities from Lake Fryxell liftoff mats and glacier meltwater in Antarctica - MAT-03 (spades assembly) (version 2) ...
AATTCAAACTATCCTTCTAAAAGGAACACACAAATTTCAACAAAAATTATTCAATTTACTCGAAAAAATTGCTTTAAATAAAAGGGTTTTTCCCTCTTTGTCGAAAATTACTGTCGTGTACTAAGAAAAACTACATAATATTTTTGTGAACGCCAAAAATTACATCGACAAGAATGGCCCATGTTGTCGCTTCTGACTATGTTTAATATTAACATTGCGCAAGCTTGAGTTTTTATTTAAGGTCAAGTCTGAAGCCAATTGAGCGATTTTGCTTTTTTTGTTAAAATTGATTAAAAATTTATTGATTTTAAGGATGTTTAACAACCCAGCTGGATACAAGCCTCAAAAATGAATTTAAGTTTGAATATTTAGATAGGGGTTGACAGCCTTGAACTGGAATGTCCTGGCGGGATATTATTATATTATAAATTCGGGCCGTATGTTAATGGCAAAACTAGTTTGAGGGGAACGTAATGAAACAAATGATATTGTTTTTTCTTGTTTTTAATTTTTTATTAGCGCAATCAATTTTCTGTTTTGAAAATCCAAGGCTTCGGGTTGGTGAATACGAATGTAGCCTCAGCGATTTTTTTGATACTACCGCCATTAGAAGTAAGTGTAGAAAAAATTTAAAAGTAAAAAACTTGACCACTTGCTCCCGCTTGTGTGCAAATAATGCGACTGTTAACAATTTGTGCGTTAAGAATATTATTAATGCTCCAAGTTACCTATGTGGCAATGCAAGATTTGTTGACCCAGTTAATGGATCTGATAATAACAATGGTGGAATTGCATCGCCATATAGGACTATTACCAAGGCGCTTTCTTCAATTAGTGACAACTCAGAAATACGCCGCTATGCTATTATATTGTTTCCTGGCTTAACAACAGAGCCTTCGGCTATAAATTGGAAACCATTTGTAAGTCTATTTGGCTTTGGCAAAGATGCATGCATTATTAATCAGGATATAAATTATATTGCCGGATCACAAGAGGTTTCGGCAATGAATTTTATGAATATTCAGGTGCTAAATGGAAACAGGCGATTCAATATCGATGCAAGTGCGGCTGCAGAGGTGGTTATTAGGATCATTTGTTGCAGGTGTAATGCCACATGGAATGGCGGGGGTCCTTTTACTGTGTCCAACATCAACCTTCTTCTTTTTGAAGCAAATACCCAGGTTCTTGATTGCCTCGTTATTGATGGGGTTGTTGGCTCGACTGCTAGTGCGGGATTTTTTAAGACATTAACCATTAACAATGGCACTAGCCCAATTGTTCAAATGGTGGGCGGTTTTCTCTCCGACGGTCTTGTGGTAACATTAAATGGAAATGCTAATTTGATTACTAGGGGGGTTTTAAATAGGGCAGCAGCCATAATAGGAATTGCTGTTGGTTCAAATATTCCTCAATGGAATACCGATGCAACAAGCATGACGCCGTTAATGGTAAATACTGGGCCAAATTTGGCAGTGATTGAAGCTGATGAAATTATAGTAACGACAACTGCTAATATTGCTATCACTAAAGAAAAAAATGTTCTTATAGATGCCGCAAGTGGTCCACTGGTAGTAAGCCTTCCTCCTGCTTCGAGCTATGTAGGGCGTGCGATTACCATTAAAAAAACCGATGCCTCTGTAAATGCTGTGGACATTCAAGCATTTACTGGTGATTTAATCGATGGAGCCACGAGTCGACAACTAATCGTCCAATATCAATTTATTTCCATTTTTAGCAATGGTATATCTTGGTCCATTATTGGCAATTAGAATACATTTAGAATACATGAGGAAAATTTTTAGCTAGTCTGGTTGCGCCGAAAATAATTAAAAATTAAGTGGTGCCCAGATCGCAGCCTAGCTTGTTATTGTATGGCAAGGGATTCGGACTGTGGTCTAAGGGGTGCCATAGATAACTATTTTTTAAATTTAATAAAGATTAAAAATGACTAAACTATTATTTATTTATAGCGCATTGAGTGCGCTGTTCCTTTATGGCTCAGCTGGGGCAATGGAGGAACGTATTAACAATGTCGAAGTTTCACAAAAAAATGACTGGTTTCCTAGTAAAATTCAAGCAGCTGTTGGAGTCATCAAAGACATTAAATTTAGCCTTGATGGAAAAAGGATGGTTGTAATGGGTGACGATTGTGAGTATGCCGAAGTTTGGGACCTTGAGACAGAGAGATTAAATCAAAACAAGCTATCTCATGCCAAACCTATAATCTGTGTAACATTTCGGCCCCAATCAAATCATATAGCTACCGGTTCAAGCGATGGTAAAATAAAATTGTGGGATGGGGTTACTGTTGATCAAATACGCAAACACCCGCTCGTTGCCTCTCGTCCCGAAATTAAAGCTTTTGGTAGCATTCCACATTCTATAGCGTTTTCATCAAATGCCGAAATAATGCTCATAGGAACCGAGAACGGTACTTCGGTAATTAGAAAATCCGGCCCCGGTCAAAGCTGGCCATTTATTGGATGTGTTGGCTCTGAATCTATAGGGGTTGAAGGTATTCTAACATATGTATCTTGTAATGATAGTAAAAACTTAATCTTCGCTGCCACCGATGATTGCATCAAGGCGTATTGCTCTAGCGCCGGTGAAGATTGGAAGCTTATCGGCTCTAGTAATACCGGGGGAAAAAAAATCAAATATATTAAACACAATGGCCAAGGGGATCGTATTTTTATGGCAACAATAGATACTAATGGCCATAGTGAAGGATTTATAATTGATTTGTTTAACCAGACCCAGTATCCCGTAACGAGCATTAGTGACTATAGCCCCCAAACGGAGAGATGCTTGTCTATAGCAGGCAATAAGGTTTATGAATATGACCCCAACAAGAAAGAAGAAGCAAGGTGTATAGTGGTTGATGGGAGAAGCCGCTGTCAAATTCAAAGTGCCAAATATAACGCTTCTGGAAATCAAATTATTGCAATAGACAAAACAGGTGTTGCCTCGGTCTGGAATAAAATACATGGTTGCGATTACTGGCAATTTGGAGGGCAAATTGAGGCCGGGAATTCATGCATGTTCCTGAATCCATATGATCCTGAGCTTCATATTACAGCAACTTTGGGCGATGGTGTTATTACAATTTGGCGCCGCAAACAAAGCATTAATTATACTCAGTCAATACCGCACAATAATTTCTTTTGTAATTTAGAGGAGTCAGAAATCGATCGCTTGGGGGCTTCTCCGAGAGTTGAAATCCGGCGACCCTTATCTTCGTTGCCCTTAAACTGTGGGCGAGGGCCAGCTCCGCAAGATTTTCAACTTTTTGATTTTGTTGCACCGCGAGCAATAGCGCCCACCATATTAAATACTTATAATTTACCCAGTTTTCCAATATTAAGCGAGGTTGATAGGAAGAGAAAACATGGGAGCATATTAGGCCCTAAATTGGCAAATGCTTCGCATGAGGAAGCTTATAAATCTAAAAAAACCCCGCCAGTGATTATTGACCTAGTAGAAAGTGAGTCAGAATTGCAAACCCCAAATGCCACGCCCTATTCTTTAAAAAACTCGAAATATGATTTAGGTTATATTTGTTCTAAAGAAACTTCCCACCTTTCTGGATCCAGTGAATCGAGCAAGGGAAAAGAGAAGATGAGAGATTGTCAAATTCAAGAGTTAGATGATCTGACTCAACCGAAAGAAAGCAGGGCTCTGGAGAAGCAAAAACAGATAGAGGCGCTTTTTTTTATGCAAAAATCATTGCAAGGCGCTGAAGAGAGAGGTGTTTTTAGAAAAACATTAATTGATGTAATTTTAAAATGCTCTGATGAAGATATTAGGTTATACATTGCTCAATTTAAGGGCGATTTAAACAAGCCAGACAGAGAAGGAAGAACAGCGGTTTTCTTGGCTGTCATGCTAGAAAGGCAAGCAGTACTTGATGTATTAATCAAGTACAAGGCGGATGTCAATAGAGCTAATTCAAATAAAACAACCCCACTTCATATAGCAGTTTCTGTTCGTAATATAGGATTGGTTCGAAGCCTTATAAATGCAGGAGCAGATATCTGGGCTGAAAACGATGAAAAGATTTCGCCAATGACGATGGTTTTCCAGAGTAAGAACAAGCAACTTGTAGATATTTTTTGTGAAAAAACATTGGCTTTGTGATTACTTAGAGTTTCAATTACATTGATAGTGGCCCGTTGGCTTGGAATTAACAGAATGCCTGTTTATTGAGAAATAAAGTAAATAATTGTTATATTAAAATAATGCCTATTACTCTGCGCGTTTTCGTTGAAGAAAATCTAGGCAGAATTAATCATAGATTTGTGGGTCGGCCTTGATCCTACCCATTATGGAGGGATAAAATGATAAAAAATAATTTCAATATATTTTACCTATTATTGATTGCACATTCTCTACATTGCAATGAATGGCAAATGCAATCTAAAAGAGCGAGAACTAAGGAACTAGAAGAGGTACGTACTTGCTTGATTTCGTGTTCCGGAAAATCTGATAAATCATTTATTGATTCCACTCCAGCAGGCAACCCTGTATCGATTATAGAAAAATCAATGCTCTTAATTAATGCCTTTGATGAAGCTAGTAAATTAAAAAATTTAAGAAAAGATAAAAATTATATTTCAAATCAAAATGAAATAGTCAATTATCTTTTATCTAATTACTTTATTCAAAATCCTAAATATATCGATAAGATTAATGATTTTATGGTATTCGTTTATCCTGATTTAAATTTAGACTTTTTTCAAGATTTAAATGATGAAACTATTGAAAAAGGCTTAAATATATTGGCCGAAAGCCGTCTAAAAATAAAAAATACGCGCACATGCTTGAAGGATAACTTAGATAAGGCAACCAATGAAATAACAAGGATACTTTTTGATTATCTTGTCCAGTATGTTTTGCAAAAATCAGATACAAAAGACGAGTTTAAGCAGCAGCTTGGGAAAGTTCATGCTAAATTTGAGCAAGGTTTTTTTGATCAATTTATAAATTATTTTAGAAACAAATTGGCAAATGTTGAGGAAAAATATCCTGAGAAAACTATTTGTGTGGGCATGTTGCTTAAAGAGATAGATTGGGCAATACAACAGATTCAAGACAAGACCTGAGAAAATTTATTTTAAAATTGAACTATTATATGGATTATGGGTGTAATTTACCCACAATCCATATTTTTTTTATAGTTTGTATTTATAGTTGTGTAAATTTTTGATCGACATAATCATTTGTTTCTTCGCACATTTGCCGAGCAAAATCAAGTAAGTTTGGCTCAATTGATGGCATGATCATATTTAATAAATCTATGGCATCGTAGAAAATATCAACTAGTTCCAATGGCAATTTATTGGTATGGGTTGAAGGAATTATATTTATAACTGCTTTCAATTCGCTCGAAACAAGCCTTAAGCATTTTTTGAAAAAAACGCGATCCAGGTTTTTAAGCAAGAATTCAAAGTCTTTTGCAATATCCTCGATTTCGGTACCTGATGATTGATTTTCAACTGCTTTAATTAAATTTTCTATCGCCCTTGCAGCCACACATTGAGTAATTTGATTGTTTACATAATGCATGCACTTAGCCCGTGGGCCGAGCAATTCGGGATTATCTATATATTTACTCAATGCGTATGTGGAGGGGTTAACGATATCCGCAATTCGGCAAATATCCATCAAATCATCAATTCGTTTTTGCCATCCATTTAGCCGAAGAGAATGTAAGGGTTTAATTGTGTTGTCATATATTGTTGATAATTGCAAATTGATATTGCCCGACGAACTTAGTAACTCAGGAAATATAACAAAATATTCCAAGAAAAGGTATCTACCAATTGAGGCTCTTTCATTGGCCGACAAATGTCTTTCGGATTTGTCAGGCACTGCTTGATCATTGGAAAATAAATAACAAAAACAATCGGCTGCTTCTTTTGTTAAAGAAACATGCTCAAGTAGCTTATCTGACCCCTTTGCAGCTTTTTTCTTTTCCAGGACCTTGGTGTGCTTTAAAGCAATTTTTGAAACAGTGTTGCAAGATTCTGTAAGTAATTTAAATAGAGGCAAATTTATAAGCTCTGAATATGTCAGTCGAGTAAAGCCATTTTGCTTCTTTGGATTCAAAGCCCTAAAGGATTTTATTAGCAAGTTATCTTTAAGTTTGCGTAGTTTGGTGGCTAAGGAACAAATCACTTGAATGTTTTCTGATGATTTTACCAAATAGGATAATATATTGCCGGCCAGCATGCATTCTTCAGATATGGATTCTTCAAAAGATCTTGTTTTTAGTTCTCGTATCATTGACATAACTATTTCGCATTGCAACCGAGGGCAAAATTCATTAAAAAAAATATCAACTGACTCATGATCTGTTTTGCTTTCGGTAAAAAGCCATTGTAACTCATCTGAAAAAATATCGCTTCTGCCTAACTCGTAAACGATAACCTCCGCTACTTCATTAAAAAAAACAGCTGAATCTGATTCTGGTGCTTTGCTGACAATAAAATTGCGCATTGTTTGATACTTGTCTTGTCCATCGGTATCATGTTTGAGTGCGGCGCAAGTGGCTATTCGGTTTATTAATCGAGTCCTATGTTCGGTGATTTCCCGCACTATTTTATCTCTTTTGCTATTTTCCATCCCAATGCTTGAAAAAATTGGCATTAAAAGCAAGGACAGGCCAAGCATTATCTTGTTTGTCATTTTATAAACCTCCATTTATAAATTATATCTCCATAGAATCCAATCTAGCGTTTAAATTTAAAATTGCAAATATTGTTTTGTTTATAAATAAAATAATTTATTTTTTAATAAACAAAATATAAAGGTGTTTTGCATATTGTTTATATGTTGCAGTTAAGAAGTGGTCATTCTCAACTATTGAGTGATGCTTTTGTTTTTGAGTAGACTATGAATATACTATTAACTTATAGGGAAAAACTATGAAACCAAAAATTCAAAATTTGATCCAGAGTTGCAATGACTGCATTCTTAATTGCGAAGCAGCTTTAAAATCTTGTCAAAATTGTGTAAAATCTTGCAAAGATGATTCTTGCTCAACAAGTGCGGCCGAAGAATGTAGCGTTGATTGTCAAAAGTTGATTGATGTTTGTCATCACTGTATGCATGAATGCAATCAAGCACTTGAACACAAGCTTTTCAATACACCCAAACAAGAAAGTGCATTGAAAAATTGTTTAGAAGCATGCAAAGAAAGCATCAAAAGATGCCAGACAACCACAAATAAGATATTAGACAAAGATAGCTCATTGGGCTGTAAATGGGCGCACGACAGCTTAAATAAATGCATCTCGGCTTGTGATGAGTGTATAGAATCATTTGAAAGATAAACCATAAAAATGCAAAAGCCAATTTTGTTATTACCATTTAAACTATCTCAAGCAGAGATCGAAATCATAGACACGCGTCTAAAAGAATTTTCAAAATTCAGAGAATTGGGTGATAATGAATGGTTTAGTGAGCTATGTTTTTGTTTGCTAACGGCCAATTCTCAGGCTCAAAAGGCTATTGATATACAAAAACATTTGGGTGCTAAAGGCTTCTTGGAAGAAAGCGAAGAAAGCATAGCCAATACAATTAAATCCTTTGGGCATAGATTTTATAACAATAAGGCAAAATACATTGTTCTTGCACGACAATACAAAAATATAAAAAATCATCTTAGTGGCCTAACCGGTTCTCAGGCTAGAGAATTCGTTGTCAACAACATCAAGGGGTTGGGCTACAAGGAATCTTCTCATTTTTTAAGAAATGTTGGTTATGAGGATTTTGCAATTATAGATAGGCATATAATTAAGTTTTTGCACAGGAATAATTTTATTAAAGAGGTGCCAGTCACTATAACAAAAAAATTATATTTAGAACTAGAGGATATTCTTAAGGGTTATAAAATTAGCCTGAATAAACTAGACCTAATGATTTGGTGTCATATTACTGGGAAAATATTGAAATAATGGCCGCCCCTCTGTCATTGACATTTCATTATAAATGAAGTGGGCTGAAGCTTCTTAAGAGCCAATATCACGCCAAACTCTTCACGGCTAACTCACTTTTTTATACAAGGCTTTGGTCGGTATTTTGAGCAAATTCCAATTTTTTTATATATCATAATACCATATCACACACCCTTAATTCTATTGTTTTTATACAACTATTAATTTTAAACAAACAATTGCATAGACTATTTGTAATTTATTACTATTGTATTCAAAAGAACAATAGTAAATTAAGATGAGAAGTGTGTTTTTTGTATTTATAATTATAATGTTATTTAATTGCCGGTGCGTTTTGGCTAATAATTCAGAGATTAATCTTATGGATAACGGGCTTGCTGACATATCTCAAAACGCACAACAGCTCATGAACTCCGGCCCAGCAACGGTATCTACTGAAAGCGGCAATCACGGTTTGGGCATAGCTATTTTATTAGAATTATCTTGCGGCCCAGAATTAGGCATGGTTGAGAATGGTTATACTGGAGCTATTGTTGAAGAACTAATAAAAACGATTGAACAAGAAATCGTTATAATAACAAGCTCGGTATTGTTAACTTATCTGAAATTATTGATGGATAAGAAACTTAAATTGCGTGAGAGGTTACAGGAGAGATTGGATAACTATTTGCTGTTTCAATCAGAGCAGGACAATTTTATTTTACTTATACCACGTACTGATGGCAATTTATCATCACTGGAGTTTAATGATAAGCTGAAGGCAATTAATTTTACGAATTTTAAATGCCTACCTACTTTCGAAATCGATCTCAATGAGCTCGGGTCAATCTTTAGCATTGCTCATGCTTCAAGAAAAAAATCTATCTATCTAAGTGGCCACGGTACGCCGATGACTTGGAACAGTAACCCTTTAATTGCAAACCTAAGATTGGATCAATATAAACAATTTATATGTTTTCTAAATAATATTAACTGTGATGTTTTGTTTGTTTCAAGCTGCTATGCCTCAGGTCTTAATATGGTAAATGTGCATGTAGATTTGCCACACGCATTTTCAATCGTTATTGGAAATTTAACTGATAGTTTTTCAAGTTTCCATCCAACCATCAACTTTAAAAAATATTTTTTAAATCTTGATATAGCCCTTAAAAATACAAATAACGAAACGGATCTTTTGGATTCTTCGCACTTTAAAAAAGCGATCACAAAGATTTGTGGAAGTTCCGTAAATAATACGCCCTGGATAAAATTAAAAAATTCTGAAAAATTTTTAATGTTAAATCTTAATAATAATGTGATGATCAATCATAGCTTAATTGAGCCGGGTAATGAGAATATTCATCAGGGAGTGCAATGCGCGATCAAAGATATCGTAGTTAAAAATAAAAATAGCTTGTTAGTTTGTAGCATTGCAATCACCAGGACGGTAAAAATTATTGGGAAAAAAATTCCTGAAATAATTTCTGTTGTCCCTGGGCAGTCATATCACGTATTCCACAAGTTAAAAACCAAAAACCAGACTCTTAATGAGCTCATTAATTGCATTCTAAAGACTCGTTACGAATTCGCAAAGGTATTCTTTTTTAAAAAAGTAATAATCCGTAAACCCAAAAGACGCCTGCATACATTCAAGATTAAAACTTTAAAAAATCTTCTTATAATTAACCATGGTGCTCAAAGAATGTTGTCAGCCAATGATTCCGCTAGAAACAATGAAATATATTTTGAAAAAGGAACTCATTATCATCACATACAGATACCTGCAGGACTAAAATTAGGGTATTCAGAAATAGAATCGGATAAGCTTCCGCTTCAAAGCAAAAAAACCATAATTGATAATTTTTTACAATTATCCAAGCCTTCAGATTTAGTATTAAAATCGATTGGTGAGTTCCTTTAAAATAATAGTGTTAGAATTAATACCACAAAATAGCGGCAACTTTTTCAAATTTAGCTAATGCGCCTTCTTTTACAAAATGTACCTGTCCTTTAGAATGAAATACCCGATTAACAATATCGTCTGTTAAATCTTGATTGCCGCCAGGTACATTTGATTTATCATAAAGAATTATTTCGTCCGGATTTTTTACATCAATATAAGCCGGAGCTTCATAATTTTCTTCAATGATGAGAGCTCTTATTTTCCCATTGAGTGCTTGTCTCCAAACATCTTTGATGCCAAACACACAATGTTCTTTCCCTACTGCTTCGGTAAAATTCGCTATCGTTCTAGCTTCTTCTTTTGCAAAATATTCAGCCATGTGCTTGTTTACAATATTTTCTATTTCGGGAACTGATAAATGCGTATAGTCTCCCTCGATCTGGGCAATTATATCCTTTTTGAATTTAGTGATCTTTTCAAATTCGGCTCTGTTCTTTGGTGTTCCCATTATAACTAGTGGCAAATGTTCATGAACGAGCTTTTTTGCTAACTGATCATCAAGTTGATGCATAAATTGATCTAATTGGTGTGAGAGATAACTAGCATCAAGGTCACCTACCCCATATGCCTCCTTCTCCCTATCGCTAGTTACTTCATAATTTAGCTGAAATGGAAAACCCTGCATGTTCTGAACTAATTCTGGACTATCAATAACTTCGACCAGGTGGCTACCTTGACCTTTAAATAAGCGCGCTGGCTTATGGCTGATAGATAATACCCAATATGGCTTAGATATACTCATACCCCTAACCAACTCTTTTGTTGCAAAGATTTTGTCTATGACTATTTTAGATTGTGCTACAAAAGGCATGATATATGCACGAGCAAAATCTCGAGAGACGAATAAAGCAACTCCATCTAAAGAGTTTGTGTAATCTATTTGCGATGACAAATTATCTAAAGCTTTAACCAGGTCAAGCACTTCGCCTTTCTCGAATTCTGCGAAAAGCTTTTCAGTTGCTTCCTTTATCATATCCTTAACCCTTATAGGATCTTGCAATTTCTCCGGCATAGTCTTATGGGTCCTAATAAATAAAGAAACGCAGGGATAACCTTGATGCTCCTGTAGTTTTTTTATATCTTGTTTGGTGATCATACTACTCCTCTTAATTTTTATTTTACAGGCATTCCCGTTCCAGATAGTTCCGTACCAGCTGTTCCTGGTTGGCATCAACCTGCCAAGTATTTCTATTCTTTTTTATCATAGTTAAGGCGTGATACGCAATCTATCGATTTAAATTTTAATCGTTGCCATTCGCTTTTCTATCAAATTGTGTCCATAAACACCAATAATTATGTTCTCGTGTAAAAACGGGATGAAAAAATTGATTATTAATTTCTATGTGGTAATATGGGAGTTAGAAAAAGATATCTTATTTATGCGGGTAATGGATAGTATGATATCCAAAGACTTTTGTTTGAGATGTTACGACAATGAGTTTTTATAAAAAAGTAGTTTGTTTTGGAGGACGTAATAAATGAAGAAACAATTAACCAGTTTACTAGTTTTTTTGACAATATTCAGCTCTGTTAATGCAATGGAATGGGATGCAAGCGGAAGTGACGGGGAACAAATTTTTCCAGAGGATGATTACCGTGGTGAAGAATACCCTTCGAGAGATTATGACGAAACTGATACCCAAACGGACACCCAATCAGAGATTGATGAGCACTACTCAGGAGATCCACATCATTTTGAACCAGAAAATCTCTTAATTTTAAATGGAGAAAAAAACGGTTACCTTAAAATCGAAGCAAATTCGAATGAGCGTTACCTAGGAATGGGAGATCTGGTTCCACAAAAAGGTATCCAAGCAATAACCTTAACAAAAAAACTTTTCGTTGATGACAATGTTGAATTATTGCAATATTTATTGAATGACAATAAAACAAAAATCTTAAATTCCTCCAATCTTATAAAACTCGCAATCGAGAACACAAGTATACGTATATTGTTATTATTAAATAGCAGCGGATGGTTTACTGATGGCAAAAAATATCTATTAACCGCGATCAAGCAAGGAAAGCTTGGTCTTGTAAAATTATTTCTTCAAAAGCTGAACCTGAGAGTTGATAAACAGGATTCTGATTTTATATTTGCAGCCGACAATGCTGAAATAGCTAATTTATTAAGGGAAGAAGGCTTTATTGAGTTAGATTCAAAAAACACTATTGAACAAACTATTAAAGCTGATGACCCAGGTAAGCTATCAGTATTATGCGAAAGAAAATTATTTGAAGAATTCAATAAATTAGAGCTTTTAGAATTTTTAAAATTAGCTACAAAATTAGAAAAGATTGAATGCGTAAAGTTTTTTTTAAATAACTTTGAATTCGATAATGTTGATGTAGAATTCTTATCCAGTATTCAAAACATGGATATAATGAGATTATTTCTTTTACGACAAGTCAATGTCCCTACAAGCTTAACACATACAATCTCGGGACTATTCCAATCTATTAAAGAAAACAATGCTCAGCATGTCGAAGAGATTTTACAATCCGGTGCCATAACCGACATTAATCAACAAAATAAAGATGGCGAAACCGTTATTACTTGGGCAGTCAAATCTAACTGTGATATTAAAATATTTAACGCACTGGCACAACATGGTGCTAATTTAGATAATTTTAATATCAAAGGATTTAGTCCTTTAGTTATTGCTATACATGCATATGATGACAATTATGATGACAATATGGTAAGATTACTTATAAATTTACATGCTTCCGTTAATATTCCCTGTACTGATAAACGCGGCATATCAAGAACTCCTTTGATGTACGCCATAAAATTGGGGCACAGAGAGATAGCAAAAATATTAGCTGAAGATTTAAAAATAGATTTTAATCTCACTGATTCAAAAAAACGAACAGCTCTCAGTTATGCATTTTTAAGTCCTGATAAATCCATGGCCTCCATGGCTACGTTTTTTTTAAAAAAGGGATTAAATTATGATAATAAAGCCATGGCTTTGCTCTTGGCGGTTGACCGCGAAAAAATAGCAGAGGTAAATCTTTTGCTTAATCATAAAGCAGATGTCAATTATATACCTCTATCTGAAAATAATACTGCATTGGTACTAGCAGTTCAAAAAGGAAATTACGAGATCACAAAGCTTCTTTTGAGAACAGATGATATTTCTGAAAAAAACAAATCGGCAGCTCTTAGCTATGCAGTTACAACAACGCCAAACTCATTCAAAATTATCAAACTTCTCTTAGATTGTGGTGCACATCCAGATACCGCGATTGAATCAGGCAAGACAACCGTTTTAATGCATGCCTCTGAAAGAAACTATAAAACAATAGTAACATATCTTATAAAAGCGGGTGCTAATAGACATTTAACAGATGAACAGGGACGCACTGCTTTAATGATAGCAGCTGGATGTGGAAACGACGACATTGTTAGCAAGTTATTAAATTCAGAACCACGCAGCATCATAAGCAAGCTTTTAATTCTAGATACGGTAGCCCGAATAAATAACGCAGACAAAGATGGCAACACACCTCTGATGCATGCCGCTACCGCCTATTATCCTAGACCTATTCTTTTATTAATGATAGGAGGAGGCAACCCAAATTTGGCTAACAATGAAGGAGATACGCCTTTACTTATCTTATCGAAATTGAACGAAAAAAATATTTTTCAAGAAATAGCTAAACATTGCATAAGATACGCTTGTAACCCGAGTCGATGGAAAATAAAAGCAGGAGAAAAGGCACTAATGCGATTAGCAGAGCTACAACGATTAGCAGAGCTACAACGATTAGCAGAGCTACAAAAAGAAACTTCTTGCCAATCAGAAGAAAGAGCATATAGCCTTTCGATTAACGCTGATGAAACCGAATATTTGTTATCAAAAAAAGGCAAAGAAAAAGAAAGAGAATATCCCGACAAATCAATTGAAATGCCAAGCATGCTATCATTACGGGAAGATAAAAACGAATATGATTGCCATGAAGCCTATATGGCTCTTTCGGAAGCTATTTCAAAAGTAAATAAACGCAGTCCACATCCAATACAAGATCTAACGGACTCATTAGAGGATGCGCGTATAAAAGCAGAACGTGAAGACCGAAAAAACTATGAAAAAGGGCTAGGCTTACTTAAACTTCTGGTTGAAGATGAAACCAACCTGATAAGGTCATCTTGTGAAATAATTCTAAAACGCTATCCAGCTGCTATTAAACAGGTGGATAAAGAAAAGAAAAACGCTTTGATTAATGCTGTTTTAAATAACAATTTAGCAGCCATTAAAGCCTTAATGCCGTATATATCGCAATCTGATCAACAAGCAGCTCTAGCTGAGGCGAGACGTAAAAACAACAAAGAGATTGTGAATATACTGTCAAATAAACCCGCTGATGTAAAGAAGCCCTGTTTATGCATTGTTTCTTAATCAGTCTCGCCAGTTTGAAGACGCCATAAATAAGCATAAGTCTGATTTAATTTTATTAGCTCATCGTGTGTGCCAGATTCTACAATCTGGCCCGCTTCCATAACGAATATTTTATCAGCATTTCGTATAGTGGAAAGACGATGGGCTATAATTATTGTTGTATGATCAACCTCAATTTTTTCAAGAGAATGCTGAATTGCTCTTTCTGTTTCATTGTCAACAGCAGATGTAGCTTCATCAAAAATAAAAATGGGGGCATTTTTTAAGATTGCCCTTGCTATTGATACTCTTTGACGTTGCCCGCCCGATAGCTTGGCGCCGCGTTCGCCCACTGGTGTATTAAATTTATCTGGCATCTTCATAATAAAATCATATGCTTCAGCAAGTTTAGCGGCTTGCACTACTTGATCAAAACTTGCATCAAAAGTTCCGTACAAAATATTTTCTTTTATTGTTCCCGCAACTAAAAAGATATCCTGACTTACTAAAGATATTGATTTTCTTACGCTCTCGATAGTGTAAGTATCTAAAGGAATATTATCGATATATATTGTTCCAGCAGAAGCATCATAAAACTTTAACAACAGCTTTACGATTGTGCTTTTTCCAGAGCCCGTTGAACCAACAAAGGCGACAGTTTGGCCTGGCACTATCTCAAACGAAAGATTTTGAAATACGGGCGTGCCATTTGCGTATGCAAATGATACATTTTCAAAGACTATATGTCCTTTAACAGCATTTATTTCTAAGGCTTTTATACCACTTTTTGCAGCTTCGGGCGCTTCTAAAAGACCTATAATTCTTCGTGCTGAAGCCATTGCCCTTTCATAGATATCCACCAACCAAGCTAAATCGGTAAAAGGCCAAAGAAGGCGTTGTGTCATAAAAATCAAAATACTGTAAGAGCCTACTGCTAATTTGCCATCTAATGTGTAAAGGCCACCTAAAACTAAGGTGATAACATAGCCAATTAAAATTGCTATTCTGACAATAGGATTAAAAGTAGAGCTCAGCCTTATTGCTTGACGATTGGCATTTCTATATTCATTACTAGCTACTTCTAATTTCGCATTTTCATAATCTTCTGCGGCATAAGATTTGATGGTTGCTATACCGGCTAAATTATTTGATATTTTAGCCGCAAGCCGCCCAGCGGCATGACGAACCTGGAAGTAGCGTGGCCTCAATTTTTTCTTAAAATAAAAAGTTATAAATAATATAATAGGTACCGGAAAGAATACCAAGGAAGCAATAACAGGAGAGATGTAGAAGAATATAAAGCTTGTTAAAACAAGACTGGTAATTAACTGAATAATATCATTAGCACCTTCATTAAAAAACTGCTCTAACAAATTTATATCGTCAACCAAAACTGTTAATAAATTTCCTGAGCTTTTTTCCTCAAAGAAACTCATATCTAGTTTCTGAAGATGACTATAAGCATCCAATCTAACACCATGTTGAATTTCTTGACCAATATCTTTCCAAAACAATGAATGAAAAAACTCAAAGATTGATTCGAGAGAATAAAAACCTATGGTAACAATACCTAGCACTATTAATTGTGTCTTGGAATTGACCACACCAAGGTTTGCTAAAAATGAGTTTTTATGATTTGCCACAATATCTACAGCAACCCCGATGAGAAGCTCAGGAAATATATCGCACACTTTATTCGCAATAGAACAAAACACAGCATAAAACAGCTTTGACCGATAGCCACGTGCATATTTTAAAATTCGAAAAATTGGTGTCATATTGTTTCTCCTGCAGAATAAGAGCTTCATGTAGCTTATGACAAGTATAGCGCACTCAACATACATAATACTAGTTTTAAGCAATGATTTATTACTGTGTTAGCAAATTTATTGCTCACGTTACTACTAGCAGACAGAATAAATATTGAAGAATTGATGAAAAGATGAGTTGATTTAAAGCTCTAAGGGGCTATAATATTTTGATAGGCTTTATATGGTTTAGCAATAATATTAACATCTCAGCTTCTTTGGGGGAAAATGGATAATAAAACGACCATCCTACATTTAAAACAAAAAGTTAAAGCTTTTGTTGATGACAGGGCTTCGGATAAAGAACCTGGTCACTCTGCTAAAAATATATGCACAAGCATAACTTGCGAAGCCGCAGAGCTTATGGAAATATTTACCTGGCAACCTGATTCGGATATACCGGTAATAGTAAGAACAAGTTTACAAGAGATAAAAAATAAAGTTGCCGATGTTGCATTTGCATTGCTTGATTTTTGTAATCAACTGAACATTGATTTGTCAGATGCGGTTGATGAAAAGTTATTATTACATGCGAAAAAATATCCTGCTGATATAGCTTATGTACGAACGAATATTATTGACGATTCTACAACGGTATCCGACCTAAAAGTTAAGATGAAAAAATTTGCTGACGAACGAGAATGGAATCAAAGTATTAAAAGTATCTCCATGAGTATAGTGTGCGAAGCCGCAGAATTAATGGAACTATTTAACTGGAAAAAAGAAGCCGAAATCGCTGGGGTAATAAAAGAAAAAATACAAGATATAAGATATGAAGTGGCTGATATAGCTTTTGCTTTATTATCTTTTTGTAACGAACTAGGCATAGATTTGTCGAGCGCAATGGAAAAAAAATTATAATTAACGCCCAAAAATACCCGATAAAAAAATCATGAGCATAAAATCAGATAAATGGATAAAGTTTATGGCAGAGAATCATTCTATGATTCAGCCATTTGTTGAAAATCAAGTTAAATCTAAAGATGCAAACATTGTAAGCTATGGTCTTTCAAGTTATGGCTATGACATACGTGTTTCGGATGAATTTAAAGTATTTACCAATGTACACAATGCAATTGTGGACCCCAAATGCTTTACCGACAATTCTTTTGTGAACATTAAATCGGATGTTTGTATTGTTCCACCAAATTCATTTGCCTTAGCAAGAAGCATAGAATATTTTAAAATACCGCGAGACGTTTTGACTATATGCTTAGGTAAATCAACATACGCTCGTTGTGGAATTATAGTAAACGTAACCCCATTTGAACCTGAGTGGGAAGGTTATGTTACTTTAGAAATTTCAAACACTACACCGCTACCTGCCAAAATTTATGCAAATGAAGGAATAGCACAGGTGCTTTTCTTTCAATCTGATGAACAATGCCTAACTTCATATGCCGACAGAAAAGGCAAATATATGAAACAGGTTGGCATAACGTTACCAATGGTTTAAAATCTACGCTATACAAAATTGTCTCGGTAATGCCGAGACAATTTAACATCTTTATTAGGGTGCTATATAGATTAGAAAAATAGCTTACCCCTTTTGTCACACAAAAATTTAAAAGATTAATGAGGATTGCAATGGCCATAAAGATACCTATTAAAACAGATTTTGCTGGTTGGTACCAAGAAGTTGTTTACACTGCGGAGCTTGCTGATTTATCTCCTGTACGCGGATGTATAGTAATTAGACCCTATGGCTATGCTCTTTGGGAAAATATTCAAGCAAATGTCGACGCAAGAATAAAAAAAACTGGGCATCAAAATGCCTATTTTCCATTGTTTATACCCGAATCATTTCTGAAAAAAGAAGCAAAGCATGTTGAAGGATTTGCACCAGAAGTTACCGTTGTCACGTATGCTGGAGGCAAAGAGCTTGAAGAGCGCTTAATTGTAAGACCAACATCTGAGACGATGATTCATTATATGTTCGCTAAATGGATCAAGTCATATAGAGATTTGCCACTTAAGATTAATCAATGGGCTAATGTTGTTCGTTGGGAAATGAGAACACGACCTTTCTTAAGAACTACAGAATTTTTATGGCAAGAAGGCCATACTGTTCATGAAACCCTTAAAGAGGCTGAAGAGGAAACACTTTTAATGCTTAATGAGTATGTTGATTTCATTGAAAATCATCTTGCTATTCCTGTGGTAAAAGCCAAAAAATCGGAAAATGAAAAATTTGCTGGTGCTGATGTCACTTGGACAATGGAAGGCTTGATGCAAGATGGTAAAGCATTACAGATGGGAACATCTCATTTGCTATCTCAAAATTTTGCCAAATCGTTTGAGATAATATTTCAAGACCGCGAAGGCAAAATGGCTTATCCTTATTTAACAAGTTGGGCAGTAACCACGAGATTAATAGGCGCTATTGTTATGGTTCATGGAGATCAAAAAGGTTTAATCTTGCCTCCTAAAATTGCCCCCATTCAAATTGTTATTATACCCATAATGAAATCATCTGCTGCAGACTGTACATTAGGTGCTGTTGTTGAAAGATTAGCGAACGAACTATCATCTAAATTTAGAGTTAAGATTGATAAGGATGATCAGATGAGCCCTGGAGCTAAATTTTATCATTGGGAAATGAAAGGTGTGCCATTAAGACTGGAAATAGGACCACGAGACCTGCAGCAAAATCAGGCTATACTGGTTGATCGAGTCTCCGGAACCAAAGATGCTGTTAATCTTAATGATCTAGAAGAAGTAGTTGCGTCTAAATTAGAGCTCATACAAAAGATGTTATTTAATAGAGCATTAGAATATCGCAAAAACTTGTGGTTCAAACAAGCTAAACTGGTAGATTTTGCCGATAGCCTTGAATCAGTAGGTGGCTTCTATCAAACAGGATGGTGCAAACGCGATGAATGCGAAGCCGTTGCAAAACAAGCAAAAGCTACTATTAGATGTATTTTAAATGAAAAAGAATTTAGTACATGTTTTAACTGCACTAGAGAAAGTACAGAAGATATACTAGTAGCAAAATCTTATTAATAACATGCAAAATGGCCCGATATAATCGGGCCATTTTGGTTAGATAACTATTATTATAACTCTTTTTCTTTACCATCATCTGTCGAGTCACTCGTAATAATTAAAAAAGCCGCTAGAAGTTGATTTACTTGTTGATTTTCCAATTGATTTTCCAAAAACCTTTCAATCTGCTCAACTCTTTGAACAGCTCCGGCACCATGGTACACTTCACACTCTTTATAATTGTTAGTAAACAAATCTGACGATAATTCAGGGGCCATGAAGCCAAAAAATTCATCCTCGTGAATAGTTCCAAGCAATAGCAACTCGGCCTTAAGTAATTCACTACGATAAAACTTAATCATCTCAAGATCAATTTTACTCTTTTGCGAGAACAATTCACGAATAAGTTTATAAACGCGTTGTCTTTCCGTTAAAGATTCTTCAATATGAGCACAAGTACATGTATGTATTTTTGAATAACCTATTTCTAAAAGCATATCTTCTAAGTTTAAACCCGGCATTTCAGGCAAAAGACCCTGAAAGAGAAAAACTTTTGAGACATCCTGGTTTTGTAAAATAGCCTTAAACGAGTTTAAAAAATTAAAATTAGGACAAACAAGCAAAGCATTCCACATGAACAATTCAAATAATGGTACACTCTCTTGTATCAGCGGATATTTTTCATGCAAGTAATCTAGGAATGGTCTCTTTTTATCTAAAAAAATAGCTTTGAATTCTTCTTCACAAATATCTATACTTTGAAGCATTTTTTTATAGTAAGAAAGATATATATTATAGCCATTTATTAGAAAATTGTTGTTGCAAGATTCCACTATATTTTCTATTTCTTGTACATCTTTTCTTATTTGATTTATAGGATGCATTATCAAATCAAGAATACTCATGATATCTTTATCTTGGTTAGCCATTTTGTTTTCTCGCAAATGTCTTGCAACTCCCATAAGAAAGGTATCAATATTGAGCGCAAATTTATCGCTTACAAAAGCATGTTCAAATAGAGACATTATATCTGTCGGCATAGTGCGAGCTGCATTGCATTTAGCTTGAATTGCTAGAGCATTTTCTGATTCAATATAACAAGGTTCAGAAAACAAAAAAAGCGAGTTGGTTTTATCATCAGAATCCATCACACATTTTAAGACTTCAACTTGGTTGGCGGAAGTCAGCTCATCAGTCAAAAAAACAACTACATATTTATTCTGTCCTCTATCCAAATCAGCCCTCTTGTAAATGGTAAATTTATGTATAGATGATTCTAAACTTGAAAAACCAAAACTTATAAATGCCAATAAACCAATTAGGTGATTTTTAAAATAAAAAGTTAGTTTCTGCATATAGTCCTTTTCTAGATAGATTAATTTACGACTATATTTTATAACATCTCAATTTATTATCAATATTTCTACTCTACGCTTTTTTGCAGTAGAGCCAACAATGACGATTCTTTTTCCGTTTTCGTTTTTTCGTGCTTGTCTTGCTTGGTTAAAGCCTTTTTCCCTTTTTCTGAGGTAAGAGCCTTCAGTATTTTTTGTGCAAAGCTATCTTTATATTTAGCTAAGTCAAATTCCTTGCTATAAAGCTTATCTATTAGCAAAGAAGCAAGTTCAAGCTCTTTATTCTCAATTTTAGGTATCTTTATAGCTTCTATTATTGCATTATCATCTTGTATTTCATAAGTATAATTTAGAGTACTTAGCAATAAGATTGAGCCAGATGGTTCTAAAATACATACATGCTCTTTATCTCTCATTACAAATTTTCCTACCGCAACTAATTTAGCTTTTTGTAAAGCCTTGCAAAAAAGACCATAGGCTCTATCGTCTTGTTTTTGAGGCCCAGCATAATAATGCTCATTGAGATACAATGAATATATTTGAGAAGAATTAACAAATTCAGTAATAATGATATTATCAGTTTTGATAGGTTTTAATTTTTTTAAACTATCCTGATCTAAAACAAAATATGATCCATTTTTAAGTTTTAAACCTTTTAAAAGGTGATTCCAAGCAACTTCCTCATCACAATGAGGACACCATCGTTTAGAAATAATGGGGTTTCCGCATTTTTCATGGAGCAGTCTAAAACCAATAACATGCTTTTTAACCGCTGTATATAATTGTATGGGAATAGTAACAAGGCCAAAACTAATTGTCCCTTTCCAAAATGAACGAGGCATCGATATATCCCTTTATCTTTTAGGTATATTTTAGCCTCAATAATTTATTCAAATAAAGCTTTTATTGTTTTTATTTAACGATGCTATAATTTTTATGCTCTTCCCTGATAATATCTAAAGCTTTAGCCTTTGAATGCCAAGCTCGAACGATAGTTTTTTTGCCCTTTTCGAGATGTTTATAAGTTTCAAAGAAATGTTGAATCTCATTTTTTAAATGCAGATTTACTTGGTCTATATCATGCACGCCATAATAGTATGGATCATTTTCTGCGACAGCTATAATCTTCCAGTCACGGCCCTTTTCATCTTCTAGATCCAAAACACCCACCGGCCTTACTTGCAATACGCATCCAGGAAAAGTAGGTTGTTTAATCAAAACCAAGACATCTAAGTGATCACCATCTTCAGATCTTGTCTCTGGAATAAAACCGTAGTCGGTAGGATAAAAGAATGGCGAATGCAATACTCTATCAAGTTGAATACAATCCAACTCTTCACTGTACTCATACTTATTGCTCGATCCCCTAGGGATTTCTATGACAACATTAACAGATTCAGGAAATTTCTTTCCTATTTTTATATGAGAAAAATTCATGTGGGTCCCTAATTCAAAAATTTAAATAATAGCTAAGATTTATAATTAAAACATACACAACAATATTGTATTGTTGTTTATATGCAGATAAAAATTTTTATTTTTAATTAATATATTATAAAATATTAAAGACAAAATTAAAACACCAACCTTAAACCTGCTATACTATGATTGAATACCTAGAAGGATTCTTATTAATCGACAAGCCCGCCAATATTACTTCTTTTGATTGCATTAGACATATCAAAAAATTTGTGGCCAAAAAAATAAAAATTAGCCATATGGGCACCTTGGATCCATTTGCTACCGGCTTAATAATTTTAGGATTTGGTAAAGCTACCAAAAGATCCGGTTCTTTTTTGGCATTAGACAAAGAATATGTAGCCCAAGGAAAAATGGGTGTATTAACTGAAACACTCGATTTGACTGGCAAAGTGGCTGCAACATCACGCGTATTAACAAAAGAAGAACTAGAGCAATCGATTATCTCTTTTGGAAACAAATATTTACAAACTCCTCCTATATATTCTGCCTTAAAGTTCAAAGGGGACCGATTATACAATTTAGCTCGAAAAAGCAAACTGTCTCCAGAAGAACTGAATCAAATTGTTGCTGATAAAGCGCGTGAGATAAATATTTATGATTTGCGCTTGATAGATTATAATGAACCATATTTTTCCATTAAAGCTCATACATCACATGGAACATATATTAGGTCTTTAGTAAATGATATTGCCATTAAAGCAGGAAGTTTGGCCACAACATATCAATTGCGCAGGACCAAAATTGGGCCGTTTTTAGTATCAAATGCAATTGAATTATATAGCTTGAAATGCGATCAAGATGTAGCTTCAAACATCATTGACCTTTCACTAGATGCTATTGAACCAATCTCTTCTGTGATTTGAAAATTATCTTGTTGATTATTTCTATGCAGTTCATTTATATTGATCTTCAATAAGTAACTTAACCCTAGAAAGAGAAAATATGGATAACAAAAACAAGTCAATCAACAACAATGATAAAGAAATCAGAAAAGATCAAAAAAGCTCAAAAGACTCATTAGTAAAAGAAATTTTACATGATGAGACTGGATTTACGGTTAACCCAGGCGAAGTTCAATATGGACGCGATCATGCAAACGAACAAGATCGTCATGAGAAACGTGTAACCAGCGTAAAAAAAGGTTTTTGCGATCAAAACAAATGTGATATTTATTTTGAATAATTAACAATGCAGGGTATTCTTATCGTGTTTCGCCATAATAAGGATCCCTGGTGTATTGTTGCAATCTTAGATTGGCATTTTGTAAAATTTTAGTGATACCGGTAAATATGCAGACAATTATCGTTAAGAAAAAAGGCTCAAAATGCCATACAAAATCTACCTGACCAAGTTCAATCCAATCAAGCTTGGTAGAACATAATAATTTCTTGGTCAAAAAAACAATCAAATTTTCATGATTATTGTTGATCTTCAAACGTTTTGCGTTTAGATTCAAGGCTACGAAAAACTATAAGGAGTAGCTAATGAATTTTGTACCTTTACTATTAATAAGTGTAACCGCAGGCATCTGTACGTTTGGCATATTAAAAGCAGCAAATTTAGATTCAGGCAAAATGCATTGCGACAGTTCTTCATGCAACTGCAATGAGTGCTATGGATCACCATGTGATTGCGAGTCATGTGGATGCGAAATATGTCCCTGCGAGAAAGATTGCAATTGTGACTAAAGAAGCATGTAATACGCTAAATAAAACTTTTAAGTCAGCTTAAAAGTTTTATTATTATTTTTGCTATTATCTGCCCTGTCAGCACAACTCATTGCTATCTCACGCTATAAATAAAACTATTCACTATAATTGTACTTTCTTACTAAAATGAAAAATGTTAAGATATTTCTATCAATCACAATATTTTAAGGGTGTTAATATGCTTAAAAAGCTAATTCTTTATACATTACTGATTTTCAGTTGCATACATTTATTAATTGAAAATTCATCTGCTGCTGTTTTCCAACATCAAACAGACAAAAATTTTTCTTATATATTTGTCCCAGGAATCATTTCTATGGAAACACAAACGGCAAAATATATTCCCGAATTTGTCGGATCATTTGGTGAAACTGTAGTTTGCTCTGGTGGCATTCATACATTAAACCAACCCATTAGTACTTGTACTTTTTCAGAAATAAGCATACAACCACTAAATAATCAATCTAGAAATCCTTTTGTATATTTGGGTTATTGGATTACCAATATGCAAAACAAAAAATATGGCGTAAGTGTTCAACGATCTGGACAACCTGGACAAGATGCTATAGGTTCAGGTTATACAGCAGAAAAACATGCTTTTGATTGGACCAAAATTAACTTTGCTCAAGAATCTGATATTAATGCTCTTTTTAAGGCCTATACTGAACATATAGAAAAATATCCGGCAACCAAAGTTGTTCTTTATGGTGTATCTAGAGGCGCTGCTGTTATCTGTCCTTTTTTGGCTAAGTATCAACCACAAAATATTGGCGGAGCAGTATTGGAAGCACCATTTGATTCTATTCCCCACTTGTTAAAGCATTCTTCTAAAACATCTTTCTTCAATTCATTTTTAAATTTAAATGCACTTTTACCAAAAGTGACCGGTTATGATCCAAATGGAGATTCTCCTATTAAAAGCATTGAAAACATTTCCAAAGAAATACCTATTTTAATAGTAGCCTCAGATTTAGATGATGTAGTTCCTGTAGAATGTGCTGAATCATTAATGAGAAGATTTGGCAAACTGGGTTATCATAAAGTTCATTTTTTAAGGCTAAATAAGTCCACTCACTCTGGGTATGCATATGATGATGCAGCTGATAGAACAAAATATGAAACAGTTACCCACGCTTTCTATAAGCATTATGGTTTACCATATGACGAAACTTTAGCATTACAAGGTGCTGATGAGTGGAAGAAAATATCAGGACAATCAACCTTGATGCCACCAGTTAATTAGTTTTTAAGAATTCCTTCGTACGTAAATGGAGGGGCGTTATGCCCCTCTATTTTTATTTAAAATAGTTATCATCTTTTTCTCATTCCCGCCGACTTTCTAACATTACTCTTATAATTCCTATTACAACAGACTCAAACAGGAGAGATTTTCGTCTGTTTTTCATATCTGTGCCTTGCTAAAAATTTTGTTGGGTACGAAGCATGTCCGCAATGCTATTGTACTAATTAAGATTTTACATAGACTCTGCAGAATTAAGTAATCAATGAAGAAGGTATAATAAGCAATTCATAGCCATTAATAACGCTTTTCGAAGATTCATTAAAATTTTAATAGTTCTGCGTTTTCCAGAGTGCAAGTCGGCAATGAATTTGTAATTGCGTCGCAAACCAAAACAAACTTCGCCCTCATCACATGGACGAGATGAAAACCGAAGAATTAAGTCAGCCACTGTTCTTTCTAGGTTCTTTAGCGCAAGAGATTTAATGTGCGAATACACCGAGACCAGTCTGCGTTTATCCGGGCCTTTCCTACTTCGCCCTGTGTCCGGCGAAGTTTTAACGAAGCCAGGATGGATGGCGCCCTAAAATGGCGAGAAGTGAATAGAGTTGAAACTATATCTAGCTTTGCCGTCATTACCATGACCAGCTCAAAGTCGCAAGAGACCCAAAGCAAGCTCGCTTGCCTGGCTGCGCTATACACTTATCATGAACATGCTGAAAAACAATGCAATCAAGCCCAACTTAATTCTTCAGCGCAAGAGACTATGTGCAAGCTTGCTTGCCGCAAGAGACCTAAAGCAAGCTCGCTTGCCTGCTTAATTATAATACCTAACGACCTCACCTTCCCAGCCAACAGCAATCACTTGGTTAGCGGAGGTAAGAGCAAGCCATGTCGCATTTATTCCTGGAAAATCCGCGAAGGTAAAGTTTATCGCTCCGGTTGAGTTGCTATATTGTACAACCGAAGAACCCAATCCACATACAATAGCATTGCCATTTAAATCTAAAATCACCTTTTGTGCATTTACGCCATCGAACGCTGCAAATGCTAAATCGATAGTACCATCAGTATCATACCGTACTACATTCGTAGAGGTGATAATAGCGGTAGAAGGAACAAGCCCACCCACCACATTTGCTGCGGGAGTAACCGTAACTAGCGTTTTTCCTACAACCAATGCATTGTCATCAGAGTCCATTACTACGGCATTCGCTGCTACACCTGGGAACTCAACATAGGTGGTCTCTATGGCGCCCACATCAGTATACCTAACCACCTGGCCTTGCAGGCCACAGGCAACAATTCGTCCAACGCCGTCAAGCGCCAACCCATTAACCGCATTGCCTGGAAACGTGTCAAAAGTTAAGTTAATTGCGCCATCGGTAACTCCTGAGGTGGAATATCTAACTATGGTACTTTGTAGGCCACCGACAATAACGTCACCAGCTCCGGGTGTTATCGGATCGTCAAAAATAACAGCATTTGCAAGTACTCCTGGAAATGCCTCAAATACTAAATCGATAGTACCATCTGATGCATACCGAACCACGGCACCCTCAGTTCCAACAGCTATTATATTATCGGCAGTATCTATAGCCATCGCCTTAACGGCTGTGCCCGGGAAAACCTCATAAGTTAAATCTATTACCCCGTTAGCACCATACCGCACAATTGTACCTTCCAAGCCTCCAACTATTACTCTTCCAGCACTGTCAATCACCACGGCTTGCGCTCTAACTCCGGGAAAAGCATCAAAAGTAATTGTGGTATCGATGGTTCCTGAGGCTTCGCCTTGAATTAATATCAGATTAAGGGAATAGGGCGAGGTGCTTAAAGGCATTCCGAGAGAATCTAAGAGCGTAATGGTTGCTGAGACCTGCTGATTTGCGAGCGCATTTGAAAACAACCGAATATTGCTAAAAGTAGCATTACCACTGGTATCAGTTGCTCCAATCGCTTGTCCTACAAAGGTTTGGTCCTGGGTTGCTGAGCCGGCTGCTGGATTAACAAAAAATTGGATTCTAAATTGGGAATTAGGATTTACTACACTTGCAAAGTTACCACCCAAATTTAAAGTCGTACCCGAAATAGTGCCGGTGCTGATAATAGGCGCACCCAAATTATCATTACCATTATTTAGCAACGTAATGCCATTCGTAAGTACACCCGTATTTGAGTTGCCAAATATTGAATTTGATAATAGAGCATTGTTAGTTGCCGCATCAATAGTCACCCCGGAGCCCTCACCAATTCCCGTACCACTATTGAATGCTATAATGTTATTTTGTATAGTATTATTTAAACTTGTAGGGACAGCGCTATAAACATACACGCCAATTCTATTGGATAGCGACGCCGTTCCAGATGCATCGGTTCCTATATAATTCCCAATAACTTGATTATTTGTACCAGAAACAAAGACCCCGGCACCACTTACTGGTACCGCTCCGGTCGCAAACTGCTGGCCCGCAATAATATTTCTATCAATTATCGCATCCGAACCCACGGTCACTCCAGTAACATTTAATCCAATATATACACCATTGCCCAAGTTTGAGCTAGCCAGAGTTCCAGCTTGATTCGTTCCAATATAGTTCCCCAGAACAGATTGCCCCGTTCCTCCTTGAATATTTATACCATTTTGTGCAAAGTTTTGGATTACCAATCCCCTCACTACCGAATTATCTGATCCTGTATTTAAGGTTAACCCATCTTGAAATACCCCCATCGTGACAGC
>Ga0335394_10001340_pt1 | contig 27598 bp, 17 predicted proteins | sample MAT03_FD_205741 | JGI IMG/M metagenome (GOLD analysis project Ga0335394, IMG submission 205741) | Freshwater microbial communities from Lake Fryxell liftoff mats and glacier meltwater in Antarctica - MAT-03 (spades assembly) (version 2) ...
GGTACCGGTGCCTCTCTGGGCACGTGGTGCCAGCTCTTACGTATGGTCCACCCTGGGGGGCACGCAATTTGCAACCGGTGCGGATGTTATCGTTACCCCACAGACGTCAACAACGTACGTCGTAACCGGTTCGGATTCGTTTGGATGTATCGATACCGATACCGTTCAGGTGACGGTTCTGCCCGGGCCAGCACTGCGTATCACGGGTGATTCGGTCTCGTGCGATGGATCGCCGGTGACGCTGACTTGTAGTGGCGCTTCTCCTGGATTGGAAAATTCAATCACGTGGCTCGACGAATCGGGTGGCACCGTAGGATCGGGTCTTTCGATGACGATCGTACCGACATCAACAACATTCTACCGCGTTACCTCAGGGGGCGGGGCAGGGTGCACCGATACGGCCCGCCACATCGTACGCGTAGGCTCGCGGCCCGTGGTAACGGTCACCCCTGCCGATACCGCCGTTTGCGCCGGCGATTCCATAACGGTAGCATCATCCGGAGGAAAGCTGATGAACCTCATTGTGCAACCTGGTCTGCAGCAGTACACCATCTCAGAAGCGGACTCCGCAGGATGTGTGGGTACAGCGATGGCAACGATTCGCGGCATCACACCCGATGCAGTGGTTGCCTCGTTTCGTGATACGACGGTCAACATTGCAAACGGCACCACAACGCTCACAGTTGACCTTGTCTCTCCGCCTCAGCTCACAGGCGCAACACTCGGTGCAATTCAACTTCGCATTACACATCGCACACGATCAATCAAGGTAGATATCTTTCGTGATGCACGCACTGGAATAATTGTTACCCCTGACGCCCAAAGCGTTGAAGGTGACAGCACAGTGTATGTTGTAACCGTGCTAGGCGCAACATTGGCATACACACGTCAGCCAGCGTTATACATGAGTGGCCTACCACTTGTTGATGACGATTCAACGTCCACAGTTACCGCAGCAATTGTGGGTATCGTTGGACTAGGACTTTGCACAGACACCGCGTCGCATGATGGCCAGCTCACAATTACGGGTTGCGGCAGAGGATACGTTAGTGGACTGCGCGTTGGCTCGCCCCTTTCCATAAACGTCTACCCAAACCCTACAGATGATGTTCTCAACATCACCATTGACATGGGCATCTCTGGTGCCACAACTGTTGAGCTTATAGATGCCATCGGTCAGAGCATCACAAGGCAGACCCTGCAAAGACAGACATCAGACAGACTCATTGATGACCTGCGATTGGACATGCAGGGAATTGCTGTTGGCGTGTATCGAATTGTGGTCACGACGCCTACGCAAGTGCGGACTGTGGGAGTGGTGAAGAGGTAGGGGGGCGAGGCCAATTACGAATTACGCACGGGAGCCCATGCGGGATATGGATCCCGGCCTTCGCGGGGATGACGGCCTTGGCTCTCGGCTGTTTTCTAGATAACGTCATGCTAAAACACAGACGCCGTGCCACCTGGTTAGGTTGTGGCACGGCGCTATAGTTCTATGTGCTCCCTCGGGGACTCGAACCCCGGGCCCTCTGATTAAGAGTCAGATGCTCTAACCAGCTGAGCTAAGGAAGCCCACAAACATACGGAATTACGGAGTTGCGGAGTTGCGGAGTTACGGATGAACTCTCTTCATTTTAACGAAGGAGAATTCCGCCATTTGTTGCGAATGCAGCTGCAAACACCAATGAGATGATTGCCATGAGCTTAATCAGGATGTTGAGAGATGGACCAGATGTGTCCTTGAAGGGATCTCCAACGGTGTCCCCAATAACTGCTGCCTTGTGTGTCTCGCTACCTTTGCCACCATGAACGCCTGTCTCGATGTATTTCTTGGCATTGTCCCACGCACCACCAGAGTTTGCCATGCTAATAGCTAACATCACTCCAACAACCAGCGCGCCAATGAGTAGGCCGGCAAGCATCTGTGGACCAAATAAGAATCCAACTAGAAGTGGTGTTAGAATTACAAGGAGTCCAGGTGCTATCATCTCACGGATGGATGCCTTTGTTGAAATATCAACGCACTTTGCATAGTCTGGTCTACCAGTACCCTCCATCAAACCAGGGATGGTGCGGAACTGGCGGCGCACTTCTTCTATCATGTCAAATGCGGCCTTGCCAACACTCTTCATGGTCATGGCGCTAAATGCAAATGGCAAGGCGCCCCCTACAAGGAGTCCAGCCAATACATGCGGATCCGTAATGGTTAAATCCAATACTCTGCCTTCTTTTGCTAACACTCCCTGGGAACGCGTAAGGAATGCACTAGTAAGTGCAAGCGAAGTAAGTGCAGCAGAACCAATGGCAAATCCTTTACCTATGGCTGCGGTTGTGTTGCCCGCCGCATCAAGTGCGTCTGTGCGCGTGCGGATGTCCTTGCCCATGCCGGCCATCTCTGCAATGCCACCCGCGTTGTCCGACGTTGGTCCGTATGCATCAATCGTTAAACCAACAGCGATGGTACCCAACATGCCAATAGCTGTGAGAGCTATACCATACATGCCTGCACTTACGTAGCCAACTACAACACTCACGGCGATGAGAAGCATTGGGATAACTGCGGAATTATATCCAAGCGCTAGACCATATATGATACCTGTTCCAGCACCAGTCTTTGAGGCATCTGCAACTTCGCGTACGGGCTTGTAACGATGCGATGTGTAGAATTCTGTAACCAGACCAATAAGGAGTCCAGCAAGAAGACCAGTAGCAAGTGCTGTGTATACTCCAAGGGCTGTTACGTTTACAGTGCCAACCATAAAGGTGGTAGACCCAAATGCCCACATCGTAACTGGATACAATGCCGCCAACATTACGAATGTGGAAAGCACAAGTGCCAGTTTAAGGGCGCCCTCAACCTTGGCTTCTGTTTTTGCACGAACAAATGGTAACGCAATAATGGAGGCCGCAATTCCTACACCATTTACAAGCATAGGAAAGAGGAGAACACCAAGGTTCTGCGCACTCTCTGGCATTACAGAATAACTGGCAGCTCCTATAACAAGTGCGGCACACGTAGACTCAGCAACAGAACCGAAGAGATCTGCACCCATGCCTGCAATGTCTCCAACGTTGTCGCCAACATTATCAGCAATCACGGCAGGGTTGCGCGGATCGTCCTCGGGAATTCCCTTCTCAACTTTGCCCACAAGGTCTGCTCCTACGTCTGCTGCTTTGGTGTAAATGCCACCACCAACACGCGCAAACAATGCAACGGCAGATCCACCTAGTCCAAAACCAGACAGAATTTCCATCTGCAATTCACGTGTAATATCGCCCCCTACAGGAAGGAAGAGATCTATGCCAAGCCAAACAAGAATGAGTCCAAGAACGGCTAAACCGGTAAGACCAAATCCCATTACAGTGCCGGTTTCAAACGCAACCGAGAACGACTTTTGAAGAGACACGCGCGCTGCGGAGGCAGTGCGTACATTTCCCTTCGTTGCTATACGCATACCAATAAATCCAGCGGCAACAGATGTTGCGGCACCAATCATGAATGCAGCAGCAGTGTATAATCCGTGGTCTACAGTTGCAACTATTAGCACAGCAAATAGCGCCATAAAGATGCTCATCACGCGATACTCGCGGCTGAGGAAGGCCATTGCACCTTCAGCTATTGCACCCGAGATCTCGAGAAGTTTTGAAAGTTCTTCGGGCGATGCGGCGCCGTCTTCTACTTTGACGGCAAGAACACGCTGACGGAAGAAAACAGATACGATCAAGGCTAAAACGCCTAGGCCGAGAATCATTGTTATGATTGACATGCAGTCCCTTTCCCATGAAACATCGAGTATGAACGATTTGTGCTATTTTTACCACCCCCTCTGGACGCTTAGCTCAGTTGGTTAGAGCGCTACGTTGACATCGTAGAGGTCACTGGTTCGAATCCAGTAGTGTCCACCAAAGCCCCAGAAAGGGCAAAGATACAAAGCCCGTCACTGTGTGATGGGCTTTTTCATACAAGGAATTGCTCCAATGCCCTACCCCTCAATATTCCACCAACCCACCCATGCAGTAATGCTTGAGCGGTTGGACAAACTAACCCCTAGCACAAAGGCGGTATGGGGCTCTATGAATCCGGCACAAATTCTGGCACACATTAACGTGTCCTACCAATACACGTTTGGCCAACGCACGGATACACCGCCGTTTCTTATGCGCCTGCTCCTGAAAATATTCCTGCGTAGCTAAAAACACACGCACGGCCCCGGGAATGGTGATGAAGGACAAGCTGCTTGGGACGGACGCAACCAGGTAACCCTAGGAAGGCTCTCAACAACCGAGTGGAGCAATCTATATTGGAAACATATGGACCATCACTTCCAACAATTCGGAGTGTAAATCCCTCTACACGCTATAATCTCCCCTTCTCAGGATGAGAAGGAGGCTGGGGGGATGAGCCAAGAAGACAGAGCGTAGGCCTATTTGCTTAACTCAGCAAGTGTGAGCGACTTTGGACGTACTATAGGTGAAGCCATCATGCGGTTGACTACCATCTGCGAGCAGAGGCCAATAGCGCGAGACACACCAAACATTACGGTATAGAAGTCAAACTCGGTCATGCCATACGCATAGAGCAACGAGCCAGATCCGGCATCAACGTTTGGCCACGGATTTTTTGCCTTGCCGTGTTCCTTAAGAATTCCAGGAACGAGCTTGAAAATCTTGTGCACAATCTGAACGTTGTCGTCCGCTAAACCATGCTTTACACCAAAGTCATGAAACGCTGTAAAACGTGGGTCGGTAACGCGGAGGACGGCGTGACCGTAGCCTGGAATTACTTGACCGTTTTTGAGTCGGTTCCATGTGTATTCAGTAAGCTGCTCATCCGTTGGCACGCCGCCAAATTGCTCGCGTACGTCCATGATAAAGCGCAAACACTCTTGGTTGGCAAGTCCGTGTAGGGGGCCTGCAAGACCGCACAACGCCGCTGACACGCTATAATACGGGTCGCTCAACGCAGAGCTCACAACGTATGACGTCATGGCACTTACATTGCCACCTTCGTGGTCTGAGTGGAGCACGAGATAGAGGCGGACAAGTTCTTTCCACGATGCATCATCGCTCACACCAAGCATGTGCGCAAAATTATTTGATAGGTCGTTGTCGTTCTCTAACGGAGCAATAACTTTTCCATCTTTAAAACGGATGCGATAGATAGCAGCAGCAATGCCGGGCATAGAGGCGATGAGTCTAACAGAGTCGTTCACCATGGACTGCCACAGTTTGTCTTTACCCGCGCCACCATCGTACGCAACGCGGAATTCGCTTTCGCGTTCCATTGCAAGAATTCCAACGCTAAGCATCGCCATCGGATGAGAATCTTTTGGCATGGCCTTGAGCGTGTCTATCACATACTGCGGGATAGCATAATATTTAGCAAACACTTTGCCGAGCTCGTCAAGTTCAGTTGCTGATGCGCGCTCACCTGTTACAAGTAGCCAAAACGTTTCCTCTGGTGAGATGTTTGTTAGCTCAAGGATAGGAATGTTGCGAATGCGCAACCCTTCGTCGGCAGATACACTCGATGTGTCGCACACAAGCGCCGGAACGCCGCGCATACCACCAAGCACTTGTTCAATGGTAACACTGCCAAGAACCGTTTCGCCGTGCTCCTTGAGGAGGGCTGTGCGGGTTACGCGCAGGGCTTCGGCTTGAATAGTGAGTTTGTCATGTAAGATGCTCATCAGGGTTGTCTCCGTGGGTATAGATCACAAAACTACGAAGCGTTTTGTTTAGGCAGAACGTAACTTTGCCCCAATGAGTTCGTTTCTGAGCCCCCTATGAGCAAGATCACCGTAATTATCGCCCACGAGTACCGTACACGGGTGCGTGCAAAGTGGTTTATCGTTTCCACATTGTTGGCCCCATTTGGGCTGGCATTGATCATCGCCGTGCCAGTATTGGCAGCCATTCTTGCCGGCGACGGCTCTGTAGGGAAGGTGGCGGTTCTCGATAAAACGGGCGCCCTGGCGGCTTCGGTTGTGGCTCGTGACACGGGTTCGTACGAGCTAGCGGGCACGCGCACGGAGGAACAACTTGCCGAAGCCGTTAAGTCTGAGCAGATTCAGGCCTACGTGGTGATACCAAGTGATGTGCTCGATAGTGGCAAGGTTACGATGTATTCACGAGGGGGCTCCGGCATAGCGTTTGAGTCTTCGATACAGGAGGCATTGGAGCCCCTTATCGTAAAGGCCCGACTGCAAAAAGTAGGAACTGATACGGCAGTTATTGGGCTGGTAGAGCGAGGAATAGATGTTGTTTCGCTCAAGGTAACGGATAAGGGGATAGAGGCAGACGCATCCAAGGCATCGGCAATGCTGGGTTATATGGCCGGGTTCTTCATCTACATATTGATCTTTTTGTACGGCTCAATGGTGATGCGCGGCGTTGTGGAAGAAAAAGCTAATCGCATCATCGAGGTTATTGCATCGTCTGTGAGGCCGTTTGAAATTATGATGGGCAAGGTGGTTGGCATCGGGCTGGTGGGGCTTACACAAATTGTTCTGTGGTGTGCACTTGGCTCGTTGGTAACGATGGGTGTTGGTGCATTGTTGGCGCCGTCTATCACTCCAGAAACAATGCAGAACGTTCAGAACATGCAAGGGGGCATGCCGCAACAGAGCATGGGTATGGCAGGAGCACTGGCATCAAGCGGCATTGTATTGCCTAGCATCTCTGTGGTTACGATTCTGATGTTTGTGTTCAATTTCTTTGCTGGATATTTCCTGTATGCATCACTATTTGCTGCCGTGGGCTCAGCTGTTGATCAAGAGTCGGACGCTAACTCACTTACATTCCCGATCACGTTTCCTGTAATCCTTACGATGTTGTTCATAGGCAATGTAATTGCGGCTCCCAACGGAACGTTTGCTGTAGTTGCATCGATGATTCCGTTGTTCTCACCGATTCTTATGACGGTGCGTGTTGCAGCAACTGACGTGCCTGTGTGGCAACTGATAACATCTATGACGTTGAGCATAGCCGGCTTCTTCGCAGCTATCTGGCTGGCATCACGAATATATCGTATCGGCATTCTTTCGTACGGAAAGAAACCCACCATTCGCGAGATTATCCGTTGGATCACTGTCCGCGTGTAATCACGAGCGGAAGTTGAACACCATCTTCTCCTTCCACAACAACCTGATACCGTCCTGCAGGAAGATGTGAAACATCAAGGGGGCATTGTGTTGCGCCTTCGAGACAAGTTTGCGTAAGAACTGTTTTGCCTAACAGATCAACAATGTGAATAGTGATTGCTCGAGATGTACTTACACGCAATAGCTGAACGGTATCGTTAGCAGGATTTGGGGCAATGGTATATGGGGCGGGCTCGGTGGCAGCACGATTATCATTGAACGAATGTGTATTCTCCAACACCTCAACTAATGCTCTGCCATTGTTACCTTCATTCACGCTGAGGAACTGCGTGCAGATAAACTCAATGTGTCCGGCTGAGTCGGGATACATTATGGTGTCAATCGTATCAATACCAGCAAACCCATTCCGCGTGTACACAACGTTCAGTGGCAGGGTTGTAAAGATTGGCCACGTTGGATGGAGATTCCTTTGTACTTGGTTGATGGTTACAAGAACGTCGGAGCCACTGGAGAATTGGTCAACGTTTAGTTGCGCCCAGCCGATCCCCGTTACCCATTCATCAAAGAAGGCATCGGTTTTTGTGCCTAGGGCCAGCAACAGCGCTTCCTTCATGTCTTGCGTAGTTGCAGTGCTGTATTGATGCGAAGATTGATACTTCTTCATCGCAGAATAAAATGGTTTGTCTCCCGCAATAGCACGCATCATGGCAACAACAACTGCCCCTTTTTGATAAATCGTTTGCGGATAGTTTGATGAGGGGGCTAAGCGTGGGAAGTCTTCTAGGGAGAATACTTTTTCCTTGACCGAGATGTTCTTGATATAGTCTTTAGCCTTTTGGGCAACAGCAACAAGGTAAACCGAGGCGCCACGTAGTTCTTCAACCCACGCGCACTCGCTATACGTTGCAAAACTTTCTGTTAGCCATGCATACCGGAAGTCGAGCGGGCTTACGTTGTCGCCAAACCACTGATGTGCCAACTCATGTGCCGCGGTAGCATTGATCGTATCGTTTTGCTGGACCTTTGAAACCGGAAACGAGATCATGGTCTGATGCTCCATCGCACCCTTTGTGGTATTGCAGTATCCCACCTTATCAAACGGATAAGCTCCATACAGGCCTGCAAAATATGATGTCATACGCGGGACTTTTGCGTAGGAACGTGCACTCTTAACGCTGTCTCGAGCTAGTGTGTAGAACACGTGGGGCACCACTCCATCCATCTCGATTTTCCTGTACGGGGCTACTGCAAACGTAAGGAGGTAGGTAGAGGTTGCGTGACTCTCGCTCCATGTGTAGATGGCCATGCCATCGGGCCAAGGTGGGCGTGTGAAGATTTCTATGCCATTAGAGGCAACTTTCCATGGGGATACCGGGACGGTAAACCGTGCAACGAAAGTTGCCTTATCGGAAGGGTGATCGTAACACGCAAGCCAATGTTGAGTTGCGCTCACGTACGAATTTTTGAATCCAACGCCTAGACAATAGAGAACACTGTCCTGATACTGAGCGCCACCCCACGGTGAATCGCCCCCTTCATTCGTCATCGTGCCGTGATATAAAACACGAATAGTATCTACACGGTTGTTGGTAACGGCATGAGGAATTGCCGTTGCATGATGTAACGTGTCGGACGTTGGTGCGCCTTTTGTTGCGATGGTAGTAGCAACATCATTAACGAACACAGAGTCGATGATCAAATCCCGCAGATGAAACGGGAACGTTGTATTCGATGCACTTGCCGTCCACTTTACGATGATCGACACGTCTGCAACAATCGTCCGTTGTGCAGGGTCTGGGAACGTAATGCGTGCATCATAATGCTGCACATCAAATATCTGCGGTCGGAACTGCGTTGGACCAGATACCTGCGCCGATGCCGTGCAGCAAGCCAGAAGAAGGAGGAAGAAGAACATTGGGGAAGTTACGGAATCAGGGTCCCTCGATCTCTCTTTCGGCGGGGCCGGCTTGGCTCGTGATAGCGGCCCTCTGCGGCGCATGGGCGGCAATGCGGAATTATCGATCTTTGAGCAGGTACCCTCATGGGTCCGCCAATTGATGTGCTAACGGTGTAAGGAGTCAACAAAAAAGTTTGCCATCAAGGGCAAGGTTGTAGCAACAACAGAAAACGTATCTAGCGTTACCATAAGTACACCAGGCAAGACCGCCACAACTGATGCCACTGGAGCTTATGCGGTTGCTGACCTACGCATTATCACAAAGTAGAATTTCAAAATGTTCCAAATTTTAAGATTATAGACATGAACTAAAAAATGAACAACACAATGTGCGCAGTTATCGCCCTCGGGGCACTGCTGTTGACATCTGCATTGTGCGCGTGCTCAAGCACCACTCCGTCTGAGCCAACAAACAAATTCGCAATCAGGGACAAGGTTGTTGCAACCACTACAGAGAATGTATCTGGAGTAAGCATCACTACAACGGGCAAGACGGCCACAACGGACGCTACTGGTTCGTATGCTAACAGATCTTGACACAGACTTGTACGTTCTTACGGCGGTAAAGTCTGGTTTGACGATGACGCCAGCAACACAGTCGGTGCGGGTGAATACGGCAGACGTTACTGCAGCTGACTTCAAGGCCAAGGCCGTTCCCACATACGAGGTGCCAGTGATGATTTCTATGGACCCAGGGACGTTTATGATGGGTGATGTAAAGGGAGAGCCGGGTGCTGCAAGTGCCAATCCACAGTTTCAAGTAACGCTGACCAAGGGTTATTGGATAGGGAAATACGAGGTTACGCAGAAGCAATATGAAAGCGTTGTGGGTGATAATCCTTCTGAAGTAAAGTCCCCAAATCGGCCAGTTTCTAATCTATCGATGCAGACGGCTGTTGCCTACTGCAATGCACTTGCGGCTCGCGAGGGACTAGAGCCGGCATATTCGGTTGACGGCACGACAATCACGAGGAACAAAAGCGCAAATGGATATCGTCTGCCAACTGAAGCTGAGTGGGAATACGCAGCACGCGCCGGCACAACAGAGAACACTTATGCTGGTATAGTAGGAAGGACCCAGCCCGAATCTATAAGCAATCTCATATCCTGGAATGGATGGAGTTCCCGTAGAGTGCCAGGCGAGTTTAGTACGGTGGAAGCACACGATGTTGGGCTTCTTTTGCCAAACCCGTGGGGCTTATATGACGTATGTGGCAATCATACGCGGGGGCAATTTCACAAGTACCACAGATGAGGCTACATGTAGCTCTCGCATCAAAATTGACGTATCGGTGCTGCTAGGCGACAGGAGTAGGGGAATGAGAATTGTACGCAATCGCTAGTAACCGTTGAGTTGAACCTTGAAACAAATGGGGGGGGCAGTCCATGTCTAGAGCAATACTGCTACTAATCTTTTTAGTGTTTGCGATTTCCAGCGTGAAATCGCAAACAAAAAAGAGTAGCGAAACGATTCAATATGTACCAAGTGTTTCACGAACTGCGTAAGCAAGTCCTATCTCGTTGTATCGTTTCACCTCGGTGGAGCTAAGAATCGATATACCTTTGGACGTACTTCGCTTGATGCCAACGCTTCTGACCTATCAATTTCGAGTCTCACTGCCGCACAAAAAGATTCATTGGTTTCTCGGCTGAGCCCGTTCACCTGTGTATAGCGCGAGATGACGGGATGACGAGATGGTACCTGCGCGCTCCACAAGGCAATATCCGCGTGGTTGTCTCCTACGAAGTAACACGGACAACGAACAACGAATACCTACCCGTGGTGCTCGCACAAACCGACTATTACCCATTCGGCATGATCATGGACACAATGTCCGATGGAACGGCAGGATATAGGTATGGGTTTAACGGCAAAGAGAACGACAACGATGTAAAGGGAACAGGCAATCAGCAGGATTATGGATTCCGCATTTATGATCCGAGGGTGGCTAGGTTCTTGAGTGTGGATCCGTTGGCTAAAGATTATCCATCATGGAGTTCGTATCCGTTTGCGATGAACAGATGTATTGATGGAGTTGATTTGGATGGGTTGGAGTTTTATGCGGCTAATCAAATCTCTCGTGATAGGATCATGAATGTGATATCAGAGCAATTGGGATCCACTAGCGGGTTCAGCTGGGCTGAATCAGATGGAAGATTGGTTTTTAATGGGAGTATACCGAGCGTAATCAGCCCCTTGAAACATGACCTGTATACAGGATTGTTAACAGTAATAAGATCAGAGAAACCCGTCATCTACGTTGGTGATGCCGTTCACACAGACAATACTCGTTATCCGTTTCAGATTCTTGGATTTAATAGTGGTCGCGAATTTGGTGCTAGTCTAATAGGGTTTCAAGAGGAAGCTATAACAATCACTAGTCCATCGCTGGCAGTAGTCTTTCAGGACCCAGTAGCCTCAGCGGCAGGTGAATTCAACACCATCCACGAACTACTGGACCACGTTGTGCCATGGATTGAGTCAGGTTATAGATCACCGGACCAACCAAATTCAAGTAATACATCAGATCTGGTTAAGCGCCATAGTGACGCGCTGAATAATATTAGAATCCAGGGTAGGCGATCTGGTGTACTCGGTCATAGCAAGCCAAACGACGTTCCTAGTTACACGCCTGTTGGACCAATGCCTAGTTCTACAAGAGTTTCAACTCCCACCCCAAGCACTCCGGCGTCAACGGGTGTGGGTGGCAGCACACGAGGGCAAGGAGGTGGCAATACAAACACTAACCCAACTCCACCGTAAATTGAGACCCCAATTGAGGTACATCGCTTCAGCACTGCTACGCAGCCTCGGTGCGCGCCTAAGCGGCAACCTGGCTCTATTATGCTTGGCCTTATTGTCGTTCGTCACGTTGGCGTGTGGTTCCATATCTAGTGGAGATAGAATATTTAAATGCCTTCGGGGTTGGATAGTGACTCTAGACGATTCAAGACGATTTATTGTTATCGACAACAGGTGCAGCTCACCCATTTCATTCAATATAGCTTGGTATTCACGGGTAGAAGATACCATTCACACGATGAGTATTGAATCGTTTGACGATACTTAAGTTTTCGATTTAAGTATTACGGCTCCTACTGGACTTAGAGTTTCCAAATCAAGAAGTTTCAGAACAGGGAGCCGATTTGACCTTGAGTCAACATCAATACCGTGTGAAATCTGTCACTCAGTAGATGCTCTTCAAAAAGTTTCTTTGTTGCCGTCTAAGTCCATATGGGTGCCCATTAACCCGAACAATCCTACGATCTTCCATATGCGAATGGAAGCACCGCCTCCCGTGATGTATGTAATGCGAGCTGGCATTGAAGATCTACTGGTGGTCTCAATAGGTGAATGCAACATCAGCTTTGTAAAATTACCACAAACGAGGTGTTCATATGGCGCAAGCACGATTATCATGGAGGCCACGCCACGCCCGTTCACCTGTTGCGGGGATGCCGAGATGACGCACAAAAAAAAGCGCAACACTTTCGTGTTGCGCTTTTATGAATTTACGTTTCTCGACTATGTCTTAGCGAACGATTTGCAATGGCAGTGCGAAGGTAGAAGACCCGTTTGTTACTTGAACCATGACCATGCCTACTGGCATTGAAGCCGTGTTAAGTACAACCGTTGTTTCGCCACCGTTAACCGATACGTTTTGGGTTGCAAGTACAATACCCGTCATCGAAAGGATGCGGACATCGGCAGTACCGGCGTTTGACATAAAACGAACAGATGCGTTAGCAGATGCTGGGTTCGGGAAGAGATTAACTGTTGTGCCAACGGCATCAACAGGAACTTCAACACTCGATACACTTTGGATGAGGCCCAAAGAGATCTGTTGATCTGCGTTAACAGCGTCAATAGTAACAACGCTAGTTGTTGGCTCAAAGTCAACGCGGTCTGCAGTGATTGTTACGTCACCAATGTTGAGTTCGGTTAGGTCAAAGGCGCCTTCGTTCTCAGTAATGGAGAAGTCTACAATTGCACCACTTTCGTCACGTGCAACAACAAGCGAACCTACGATTGCCGGAGCGCCTTGAACTTGGTCTTGATCCTTGCCATTGTTCACGATGCCGCCGCGCTTGTCATATACAAAGCCACGGACACGCCCCTTACCACGCTCGCCTTTAGCTGTGTCTAGGTTGATATCGTAACGAACGGCAATCATTACTTCTCCAACTTCTACACGGGTTGCTTCGCGCCATTCCGTAGCGGCCTTAGCACCTAGAAGCATCCAGCCCGGAACGTTTGGTCGGTCTGCAGGAATACCAAACACAATGTATACACCCGGCTCAAGGTTTGAGAACTCATAGCCAAAGTTCGCGTCTGTTTCAACAGTTTGAACATTACGTTTTTCGAAAACAGGTTCTGCGCCGTCCTTCGTTTTGCGAATGAGTTGGTAGGCAATAACTTTGCCCTTGACGCCTGCTTCTGTGTATGCATTACGCATCATGCCACCAAAGCCGTTCTCGAATACTGGCCGTTTGTCCATCGAGAAGTTAACGCCGTCCTTGTTTTCCGTTACGTTTAGAAGAGTTGCGGCTGAGCCATCATGCGTGTTCTCCCAGAACTCAGCAAGGTATTGGCTCTCCTTTTTGTCGGAACCAATAACCTTTACATACGCGATGTAGTTCACGCCCGACTGAAGTTTTATTTCGTAAACGCCATCGGCATTCGTTTCTGCTAAAACACGGTGGTAGCGTGCGTCAACGCCGTTGTCTTCCTTTGAGCGGGCTTCAAACACTACCAGTGCCTTGAGTCCACCTTCAGTAATCGCATCAAAGACGCGTCCACTAACAACAACGAGTGTTGGCTCTGGGCGGCCAGCAACAACAAAGTTTGCCTCCGTACGCGTGTCACATGCAACTTCAACATCTATGGCATCGGCAAGTTCCGTAGAGTTCTCGAACCATTCTGCGAGGAAGTTGCTACCTTCTACGCGAAGCTTGTATACTCCCTTGGGAAGGTAGAAAACGTACGATCCTTGCTTGATTGCTGCCTTATATACCGGCTTGAAGACTGTTGTTGTGTCGCCATTTTCTTTCTTGATTACATCAAGACGCCATGCTGTTACAACACCGCTCGCCAATGAATTTGCTACGCCGTCTATCTTCACTTTGCCAAAGATGGTCGCGCAACCTTCGTGCTCAGGCTCTTCTGTCTTACCAATTTCGAGAACAAAACTTTGTTTTGCCATCTCAATAACGCCATTTATCTCGATGTATGCTTTGATCGTAATTTCATACCGACCTGCACGAGGCTCTTTCCAGATGACGGCACCTGTCTCTGCATTTACAGTCATTCCGTCTGGCCCGTTAACAAGACCATAACGAATCCTACCGTCTAGGCCAGACTCGGCCTTTGCCGCATATTCATATCCAACGCCAACTTTGCCAGTTGTAACCGGCTTGGAAACAAACCAAATCTTGGCTTCTACTTTACCATCAATAACAACAACTTTGACTCTTGTGCGTGGGCCTTCATCTTTGCCCCATACACCCTTTACAAAGAACGTATAAACGCCTGCTTTGAGATTTTTTACGCTAAACGTGTAGATGTTCTCGCGAGGCGGAGTTTTTGGATCAACTGCAACGGATCCCACCTTATCAAACTTTGTTACGTCTTCCGTTTGGCCAGATGCCTGATAAATGTTGTACGCCTGTGGTAGGTCTTCGCCCTTAATCCCGATCCACGAAAGCAGCACGTATGATACGGTGTTTGGTGACGAGATTAATTTGGCATTGAACTCCATCGGAGCTGGGCGTTCTTGTGCCGTGAGCCCGAGGAAACCGGTAGCGATAACGGCAAACGTCATCAACAACCGTGAAAGAGTCTTGGTAGTGGGCATTGTTGCCTCCTGTTTACATGAAAAATGATCTATTTACGAATTGTAGGGAATAAACCTTATCCACCCCAGACGTTACAGCTTAGATTACCAAATGTATGGTTCCGAGTGCCTGTTCTTGGGGGGCACCCTTAAAGAAGCCGTCTTTGTTGAGGATGATGTATACGGTAATCGTTACTTCACGGGGCTGGCCAGGCACTCGCTGGTGCTCGGCAACAAGGATGGAGACTGTGTTGGTTTTGGTCTCGCTTGGATACGTCTGCTCACCGGTGCCAAAGTCTGCTACAAGTTGAGCTTCTCCCTTAACGAGGTCAAAAATCAAACCGTTGCCCGGAAATGAATCAAGCCGAATGCGGAATTCATGGAGCATCGGGCCGGTGCCTGTGTCTGGAACAGACACCAAGGGCAGATCCAGCCAGAACCGCATGGGAGACACCGTAGTGTCGATGTTGATACTAGGGAGCCCCTTAAAGGTATACGCCCCAGAGGCCGTTTTGAAATCGACATTAACTTTTTGCGGGGTAATCTTTAAAGCGGGTGTGATAGGGGTAATCTTGCGCGGAGCGTCGGTGTCCAGCGGAGACGTGCACGAACACATCACAAGGACGGAAACCATCGCAAGTATGTGATGTGCAAATCGGAAGTATGTCATAAGATTTTTCATATGCGTTTAGAAGCGGACGGCCAGGCCGTACGTGAATCCAATCTTTGAGGTGGCATACCAGGAATTCTGAAACTGGTAGGCCATGGTAGAGCCCTCAAGACCGAAGATGAAGGATAAGGGGCCACTAGGGGCGTAGGTTACGCCGGCTGTGAGGCGTCCGAGTGGACCAAACTTTGTACCGCCGAGAAGTGCTTGCCCAAACGGCGCAAATGCAGTCTTACCGATAGTGGGTAATGTGTGCCGGTATGTGACACCTGCCCATGCTGAAAGTGGTTGTTGTTCGTATTGAATCGTTTGACCGTTTTGTTGACCTTCAAAAGACATAGCGTAGGACTCGGTGCCAAATTCTAATCCTACTGCGTTACGGTCTGATAGCTGATACAACAAACCAATGCTCATGTTATCATACCACGATGTTTGCACCGGTACGTTCACGTTTGTCACGGACGTTCCAGAAATTCCTCGTAGCTGAACCAAGAACGACGGATATTGAACCGTGCGAATATTGATAGGAGTGATAGCCGTTGCTTGAAGCATTCGTGGTTCGTTAGAGTACGTTAGGTTCTGACTGTTTGTGAGTTCGATTCTGTCCACCGTTGGTTCTTGTCTACTTTCAACAACAGAGGTTATCTCCTCTGGTTGAGATGTTTCTTGTGCACGCAATGTTGCCCGCAATGATGCGCGCAACGTTGTGTTTTCTTTACGCAGGTTGTTGATCAGCGTTTGATCTGAAGCAGAAGTCACACGAGGTTCAGGCGTGGCGTTACCTGCAACAGACGTGTTGTTTTGCAATACCACGGTTGCTGGTTTGTTTGAGTTATCAGCCGAGCTATACACGCCATACGATATACCTGCAGCAGCAATGGAAGTAAGAAGTGGGAGCCCCATACGCGTGAGCCATTGTATGAGAAGCCCTCCGCCCGCCGCCCCGGCAGCAGCTCCTGCAAGTGGTGCAGCAAATCCCATGCCGCTGAATAACGTGTTTGTTAAAGCGATAGGGGGCACAAGGCCAACACGATCGTTCTGCACTGCAGAACGGATGGCAAGCTGTTGTTTTAGCTCCGCACGCAGGTCTGAGTTAACAGCCAGCTCACCAAAGAGTGAAGACTCATGCATGGCCTCCAGATCTCCGTCGAGCAGGTTGTTGATCCATTCAGTATGGGTAGACATATTCATTCTTTCGAGAATTCGTTTAAATAGGGTTCCAAGATTTCCCTGATTCGCTGGCGTGCGCGGAACACTCTAACCTTGGCAGTTTCTACTTTGATATTCAACAATGCGCCTACCTCATTGTAGGACAGCCCATCGTATTCACGTAGGACAAAAGCTTCTCGCATATCATGCGGCAAAAGCTCAAGAGCCATTGCAATAAGATTCATCATCTCCGAGCGATCGGCCTCTCGTGACATACCAGGATTGTACATCGTCTCATCAAATTCAACAAGCTGAGACTGAGCGCGCTTTTTCTCGTTCAGACACAGATTGCGGCAAATCGTAAGAGCATATGCACGCACGTTTTCCAGATGCTCAATACGTTCCGCACTCTGATAAAGCCTCATAAACGTCTCTTGAAAGACATCGTATGCTTTATCTCGATTACCAAGGACACGCATACAATACGAGAATACATTGGACGACAGTCTCGAATACAGTTCGCCAAAAGCTTCTTCGCGCTGCCCGGTCCTGAGCATTGCGTAGACCTCGGTGTCTGTATATTCGGTGAGATGACGCCGCATAAATCTTACTAACAATAGACAGGTCAAAAGGTTACTGTGACAGACGAGTTGCCATACATACTCCTGCGAAGTGCACGCCACACGATGTCGGTAGAAGTCCAGCCTACGTCACACGTGGTTGTACGCGCTCCACGCCGAACTCCAATACACGAAATCGAGCATTTTCTCCGCCTCAAAGGGCCGTGGATCGCAAAACGGGTTCGCGATGCCAAGGCGCGTAGAGACTCGATTCCGCAACGTACGGAACCCCACAATGTTTACCATCGTGGTGAGGTTCTTTCATGGGGCTGGAAAAACGCGGATGTTGTTGTCCCACAAAGACATAGCACCCATCAGGCGGCCTTGAGATGGGTGGAGCGATGGCAACGCTCAGAGGCCGTTTCTCTATTTACGCAACACATCAACGCAAACCTGCCCAAGATCGGACTGCACGCCCTACGCTACCAAGGTCTCAAGCTTCGACGGATGCGCCGGCGATGGGGCTCCTGCACGTCAACCGGGGTTGTTACACTCAACGAGCACCTCATACGGGTGCCTGAGGCATGTATTCGTTCGGTGATTGTGCACGAGATATGCCACCTTGCCCACCTTCATCATGGCCCAGCATTTCATGCCCTTGTGGCCGATGTGTTTCCGGATCATCTAATCGCCGATACCGTGCTTGATGTTTGGACGTCGGTGCTGTATGCTGAAGAAGCAACAACGCCCAACATGGCACAGGGCCTTGTCGAGCGTCGAATCCTTCGATAACGTTAGGTGTTACGCCGCCGCAGCGCAGATCTCGTCAAACGCCGATGTAAGAGACGCTGCTATCATTTCTGGTGATCTACCTTCGATGTGGTGCCGAGGAAGAAACGCAACCAACTGACCATCGCGCATAATTGCAACGGAAGGTGATGATGGAGGTACGCCTGTAAAGAAAGAGCGAGCGCGTTCCGTAGCATCGGTGTCTTGTCCAGCAAAAACCGTTACGATGTTGTCTGGCAACGTGCCGTGTTTCATGGCAAGGGCAACGCCTGGGCGAGCTCCGCCTGCGGCACATCCACACACAGAATTAACTACAACCATCGTTGTTCCCGGCTTTGCCAGTGCGGCATCAACAGCTTCTGCTGTGCGCAGCTCTTGGATTCCGAGCGACGTGAGTTCTTCTCGCATTGGTTGCACGAGCATTGGGTCATATGCCATAATTATTCTCCAGTTTGGTGATCATGAATAACGTTGTTCAGGTATTCCATGCCGAGCGGTCCGGCAATCAAAGGGAATTCGGATTCAAAGTCCTCGCGCTTAGACGGATCAAGCGCAAAAGATTTCACGAGATACGGAACGGCGGTAAGGGGCTGACCAGCCGCGCACAAGGTTTTGGCTGTTGCATAGTAGCCTTCGGCCCAATCGGGCATGAGGCGCATACACTCGGTATACCCGCGTAACGCCTCGAGAACATCACCGGTTTCTAGCACTGTTGTGCTATAGTCATACCAACATTCTACGTCGGTGGGTTCTAGTTCAAGTGCCTTACGGTAGGAAGCCAGTGATTCGTCTACACGTTTCAGATTGAAAAGTGCATCTGCCTTTGCATACCAAAGGTCGGAATATTCCGGTTCAAGTGCCAGGGCTGCGTCATAATCATCAACGGCCTTGCCATATTGCTCAAGCGCATCATAACAGGTGCCCCTTCCATACAATGCCTGTGCGTGACGGCCTTCGATTTCTAGAACCTTGGTAAAGACGTCCGCAGCTTCCTGGAAATTCCCATGTTCTTCGAGGGACGATGCTAGGTTGTGCATCACGGGTACGTCTTTGGGATCTAGCCGGTGTGCTTCGCGGTAGGCAGCGATGGACTCGTCTAGTCTGCCCAAGGTTGCGTACGTATTGCCCATGTTATACCAAGCATTTACAAAGTCTGGCTTTACAACGATGGCCATGTCGTAACACTGTAGTGCGTGACGGTGAGCCCCTTTCTTGCCAAAGATTACACCCTTGTTGAACCATGCGTTTGGTTCGTAGGGCTCCAGATCTATGAGTATTTCATAGATGGAAAGTGCTTCGTTGTATTGCTCGAGTGCTTCGTGACAGATGGCGATTTCGAACATTGAATCGCGGTGGAACGTCTCTTGTTTTGCGAGGTACATGAATATCCGCAAGGCCTCATCGTAGCGTTCGCGACGTTCTAGGATGAGCGCCTTTGTGAACATCGCATCTAAATTGTCGGGGTCGTTCTTTAGTGCCGTCTCAATAAGTTCATGCGCTTCTGCTAGGCGGCCGAGTTGTTCTAAGGCAATGCCGCGGTTTACCGTGATCTCTGTGTCTATAGGGTCGAGCGTTGCAGCATGTTCATAGGCATCAAGTGCCAACTGCCACTGCCCAAGACTGCCATGCGTGATGCCAAGCTTGTGCCACGCGTCAGTAGCGTAGGGGGCTTTTTCCGTCCACATTTTTGCAAAGATGAGGGCATCATCAAATGCAACTGTTTCGAGGCAGTGAATAACGATGGCTTCCAATGCCTCGGCGCACGGGGTTCCATTTTGCCAATTACCGCTACGTACGGATTCACGGAACCGGCGAAGCGTTTCGTCGAGCTCCTGACGGTTGGGTTCTTCGGGCTCGTCGTCGTAGTCGAAGTTCATCATAGTGCAAATTTACGGAACCAATCTTTTCTCCCGGCAGAATTTTCTTCCAGCAGACTCTTTCTCTCCCGGCAGACTACTGTGGGTGGCTAATCATAGATGACGGGCGAGGATGTGCCGTAAGCGGCCAACGTAGCAAAGGTCTGGGCGCTTGGTGTTGTGGAAAGTTCGAGCACTGCCGCGTGCACGTCGATGCTGGCATTGTTTCTGTAGTGCGGGTTCTTAGGTAAGAACTCAATAATTTCTGTTGCAAGGTGTAGGTTCAAGTCCATCATAGGTCTCATATACGGACCTTTGCTCAAGCGTCCTTCATTGAAGAGAGCGTGTTGAGTTGTGGCGTATCGAGCGTTCTTTACGCCAGGATGCGCAGATACCGTAAGTCGGGCTAATCGGTCTTAACCAATCCAGCTCAGTGGCTAAAAACTTCACTACAAGCTGACGTAGGCCAACATATCAATTGCATAGCGCCGAGTGTGTAAAGTGATCAGTGGGGCTCATGGTGCCCCATATCTATCCATCTTCAGAAACTACAGAGAGTAGTTGTACTACCTTGGGTTCACGGATTGTGGCCATAGGTGCTAAAATGGTCAAAAAATCTCCATGTTATGGTAACATCCTTTAGTGCATGTTGCGGTGTTAGATACTCCGTCGCAATCAAAAATGGGGAATACAACCATGCTAATTCGAGCAACCCTTTTATTTGCTGTAGTGCTTTTTGTGTTTGGTGTAACTGGCACCTATGCACAACCCGAGAGCTTTACGTGGAAACAGCGCACAAACACGGGCCCGGTTGTAGACAAGTCGGCCCAGAGACTTTGGTATGAGCTCGCACCAACAGGCCTCACAATCTGGGCCGTGATCGACTCTACGGATCTCTCGAACTACCTCTACATGAAACTTGAGGTAAAGGCGTTCAAGACCAAGCCAGGCACGTATGATCTTGGCACGGCAACGGCGTACCAATACGGCGCTCGTTCAGATATGAAGTTCAAGAATACTGGCGGGCAGGCCATTGTTACGGCGTTGGATGAGAACACCAACGTTGTGTCGCTCGACTTTAACTGGTTTGGCTACGTGAAACTTCAAAATGATATCGAGCTTACGATTAGAATCACTGAGGGAAAGTGCAACATCTATATCAAGCCAGAGCTTGGTACTGTGATCCGTCCAGCAGAAGGTGTTAAGGTTAAAAAGAAAGAATCAACCAAGTTCAAAGTGTATGCTAATCGCGTATTAGCGCCCGAGAAAAATGTTGCGGGTGCTACTATAACTTTGACGCATGACGGTACTGTGTTTGAAGGAGCAAAAACAGTAACGGCAACAACAAATGCCGAAGGCTTTGCGCAGTTTGATCTTATGTCTCATAGCGAACTCGTTGATGGAGATTACTCGTTAAAAACAACTGCAAAAAAAGTAGGGTTTATCGATAGCAAAGAAAATGTCCTAAAGTTTAAGGTTGATCCAACAGGGCGATACTACTATTCCAAGTGCAAGGGTGTTTCGTTTATTGAGTTTGATGCTGGAGCTGACAATACCTGGGAAGATGATGGAGCCCCTTTCATTTTGTGTTCTGGCAATACAACACTCATGGCAGGGATGATTGAATTCCCAGGGAAGACGCGCATCGATACGTCCAATGGTGGAGCCAAGGTCTATGTAGCCAATGGGATCAAAATTCCGAACACGAGTTATGACGGCACAACGCAGGATCTGCAACTAGGTAGTGGTGCGTTTGCATTTATTGCGCCATCGTGCGACATGCTAGTAGACTTTGCGATTGGTGAGCTCGTATCGAAGATCTCCGGCGGGAAAATTAAGGATCCTAAGTTCGAAATCCTCGGCGATGGCGTAGCGTCATTGGGTCTGAAGATTACTGCTGGGATGGAGCTTGGTAAGGCAACGTATGAAGGTTGTAATGACGACCTGCCCTTCGGAACAGTATGGAAACCCAACAAGACGTCTTCCGCAGAACTTGAATTGAGCGTTCTGAAGACCGGTTCTATCTGGAATTTTGCAGGCTCGGGCACGGTAAAGAATTTTACACCAGTTGCTTCATGGTGCGTAAAAGAGGCCAAGATCGAATACAATGGGGCTGCCTCGGAATTCAAACTGAGCGCAAAGATTAAGAACCCACTTGTATCCGAGGCCTCTGGGAGCGTGACGTTTAAGGACGGAACACTCAACGCATTGGCTCTCAAATTTGAATTGGATAAGTGTATACCAATTCCAGATATACCATCCGTCTGCTGGCGTGGTGGAGGATTTTCTGTAGAAAATCTCTTTATCGGTAATCCACTGAAGGGCTCGGTGGAAGCAAGTTTCGGCCCATACGATCCATTGAAGAACATCTACCTCCTAACGATTAAGGGAGGCTTTGAAGACCCTCCCGCAAAGATCTACGGAGAAGTCACGGGCAATCTCCTACGTGTTGATGCTGTATCTTCATCAAAGCCATGGCAGGCCGAAGTGAAGGGCACCGGCACACTCGAGCCAGCTTCCATAAAGGGCTCGCTTAAAGTTGATATAAAGCTTCTACATCTCGGTGGTGACTACTTCTATAGCGGCTCATACCAGGCCGCACTGGCTCTTAAACCCATAGGCGTATCGGGTTCGTTAGAGGGCAGCTTAACGTTGCCAAAAGTGGGTGATGACCTTCTTCCGAAGCTCGGCACATTGGGTCGGTTCATCAATAAATTTGCACCGTTCCCACTTGGGAAGGCCTCGGGCACAATCAGTCTCCAAGAAGAAGGGGAACGCAAGGCAACAATATCGTACGACTTCCGTGGACTCATTGCTCCAAACCCTGACACAGAAAGTCTCGCTGCAGCGTTGCGCGCCATGGGCAATGGCACGTTGTCTGTTGACTTCAATCTTCTCCCGTCGCCATCCGCATGGGACCTCGATGCAGGTTTCTTGAAACTGATAGCAACGTTAGGTGGCATCAAACAGACATCCAAGGGCGGAGAGTCCGTACAGGCAACGGAACGAACAGTATCTGTTGCCGGCGGCCAAACATCATTGATCGTGATCCTCGAGGCCAATGCAGCAGGTGTTACATCAACACTCACACGTCCGGATGCAACAATCATCACATCACCTGATCCAACCAATGGCATTCATCGCGTGATCTCTGCCGATGGCAAGAGCACGCTCTGGGTTGTAGCAGCCCCGCCGGTTGGTGCATGGAAGGTAACTAGCCCAAACATCGGACCAACAGATACCATTGCGATCCTTACCTCCGTTCCACCACCAACGTTTGAACTCACTACTGCTGTTGTTGGGAATAACCTCGTTGCAACGTGGACAGGAATGAATGTCCCTCCATCAACAAACGTCCGCCTCTTTGTAGACACCGATGATACAGGATTCGACGGTACGTTTGTTGGACTCGCCCAAGCAGGTGCAGGGACGCTTAGCGTTGCCCTGCAAGACTCCACCATTGCATGTACGTTCCGGGTCTATGCCATCGTGAATGGTCCAACGGTTGGACTCGCAGACTATTCGTCCGACCAACACTCTAATCCACGCGCCACGCTGCCGGTTCCAACAAATGTTACTGCCGAATCGAATGTTTCAGGTAACACAACAATCACATGGGCCCCTATTGATGATGCACGTATCGCATCGATTGGTGTTCTCGATGCTACGTCTGATTCACTCATCACATCGGCGTATCGTTTTGACAATAGTGTCACGGTCAACATCCCCTCGCACCAAACAGCTCAGCTCCGTCTTGTAACGTATGATCATCGTGGACGTAGGTCTTGTTCATCAGCCCCACTATCAATCACCACAGATGTGGATGACGATGCAGTGTTTGCTGGTGACCATGGCTATGCAATTGGTGTTGCTCCTAACCCGGTGTATGACCGTGCACGGATCTTTGTTAGCGGCGCTGCAAATGAAACGGTAAACATCCGTGTTGTGGACATTCGTGGTATTGAAGTTTTCTCCACGTCGGTAGCAATCGATGGATCTAGTGCATCCGTTGTTGAAGTGCCTGCCTCTTCGTTAGCGCAAGGTGCCTACACGATTATTCTATCATCACCAACGGCTTCGGTTACTCGACAGTTTCTCGTGATGAGGTAGCGCAATGTGATGCGTATCGCAACAATTGTCTGTACCCTATTTCTGTCTGGCACTCTCTTCGCGGGAGTGCCTGGATGGCGCGCGCTGCAACGTCTTTCAACACCATTGACCGGACACGGCGTAACGATGGTCCACACAGGTGATGTTCTCGTTGTAGGGGGCACTGATGCCTCCGGATCCTCAGTTGCAGATGTGTGGGTAATCCGCGGTGCAACGGGGCAGCGTGTGCAGGCGCTTTCAAACTTGTCGGTTGCTCGTTCGAGATTTGCAATCGTCACCGTTATCAATGGCTCTGAGTCTCTTGTCTATGTGATAGGGGGCTATACGGGACGTAGTGGCGCGTATGCATCGTTGGATGTAGTGGATGTTATTCGCTATGACGCTGGACAGAACAACTGGAGATGTTCACCGTCAGGTACGTTGCCAGTAGCGGTTGGTGATGCACGCGCAGTGTATGATGGACTCTCAAACATTGTTGTCTCGGGCGGTATCGTACAGGCAACAGGCGCCTTGGGATCTGGCGCGGCATCGCTAGTGAGTTCTTCGATAACATCGAGCACAGGTAGTATTCGCCGGCTCGGCGATCATATTGCCGCTAGATGGGCACACGGGACGTATCGTTTTCTTGATCCAACAAATGTTTGGCGAGTGCTCGTAGCTGGCGGAGAAGCCGTGCCACCCGTGTCAGCCGAACTATTAGCAGGTACGTCCTGGGACGGCCGTGCAAACCCACCTCGCATTGCTCGACGGTTTATGGCTGATGTGAGCGACATTTCTGGAACGGCTCGCGCATTCGGTGGCGAAGATGCTGGTGCATCAATTGCAACCACAGAATGGTACGATCCTAAGAGTGGGTGGCGGCAGGCGCCCCGTATGAACCAGGCACGGTCTCGCATGGGTGTTACGCTCGTTGCTGGGCCTACAGACACGGCATCTGCATATCTCGTTGTTGCCGGGATTGGGACTGGTTTACCAACAGCCACAACGGAACTGTTTATGATGCCGTCCACTTCTGCTCCAGCGGGATCGTTTGACGTGTTCTATCCAACACAACAAGCGGCTTCATTCCGTGGTGTTGCAATGTCTGGCGTTAACCTTCCATTTGTGATTGGTGGTGGACCGAGTGACGTTGTTGAAATATTACAGCCCCTTACCGCCCCTGATGTAACGTTTCCCAACACAGAAGTAGGTGCTCGCAGCGATAGTGTGAACATCACAATCACCAACACGTGGTTGCTTCCGATTACAATCAAAAATATTCGCGCCGTGGGTGCGCCGGATTTCCTTGTTGCCTCAGATACAAGCACCATCATTCTGGCTCCAGGCCAGTCACGTAAAATACTCGGTTGGTTTAGGCCTACACAACAAGGACTTCGTGTTGCACGGCTTGCACTAGATATGGGACCTGTTGCCGACACGATTTTACTTCAAGGCAATGGACTAGCTTCTACCATTGCTCTCATCACGGATGTTGTAGACCATGCCGACGTGGTAGTAGGAAGTTCATCGCGGCTTTGTCTACCAATACTGGTGAACAACGGTAGCGATACAGCTATTGTTGATTCAATAGTTGTTCCGGCCGGAGCTGGCGTTGTGATAGACTCTCCAAGGGGCCGAACGAAGGTTGCCCCGGGTGATACGCTTGTTGTTTGTGTTCTTTATTCACCGGGTTCACGATCCACACTTTCAACGTCGGGACTCATTTCCATTGGTGCTCGCCGTTATCCATTTGCAATCATCGGAAGGGGAATTCGCACAACGGGTGTTGTGCTTGTTGGTGTAACGTGTGATACCGTCTCCGCAACACGAGGTGATACGGTAGGGTTTACCGTTACGCTCGAAAACGTTGCAGACCGCCCTATTGTCATCACCGCGATCTCCATCGGCGCCGCAGTTGCAGGCTCGGCATGGATTGCAGACCCAACTATCCTTCCTCTTACCATCAACCCAGGCATTGCTGTTCCGCTGGACATCCTCGTTGAAGTTCAACGTGAAGGTCTCGAAAACTATGCAGTTAGATGTGTGTCAAACAGTGATAGCGCTATGGAAAACGTTGCATGTGTAGTAACTCGATCTCGTACACTCGTTCCGTCTGTTGGAAGTTTTGATATTGGAACCGTTTGTCTTGGAGATACGGTAGTGCGGAGGTTTGCGTATACCAACGTGTCGGTTGCCGACACCATTTTTGTTACGTCTATAGACCTAGAAAATGTAGGGGGCAGAATCTCACGAGTTGCACCGTTCTCTGTACCGCCGCGCTCGTCTGTGTCTGTTGAAGTATTTATTGGTCCAGCAGTAGTTGGTACGGTCTCGGGCAGAGTGTCAGTTGCAACCGCATTGGGCTCCTCCGTTGTACCAATCACAGGCACTGTCCTACCAGCTGTAACAATTCGTCCGTCGGGCATGGACGCTGTGCCAGGGGACCGGCGTAAGATCCGAGTTGTATGTGAGGGTGTAGTCACAACTCGCACGGTATTTACTCTGGTTCATTCCGTCAGAATGTTTTCCATACTAGCAATCACGAGTGCAGCAGGAAGTACGCAGGCGCTTCCAACATCAACGGTTACAACTACGGTCAATGGCTCTAGTGTCGCAATAGACTGGGCACAAGTGCCACCAGGTGGTATGGCAGAAATTGCTCTCGACGTGGACGTTCTGCGTGGTGATGAAGCATACGCTGGTATCTATGCAATACGTGCGGGCAACACGTCAGACTGTATTCTAAGCGACACTGCAATTGTTCGTATAGACACTGGATGTGGCGGAGAACGCTCCGGCATCAGGCTTTCTTCTCAGCCTTCCATCGCCGTTATGCCCATACCAGTGCGTGAACAAATGCACGTGCTGGTGCATCTTCCTGAAAATTCAATGCGGCTGGAGTTAGTAGACGTGCATGGGAATGTGGTGGCAACAGAGTTGCTCAATACCACCTCCACGTCGGTTGTTGTTGACTGCTCATCTCTTCCACGCGGACTGGTAATTGCCCGCCTTGTTTCGGACCGAGGACTACACCATGCGATTCCCGTTGTTATTGCACCGTAACATTACGATCTTGAGTCTCCTGCTCGCGATCACATTGTGTATGTGTGGTCAAGGGGCTTCTTCGCAAATCAGCACGCTTGAGGCTTGGCGCTTTGGAATATCCGGTTCTGCTGCACTCAACATGCATACCGGCCCGCTAACAACGTACGATGGTTTGCAAGAGTGCGGAACCTTCACCGAGACCAACACGCTGGGTTGGACTGCTGGGAATATGTTTTGGTATCGGCTATCGCCGAACTTTGCACTTAGTGCACGCCTCCAGTATTGGAAGGCCGATGGCGACTTTACGGCAGCAAATCCGGTGCAGCCCCTTGTAGCACTTAGTAACGGAACAACCCTGCCCCTACAGACTAACTACTCACTTGCAACATCGTTAGACTATCTCACGTTGGACCTTGTTGCTCAGTGGTATCCTCTGCCCAACATCTATGTAGCGCTTGGACCGCAGGTGGGATTTCCAATGCGTACATCATTTTCCCAAGGTGAAGAAATCGTGTCGCCCGCATTTATGGAGTTCGTAAATGGTGGAAC
>Ga0335394_10001342_pt1 | contig 27577 bp, 17 predicted proteins | sample MAT03_FD_205741 | JGI IMG/M metagenome (GOLD analysis project Ga0335394, IMG submission 205741) | Freshwater microbial communities from Lake Fryxell liftoff mats and glacier meltwater in Antarctica - MAT-03 (spades assembly) (version 2) ...
CCATGCCGCCGATCGCGGCGCCATAGGCCACGGCCAACAACAAGGGTACGGTGAGCTTTTTGCGCAACGCGGGATCCCCATCGCCATCCAACAAGCTCAAAGCGATCGGCAACATGACCAACACGCAACTCGTGCTGTTCATCCACATGCTCAATAATGCGGATGCGATCATGATACCACCGATCAACCGAGGACCCGTGCCACCGACGCGCGACATGATGTGCAATGCGATGCGCCGGTGCAAGTGCGATCGCTCCAAAGCCAACGCCAACAAGAACCCACCTAGGAACAGGAAGATGATCTCCTTGCCATAACTCACCGCAGTACCCGCCATGCTGTCGATCCCCAACAACGGAAAAAGCACCAAGGGCAACAAGGACGTTACCGCCAATGCGACGGCTTCCGTTATCCACCACAACGCCATCCACGCTACAATGGCCGCCATAGCGGCTGGTGCATGGCCAATGTGCCGAAGCAGCACATACACCAACACCGCTATCAGAGGACCGCTGAGCCGAAGAAGGTGGGTGCGCATGGGGATGGACCTGCATCCGGCAATGAATGCGGGCCTGCGGGGCGACCAAAGTAAGTGCTTCGGCATATCCCTACTTCCGCGCAGGGGCAACACACTGAACGTACCTGTTCAAGCTCATGTCCACAGTACGGATCCCGGCATATTCAACCAAGAATGATCCGATCGTTCGGTCTGCGGCGTATATCATCCCGAACCTGATCAAACAAACAGGAATAAAACCTCGAACCAATGAACAAATTCATCTTGACCGCCGCTTTGGCTGCGGTATTAGCCGGTCCCGCACTGGCACAGAAAGAACCGATGGTGGGTGGTGCAGCGATGTATCCGACCAAGAACATCATTGAGAATGCCGTGAATTCCAAGGACCACACCACGCTTGTTGCTGCCGTGAAGGCCGCGGATCTCGTGGAGACGCTTTCCAGCGCCGGTCCATTTACCGTTTTCGCTCCTACAAATGCTGCGTTCGATGCGCTTCCAAAGGGAACTGTGGACGGACTGTTGAAGCCTGAGAGCAAAGAAGCACTACAAGGCATTCTCACCTATCATGTGCTGGCCGGAAAATTCGATAGCAAGGCCGTAGCTGCGGCGATCAAGAAAGGCGACGGAAAAGTCTCGATGAAGACCGTTGCAGGAGGTGAGCTCACCTTCAGCATGAAAGGTGACAAGTTGATGGTGACCGATCAAGGTGGTGGCAGCGCCATGGTGACGATCGCCGATGTACACCAAAGCAACGGCGTGATCCATGTGATCGACAAAGTGCTTATGCCGAAGATGTAATTTGAAGAAGTAGAACACCGTATTCAACGTGGTGGTTCGAGGACCCTTCTCCCAAGGTTGCAGCAATGCAGTTGAGGGGGAGGGGTTCCTTGATGTTAGGGGCAGTGGACATACACGATCAATTGATATGATGTCGGGCCTACAGCCCTCCAATGCACGTGCGGTGGAACTAACCCATGGCGATGCCATGGCTGGTATTAAAACGGGCCTTCAGCCCTCCACATTTCAACCTAAAGAGTTGTACGCGTTAGCTACGCTAGACAGTCAGCCCTCCAATGCACAACACGTTGTAATAAGATGAGCGCAAGCGCCGATTGAAAGATGATGAGATACCTAAACCCAAGCCACGATCACTTCCCCACTGCCGTAGTAACAAACAGCACCGCCAACGCCACCACAGCGATCAACAACCCCAAGAACTCGCGTACCACTTCCACATGGATGTCGGTGGCTTTCATTTCGCCGGTGATGGATGGCATGCCCAATCGGAACCAGTCCACCATGCCGGGGATCATGGTACACATCCAGACGAAGAGGATCAATGCAATACCACCGATCGCTTGGCGTTGCGATCTTCCGAATGCTGCGATCGCGAACAGCAAAGCGGCGATGCCATAAGCGGAAACCCATGCCAGCGGATCGGGGTCGTTCAAATTGAAGAACGCGAACAAAGCAAAGAGCAATGCGAAGAAAATGTGGACCGCCTTTTTCATGTTTCCGTTCTTCAGAATTCAATGCGATAGCTCAGGTTGGGGATCAAACCCAACTGATATTTGGTAACCACTTCCTGTTTCAATTGATCGAAATAGCGGTAGCCCACGTTCTGCGCGTTCGTCACATTCAACAGGTCCAATGACCACAGGCCAGTGCGTGTTTTGCGTTCGCGTTTCAGGTAAACGCGGAGGTCTACACGATACGTGGCTGGGTATTGTGCGTTGAATGGATCCTCGAACTCTGTTACGTTGTTCACGTATGGTGTGTAGCGCTGACCACCGGTAACATTCACACGTCCGTTGATGCCCCACGTGCGCTTAACCCGTTCCTTTTCCTTCACGAATTCGCGACCTACGATCACGTTGCCCATGCCACTTGTGTTCCAACGGCTGCTGTGCGTTGCCCCGTTGATGTCGGTGTACGTTGCATCCACCACAGTTCCATTCACTTGGTAAAAGAAGTTGTTGTGGAAGGTGTGCGACAGAGCAAGTTCCAATCCTTTGTTCAAGGCGGTTCCTCTGGAAGCAAGCTGCCAATTGTAGTAGTCATCCCAACCATTCACCAAGCTGGTAGGCGCATTGGACGAGCTGCCGAAATAGCTACTGGAACCCACAGGTACGCGGAGCTGTTGCTGCACATACGCTTCGCCATGCAGCACGATGAATGCGTTGAACGGATGATCGTACGCCAATACGATCTCTTGCGATCGCGTTATGCCGATGGCCGTGTTGTCCAGGTTTCCAAGTGAGTTCGGAAAGAGTTGCACCTTGGGAAGTTGACCGCGTTGTCCAGCACTCAGTGTAAGTGTTCGACCCTTGTATGTGCGCCAGCTCAACGCGATCCGTGGCTCCAAAACATCGGAACCGTTCGGTGTGTAGTATGAATAAGCCAGCCCCACTGTTGCACGTAATCGCTCGGTGAAGTCGTGTGCTATTTCTGCATAAGGCCGGAGCAACCAACCTACACTTTCTTCGAAAGAAACGACCTGCTTCGACAATGTTCGCTGCATAGCACTACCACCAACTTGATAGGATGTTCGCGCTCCAATGGCACCGCGCACATACGAGACGATAGAAAGTTTTCGCTCATTGAGTGTATTGGTCTGTGTAAACTGAAAACCCCTTCGCGCAAACTCCATTGCCGTTCTCTCTTGATCGCTCTCTGAAATGATCGCCGTGTTCTTCCAAACCGCATTCTTGCCCAGTACCAACCGGAACGTGGTGCCGACTGCTCCCATCTTCGAGGTGTAATCAATGTTCTTGTTGTCCTTTTCGAATTCCCATTCGGTGCTATCCTTCGCATCGAAGCGACTGCTGCTGTTGCCGCCCAAGCCGAAGAAGGTGAGCCGCGCTTTATCCTTGAACGGTATGGAGACATTGAACGAAAGGTCTTGGAAGGTGATCTTCTCATCGCCCAGCGCAACACCCATTGCACTCAACAAGCCCAATGTTGAATACCTGTAGTTGATCAAGTACGTTGCGCCCTTGCCTTTCTTGAACGGACCTTCGGTACTGAGGTCGATCCCGATAAGCCCAGCTTGTGCGGTGAACCTGTGTCGTTCCGCTGTACCGGCCCGTAAGTGAAGGTCCATGATGCCACCCAATGCATTGCCATAAGCCGCCGAAAAACCGCCGAGCAACAAGCGTGAAGTGCCCAACATCTGTGCGCTGAGAATGGTGATTCCGCCGCCGCTCAACGTCGGTAGATCGCTGTTGGTGCCGGCGTTGGTCAAGTGGTTCGGATCCGTGATCTCGGCGCCTTCCAGCAGCCACACATTACTTGCCGGACCATTCCCACGTACATTGAAATGGTTCGCTTGGTCGTTGGTGGAGGCAACACCCGCAAAGCTCGTGGCGAGTCGTGCAGGATCGAAGAAGGTGGCCGGGTACCGCAGGCTTTGTTCCACGGTAAGCGTGTGTGTGCCGATGGCATCCATGCGCCGAGGAGCGGCGGCGCGCACTTCCACTTCTCCCAATTCGTTCGGTGTGCGTTGCAATTGTAATTCGATGTTCTCTTCCTTGCCCGCGCGCACCCAGACCTCGGCGATCTCAACCGGCGCATAACCGACGAAGGTGGCACGCACACGATGGATCCCCGTAGGCAAGCCCGTTATGCGGAAAACCCCGCGCACATCGGTAGTGGTCCCCATGCTGGTATCCGCGAAGAACACCTGTACTGTGGCCCCCGGGAGCGTGGCCGTGGTGGCCGCATCGATCACCGTGCCCGATAGCGTTGCCGTTGTTTGCGCAGTGGACCAGCTGGCAAGCACAAAGAAGATCACAAGTAATAAGGACGAGCGGCCTTGCATGCCACGAACTTACCTGTAGTTCCGATCACCAGTGGACCTCGTAAGGCGAAGTATTCCGGACGCGATGTTCACAAGGGGTGATCGCCTACGGTATGAACCGTTCCACAACCGGGGAATTCGTTGCGGGGTCGATGCCGGAGAATTCCACATACTCCACATTTGGGTACCAAAATGTACCTCCGTTGATCGCAATGAAGATGCGACGCAGAATGATCGCATGACCGTTCACTACAATGAAGGCTTTATCCTGCAATGCACCATTGGCATGCTTGTACACGTTGATCGGTATCTTGTCATAGGCCACGCTGCGCATTTCCAACCGATCGCCCTTGTCCTTCACCTTCATTCCATAGGCGAAGGTGCGTTGGATATAGTTGAGTTCTTCCCTACGCCCATCCAATTGGTAGCGCTTCCAATAGATGTCGAGCGGTTCCTTTAACGGAGCAGGCCGCACAGCATAGATCACCGTGTTCTCGTTGGGCGTTCGCTGCAAGTAGAACAACATGTTCAACTCGTTGGGCACTTGGAACGTGATGTTGCCCGGATCCTTTTCGCGCCCGTTATGCGGACCGAAGAAGAACAGAAGGAGTGGAAGGAGGAATGCCTTGGTGAAGGGCATCTAGGCCAGGCTGTTGGGATGGTGGGTTGCGAAGATATGGTGGTTCCTTGCATCTTGCCCCTGCTCGGAGCTTCAGTCGAAGTGACGTATGGTGTGCGAAGCGGGTGTATTCCTTACCATTGAGATATGGCCACTCACAACCAATTCATAGAACGGTCTTCCCTACCAGAGGAGGTGAGGTAGAAAGTGCCGGCTTTTGCTGCTGAATTGATGGAGCAGTGGAGGAATAAGAACAATGAGTCTGGGGATGGGCCTCCAAAGAAAAAGATGACTGCTGGGGCTAGCTGCCGGAAAGCTTGTTGTTCCCGGCGATCTCAACGACCCTTTGGATGACTTTCAGGAGTGCATGGAATGACGGTGTTGCTGGATAGCTGAGCAAGGCTGCTCATCGTTCCATTGACACTCGAAGAACCTGTTGCTTAATCACCGTTCGACCCAGCTTTCGGCCTTAAGCCCCGCCAAACGCTCAAACTCCCGCATATTCTCTGTTACCATTACCATTTCATTCGCGAGCGCTGTGGAACCGATCAAGAGGTCCAAGTCGCCGATCAGCATGCCAGCCCTTCGCAGTCTGGCCTTTTCCTTACCATAGGTAGGTATCGCATCCAGCACGGAGATCACCAAAACTTCTTCAATGAACTGGGCTATCATCGCATGGTTCTTCTCCGGGTCGGCACTGTATTCGGCACCGTAAACCAACTCGGCCAAGGTGATCTCCGATATTGCGCAATTCTCTTTTCCAATGCTCTCAAACTTCTTCAAAAGGTCATACTTACCTCGGAAAAAGTACACCACGATGTTCGTATCCAATGAGATACTTCATCACAGATCCTCGATCTTCCTGCTTGGCATTCTCGAATCCCGAATATCCGCTATGATCTCTTCTGCACTGCGATCATCCACCCATCCACCGAAAAGAGATGCCAATCCGGACCGAGGCGTGGTTCCTTCGTCGATAGAGTTGGTGAGGCGAATGATCAGCTTCTTTTTGGTGGATACGTCCAAGTGCTTCAGATAACCGAAGTAGCGATCAATAGTGCTTTCATTCATGCTTAGCTTTCCCATAGCATTTGGCTTTGATCATCAAAGATACGGCAGTAAGAGGTGCGTGTTTCTTCTCAGATCAGAGCTAACACTTCTCCATGCCATATGTGGCGGGCCATGCCTCGTGCCTGCGGCAGACAGGTTCGGTAGGAAATCCTTCAGCCACAAGAAGCTTTCCGAACAATACACGGTCAACACTTCGGATACGCAATACCTGCACTAAGAATCAGCTCTCAACGGCACTTCGATCTCTCGCAAACCAAGGAATTTGTTGGTGGATCCCAACGGCTCCTCTTCCATGCACATGGCGATCACTTCCCTGATGTTCGCCATGGCCTCGTCCATGGTTTCGCCATACGTATGGCAACCTTTGAACATCGGGCAACTGACAATGAACATGCTGTCCTCATCTGTCTCGATGATCAATGGCAGGTGGACGTGGTCCATGGTCTAAGCTTTGTGCTAAGGTATTGCAGTTGGGCGGTGTATTAGTATTGCCGCTATACACCTCACGTCTGCATACCTACCCTCTTCACGCCAGATCGAAACCACCATACGCCGGTGGTGCATCGGGTGCTATCTCGCCGATCTTCGGCTTCTTGATCCGGTACTTCACCTTGGTCATGATCAAGTACATGACCGGTACGATCACCAAGGTAAGGAAGGTTGCAAAGGTGAGACCGAAAATTACCGTCCAACTCATGGGGCCCCAGAAGGCCACGTTGTCGCCACCGATCATGATGTTGGGATCCAGGTCCGTGAAGAGCGTGAAGAAGTTGATGTTGATGCCGACCGCCAACGGGATCAGGCCCAATACCGTGGTGATCGCCGTGAGCAATACCGGACGTAAGCGCCGCGAGCCAGCGTCTTCGATGCACTTGATCACTTCGTGCATCGGTAGTTTCTCTTCGTCTTCCAAGCCGAGCACCTCCCTTCGGCGGGCTCGCAGCAGTTCGAAAAAGTCGATCAATACAATGGAGTTGTTCACCACCACACCGGCCAAACTGATGATGCCGATCATGGTCATCATGATCACGAACTCCATGCGGAAAATGATCAAGCCAAGGAACACGCCGATCAAACTGAAGATCACCGAGAACATGATGATCGCCGGTGTGCTGCTGCTGTTGAACATCATTACGATCAACATGAACACGGCGAAGCAGGCGATCATCAACGCGGTGCTGAGGAAGGCCATTTGCTTTTCCTGCTCCTTGATCTCACCGGTGAATTCGTAAGCATAACGTGGGTCCTTGTCGTAACCCTGCATCGCTGTCTGCACTTTGGTCACCACCTCATCCGGTGTGAACGCGCTCAGCACGTTGCTCTGCACTTGCACCATGCGCTTGAGGTCCTTCCGTTTTACTGCGCTGTAGGTGCTGGTGTATTTTGTTTCCGCCAATGCGCTGATCGGAACTTGTCGGATCTGTCCGTTGGTCTGGTCGCGGAAGGTGACACGCATGTTCATGAGCACTTCAGGATCGTAACGGTATTCGTCCTTCAACCGGATGTTCACGGGATAGTCATCTTCACCTTCCTTGTACGTGCTCACTTCGCGACCATAGAGCGCCGTTCGCAAAGCATCACCAATGGCATACGTGGTCACGTTGTACCGGCCGGCCTTTGCACGATCGATCTCCACGGGCATCTCGGGCTTGCCTGTTTCCACATCCAACTTCAATTCTTCCACTCCCGCAATGTGTTCCTTGATCAAGAACTGACGCAAGCGTTCCGCTTCTGCAATGATGCCGTTCACGTCATCACCTTTCACTTCTATATTGATCGCTTTGCCGGCTGGCGGTCCACTTGCATCCTTGTCCACCACCATGGACACACCGGGAACACCGCGAACGGCATCCCGCACACGGTCCATGACCTCTTGCGAATTGATGCCGCGACGATCAGCGTATTTCACGAAGCTGATCTGCACACGGCCCTTGTGCGGAGTGGCCGCCAACGACGGTCCGGCCATGGGGTCGCTCGTGCCTTCGCCCACTTGCGCAATGACCGAGCTCACCAAGAAATTGCTGGTGTCCTGTTGTACCGTTCCATCGGGCAACGTGTCGGTGATCAGTTCATTGTAACGCGGGTCCTTCAATAGCTCGAAAACGCGTTGCTCGATCAAACGCGTGGTGGCATCGGTCTCCTTGATGTCCGTGCCGATCGGCTTTTCGATGAAGACGTTCACATACTGCGGTTGATTGATCGGAAAGAACAAGGTCTTCGGCGGGAAGAGGTTCAATAACATGATCGACAATACCAGCAGACCGATCGTACCAATGAACATGTAACGCGGCCTTTTGCCTACCAGAACCTTGCTCAAGAATCGACGATACCGTTCTTCCAAATTCGGCATGGTCACGTTTTGAAAATGGGTGGATGCCGGGAACAATACATAATGGTTCAAGTAACCGAACAAGGCGAAGGCCACGGCCAAGTTGCCCAGCGCGAACAACAGACCGATGTGCAGGAAATACCCGACCAGACTGAAGAGCAGACCAATGCCGAGCATCCAACCACCCACGCGGAATGTGAGGAAACGCGAGGGTCCCTCCTGCTCCACCTTCATGAAACGCGAGGCCAACATCGGATTGATCACCAAGCCCACGAACAAGGAGCTGGCGAGTACCACCATCAAAGTAAGCGGCAAGTACTTCATGAAGGCTCCCATGATCCCCGGCCAGAACATGAGCGGAATGAACACGGCCACCGTGGTCGCTGTGCTACCGATGATCGGCCATGCCACTTCACCGATCCCGTTCTTCGCAGCACGCATGGGTTTCTGGCCCTCGCTCATCAAGCGGTGCGTGTTCTCGATCACCACAATGCCGTTGTCCACCAACATGCCCAGCGCCAGCACCAAGCTGAAGAGCACCATCATGTTCAGCGTAATGCCCATGATGTTGAGCACCGCAAAGCTGAGCATCATGCTCAACGGGATCGCGATGCCTACGAAGATCGCGTTGCGCAAACCGAGGAAGAAGAGCAGGATGCCAACCACCAAAAGGATGCCGAAGATGATGCTGTTCTCGAGTTCGCTCACCTGTGTGCGCGTTTGATCGCTCATGTCGCCCGTGATCGAAACGCTGAGGTCTCGCGGGAAAACGTGCGCACGGAAATGCTTGAGTATGCTTTGGATGCTGTCGCTGGCCACCAATAGGTTCTTGCCGCTGCGTTTCATTACATCAACCATTACTACGGGCTTGCCGTATTCACGCGCGAAACTGTTGCTCTCTTTGTAAGTGAAGTCAACCTCTGCGATCTCACCCAAACGCACCAGCTCCAGGTCTTCTTGCTTTACGATCACACTGCGCACTTGGTCCATGTCGGTGAACTCACCGTTCACGCTGATCGTTCTGCGCAGCCCGTCCACCAACACTTCACCGCCGCTAACGCTTACGTTCTCGGCTTGCACCGCGTTGGCCACATCGTCGAAGCTGACCTTGCGCGCTTCCATTTTCGGAAGGTCCAAACTGATGCGCAATTCCTTTTCCGGCACGCCTCGGATCTCTACTTTGTTCACTTCCGGCAGATCTTCGATCGCATCCTCCAGGTCCTTCGCCCATTCGTTCAATTGGTCCACACTGTAATCGCCGCTCAGATTGATATTGAGGATCGGGGTGAGTTCCGAAAAGCTCATCTCGAAGATGTTTGGCTCCGCTGGCAGGTCGCGCGGGAAGTCGGGATCGGCCTTTGCTTTGTCCACCGCATCCTTCACTTTGCGTAAGGCTTCGGTAGGCGTCACATTGAAATCGAATTTGATGTCTATGGTGCTATAGCCCTGCACGCTGGTGCTGTTGATCTCGTCGATGCCGGTGATCGTTTTGATCTCCTTTTCCAGCGGACGAGTGATCAGCTTCTCCATATCATCGGGCGCGTTGCCGGGATAGGGTGTGCCCACGAAGATCTCCGGTGTTACCACTTCGGGGAACGCCTCGCGTGGCATGTCGTTATAGGCCGTGTAACCGATCAATGCGATCAACACGGTCATTACCATTACCGTGGCATTGTTGTCCACAGCCCACGTGGACAGCGCGAATCGTTTGTCCTTGTTGGCTTCTTTTTCCGTGTTCTGCATCAGGGATCGGTGCGGGCTATTTTCTACGGATGGGTTTCAGTGTTGCTCTCTCGCGGACGGCGATCACCTTACATGACCTTCACTTCCTGCTTGTCCACTACGAGCCGTGAACCTTGGTCGATCAGTTGCTCGCCGCCTTTCAATCCGCCTTCCTCGCTTTCGATCAAGAACTCGCCGGCTTGGGCCATGAGCACGTCCACGAAGACCTTCTTCGCACGCGGATCGCCTTCCCCTTTCTGCAAAACGTACACGTAGCTCTTGCCTTCGCTGTTCTCCATGACCAAGCGACTGGGAACCACCAACGCATTGCTCTTGTCCATGTCACGGATGCGTACGTTGGCCAATTGGTTCGGGCGCAGTTGCACATCCCTTGTTACACGTAGCGTAATTTTGAAGGTGCGGTTGTTCGGGTTGATGTATTGGCCGATCTGGTCGATCACCGCTGGTACCGTATCATTCGTTTCGGGAAGTATCACCACCACAGGGTCGTTCAACGCTACCTTGTTCAGCATGTCCTCGCTGAGGTCGATCTCTATGCTCGCCTTGCCCAGACTTACAACGCGGGCAACGGGTTGCATGGGGGTTGCCATGTCTCCCACACTGGGGAACACTTCATCCACCATGCCATCGAACGGGGCTATGATCTGCGCGCTCTGGTACTGATTGCGAGCGCTCTCCAACTGTGCTTCAGCAGCTTCTTTGCGCGTCTTTGCTTCCAGGAATTGTACTTCACTTCCGATCTTCTGTGCCCACAGCTTTTCCTGCCGCTCAAAAACATCCTTCCCCAATTTCGCATTGGTCTCGGCAGCTACGATGTTGCTGCTGATCACATCGGTGTCAATGTCCACGATCCTTTGGCCCTTTCGCACGTTCTGCCCTTGTTGCACCAGGATGCGGCGCACCTCGCCACCCGTGGTGCTATAAAGCAGTGCGTTGTTCGTGGCCCTCACACTGCCGTGCGCTTCGGTGTAGTGCGCAAAGTCCGTGGTCGCCAAAGCGAAGGTGGTTACCACGGGCAAGTTGCGTTGCACTTCGGGATCGTTCTTCCCAAGCCACGCTTCTTCCTCGGCGATACGCGTGTTCAATTCTTCACGGGCGTTCTTCAGGCTATCGCGAACGGAGCGGTGACTGGCCACATCGCCTTCTACGGAAGTGGCCCCGCAGGATGCCAGAAAAAGCGCGGAGAAAATGATGATCGGTGTGTACTTCATCGGTATGGTGAAATTCAGTATTTATCCAAAGCACGGCGCAGGTCGGCACGTGCGGTGAGCAGCTCCAACATGCGTTGGATGTAGACTTGTTGAGCGACTAGAAAATTGCTTTGCTCTTGTGTGAACTCGAAGCTGGAACCCGCACCATTGTTGAACTTTGTGCGGGTACGCTCCATGATCGTCCGCGATAGTTCCATGCCCCTTTCTTCGGTAAGGAAGTTCTCATAGGCCGTGCGTGCTTGGCCCCGCGCTTGTTCCGCATCAGCGATCAGTTTTTGCTCGGTGGCAACACGGTTCACCTCACTTTGTTCCAGGTTGATCTTCGCTTGCTTCACCACTTGGTAGCGCGACCCGCTGCTGAAGATCGGCACATTGAGCTGCAAGCCCCAAAGCGTTGATGGGAAGAACGGGTAAGCTCCGCCCGGATCGAACCTGGGGCCATTCCATATTTGCTGGTGGTTGGCGAAACCCGAAAGTTTTGGAAGCGCTTTCGCCCTTTCGTTCTTCCAATTCAACTGCTGCAAGCGCACATAGTTCTCGGCGATCCGCATATCCACATGATCGCCGGTCGCAATTTCTTGTTCGCTGATCGCACTCTCATTCGCATCGTCAATGATCGTGCGTAGTTCGTCCGTTAACGTGATCGGTGTGCCTTGCGGTGTACCCAAAGCCAGTGCAAGCAACATGCGGCCAACCTTTTCTTGTTGAACGAAATTGCGTTGCTGCGTGCGTGCTTGGTCAAGTTGAATGGTGATCCGATCCACATCGGTATTTTCCATGAAACCAGCTTCCACCATGGCCTGCATCTCGCGTTGCGAGGTCTCCAACAAGGGGATACTTTCTCCGGCCAAGCGTTGCCCTTCCTGCGCAGCAAGAACGCCGTAATATGCTTTTGCCGCTTGGTTGCGCGCATCGGCCTCGGTCTGTTCCAAGTTGATCCGGCCCTGTTCGGCCAACTCTTTCGATGCTTTCAATCCTACGAAATAGCTACCGTCGAACAACAACTGGTTCAGCGATAGGCCACCAGTAACATTCCACGGAAGACCGAATTGCGCGGCAATGAATTCGGGACCCTGGCCGGGTGCGCTGAAGAAATTAGGGATCAGCTGTTTGGGCACGTTCGGATAGTTGGTAATACTCCCTTCGCCATTGATCTGGGGTAGACCGAGCGCCGTGATCTCGCGCACCTTGTGCAATGCCTTCTCAGCTTCCAACGCACTGTTCTGCACAGTGTAGCTCTGTTTGGCTGCGAGGTCCATCGCCTGTTGAAGGCTGATCGATAGTGGGCCTTGGGCATGGAGCAACGTCACAAGCAGCAAGGAAATGATCGCGGTGGTCGATCTCATCATTTTACAGGGTGTTCTTTCTTCACCTTCTTGATCAAATACTTCAAGCCCATATCACTGGCTATGCCGCGGATATGATAGCGGAACATCTCCCAGATCACTTCGTCGAAGCGGTACTTCACCTTCGGGAACAATTCACCATCGAAGGCGACATCGAAGCGCGAGATATAGATACGCGCCACCACGTCGATGTTCAGATCGTCGCGGTAAAGACCTTCTTCAACACCTTTCCGCATGTTGGCGGTAACGCATTCGTAAATATCCTCCCGCTCGGTGCTTTGCAACAGTGCCCATGCCTCAGGATGGTATTTCTGGAGGTCGAAGTGGATGCTCGGATGCATCTCGCCCACCTGCGATGCCACGAATGTGCTGATCTCGAAGCTCTCGTCGATCGCATTATAGGACCGTTCGCAGATCTCCGTGATACGCGTATTGTGGTGCGAACAGATATGGCCCACAACCCGTGACACGAGTTCATTCTTATCCTTGACGAACTGGTAAAGCGTCTTCTTGCTGATGCGCAAATGCTGCGCAATGTCGTCCATGTTCACACTACGGATGCCCAAGCGCATGAACACCTTGGCGCTCTCGTCGATGATCTGTAGTTCTTTGGGGTCCATGCGATAATGGGGGCAAATGTAGGAAACGTTTTCTAATTGGAAACGTTTCCCGTATGTTATCGTTTCCGCCATTTATGGGAACGTGCCGTTGATACCAGAGGTAGCCTCGAATACTCCTTGCTACTACTTGCGTGGTATTTGTTCACTGCTCCAGAAAGTTGACCTTCGCCCTTCTCGTTAGCTCCTAAACCACATTCTTCCTTTGCCATGCTCCTGTCCAGCGGATCTCGCATCTTCACTTCGCCATAATCGGCTCGGTAACATGTCCAAACAAAGTATTGCAACCTTTAGTGTACTGGCCTTCTGCTGCCTGAACGTGGTTGGTCAGGCCGACAGTCTGGCACATATTATCCAGCAAACACCTGCAACTGGATCCTTCTCAGATACGGCCCTCAGTAGGACCCACATCCGCTTGGCGACTATCAAGGCCCGGGCGGGCAAATACGATAGCAGCATGCTGCATTCCCAGCAAGCGATCGAGCTGCTAACGGAACTGGGTAAGCAACCCGGCTCGCCGATCGGTGTGACGCAACAACTGATCATGGCCTATAAACAGCAAGGACGACTGCATCTCTTTGAAAGTCGGTACGATGAAAGTTTGAAGTGCATGCAGCATGCGCACAAACTTGCTGAGGCGTTGAAGGATACATTGCAAATAGGCGCAACACTGCTTCAAATGGCCAATGCATTCAGGGAAATGAACGATACCGCACAAGCACTTGGATACAACCGAAAAGCGATCTCCCTGCTTTCCTTGATCCCCCTGGACCAGGAATTGGCTTTGGGACTTATGAGCATGGGAGGAACGTACACCAATGTGGATGTGTATGATAGCGCCGCGTACTATTTGCGGCGTGCTTTGGCCGCCTACGTTCAGTTGGAAATTCCATCACAGATCGCTGCAGCACATCTCAATCTCGCCCAACTCCACAACCGAACAGGCAACTACGACAGCACGGATGCGCATTTGAAAGCAGCAGCTCCTTTCGCCGACGCTATGGGACCATCAGGTCGATTACGGTATCACGGAATGTTGGCGCGATCCATGATCATCCGGAAACAATTCAAGACGGCTTTGGACGAACTGAACATTTCGGCTGACCTGTCCCAAGACAACCCAGCGGACATGGCCGAGATCGAACAGCAACGTGCATTGGCCTTTACGGGTCTTGGCCAAATGGACGAAGCCATGGCCGCATTGCAACGCGGGAACAACGCTATGGTGGAAGACTTGGGCCTAGCCAAGGTGCAGGAGGTGACCGAGTCCCGGTTGAAGTATGAACATGAGGGTGAAGCCTTTCTCGCGCAACAGAGGATCGAGGATCAACGCAGGCAGAAAATATTCGCATTCGTGACAATCGGCATGATCATGCTTATAGGCGCGATCCTCTTTGCATCCTATCGATCCGTGCGCAAAAGCGCACTAACGCTGCGCATCAAGAATGATGAACTAATGCGCACACAAGACCAACTTGTTACCAGTGAAAAGAAACGCGAGGCCGAGGTCGTCCGCACCCGGATCGCACGCGACATCCACGATGAGATAGGCGGGGAACTCACCAAGATCAAGTTACTCGGCGATGAGATACGCCGGAAATTAACAGATGGATCGGACGTGACCCTGACCAATCTGGCAAGCATCAACACGGCTGCCCAACAAGCGAATGCTGCACTGCACGACATCGTGTGGGCTACCGACCCGGGCGCCGATACTGTCCGCAGCCTCGTGGACCATGCGCGATCACTGGCCATGCGCATGTTGGAGGGTTCCGAAATGGGCACCATGGAGTTCATGCACCAAGGTCCGGACCGACCCATTGCTCCCGAATGGCGGCGTGACATGCTCCGTTTCATGAAAGAAGCCATGAACAACGCGCTCAAGTACGCCGGCCCAACTCGGATCGACGTTTCGCTCTCCACCACCGATTCCGCCTTCGACCTCCGCGTAAGGGACCTTGGGTCAGGCTTCGACCCGACCACAGCCATTGCCGGGAATGGACTTCGGAACTTACGCTCCAGGGCCGCCTCGATGGGTGCGGCCGTGGAAATTGATGCCTCTCCGGACAATGGCTGTTCAGTCCACATGCACGGGCCCCTACCTACCTGAGGATCACCCGAGCGCTGGCTGGACAGGCTCGTGGCCAAAGGGTGGTCCGAAGGAATTGGAACTGTGGAATTATGCTTCTCAAGGCTCCATGCTGCTTGTCATCTTCCGCTGTGTTCCTTCTCTATTTCGGGAAATCGTCTATATTGGTCAACCAACCGGTCGTCCCCGGTGGTGGTCCATGAGTCAACAGCCTATTCGTATTGCCTTGGTCGAAGACGATCCAGAATTACGCAACCTGCTCCGAAAGGCTTTGGAGCGCAATCCCGAATTACGCGTGGCCGGGGTCTTCGGCGATGCGGAATCGTTCTTGGGAAAACATACGGGACTCCTGCTCGATGTGGTGATCATGGACATCGGACTACCTGGCATGAGCGGTATTGAATGCGTCGCTCAAGCCAAAGCCGAGCAACCCCAGACCCAGTACTTGATGAGCACCGTCTTCGAGAATCCGGCATACATTTTTCAAGCCTTGTGCGCAGGTGCTACGGGGTATTTGGTGAAGAGTGCTGGTGAGGACAAGATGGGCGAGGCCATCCGTGAACTGCACGCCGGAGGGTCGCCCATGTCCGCGAGCATAGCGCGCATGGTGGTGGATTCCTTCCAAGGGGCCGTGAAAGTGGCGATCCAGGACCATACCCTTACTGAACGTGAGAAAGGTGTGCTGGACCAACTCGCCAACGGACTCATGTACAAGGAGATCGCCGCGAAGGCCGAGATCAGTACCGAGACCGTGCGTAAACACGTACGCAACATCTACAACAAATTGCAGGTGGGATCGCGCATGGAGGCCATCCGGAAGGTGTATCCGGGAAGGAACTGACGTGTACTACATATGTAGTATTGTCCGAAGCGTTCGGCAACGGTTGCTTTGGCCGTGCTCAGGCTGATGCCTGTTCTCTGTCATGGCGGACCTACAGAAACCTCGGATACATAGGCTTTGCCCCTTGGTCTTGGTCGTATGGGCATTCGTGTTCTCGGGTTCAAATTCGGCCCAAGACCTAACTCAAATTGGTCGGAAGAACAAGCCCGGCCTGAGCGGGTCCTTCTCCCTGCAAGGAGGACCGTACTTCTACAGCGGCGATGGCACACCACGCAATCAACCGTTCTACTGGAACTCCACGGGTTCCATTACCCTCTCAATTTGGGGTTGGCAGGCACCATTCAGTTATTCCGTGGGTTCGCAGGAGAGAGGTTATACGCAACCTTTCAACCGCTATGGGGCAAGTCCCTATTACAAGTGGGTCAAGGTGCATCTCGGCTATCGCACCATGCGCTTCAACCCGTACACCTTTGCGGGCTTGCAATTCTTCGGAGCGGGCATTGATCTGGAACCGAAGGGCTTCCGGTTCGGTGCATTCTACGGGCGATTCAACAAACCCATTGCGCAAGATACACTGGGTGCCATCGTCCCCATTCCTGCCTACCGACGCATGGGCATGGGCGTGAAGATCGGAGCCGGATCACGGCGCAATTTCATCGACCTGATGTTCTTTCGCGCAGAGGACGATGCCTCGTCGATCCCCAATGTGGCACCCGGCACGCGTGTGGCACCCATGGAAAATGTTGCGATCGGATTGAGCACTCGCATCGGCATTGGAGAACACCTTTCTTGGGAAATGGACTTGGGGAGTAGTCTTATCACCAACGATACACGCAGCCCGGAATTGGATACCTCCAATGTTCCGGACTTCGTAACAACCATGTTCCGACCACGATTGGCATCACGTGCCCTATTCGCTGGGAACACCTCATTGCGCTGGACTTCTCGCCGCTTCTCGATCCGTGCCCAATACAAGGAAGTGGAACCCGGTTACCGTTCGCTTGGTGCGTTCTACCAACAGACCGATCTGCGCGCCATCACCATTGAACCAAGTCTCAATATCCGCAAGAACACGATCAGGGTCAGCGGCAGCATCGGTCTGCAAGAGGACAATATTCGAAGTACCAAGATCACGCAAAGTGTGCGCCGCATCGGTTCCGCTCGGGTCTCCTGGAACCCCACTCGCGCGTATGGGATCGATGCCAGCTTTTCCAACTACGGAATGGCACAAGAGGCCGGGTTGCGTGTGTTGAACGACACCTTTCGCGTAGCGCAAGTGAACCGCATGTACATGATCTCCCAGCGCCTTTCACTGATCAATAAGGAACGCACGTGGACCGCAACGCTGACAGGCGGTCTTCAACAACTGAAGGACCTCAACCCCTTCGGCACGTTCAACACGTCGAACAACGATGTGTTATACGCCAACTTTTATATCGGCAGGATCCGCAACCGTGATAACCTCTCTGTTAACGGCGGAGTCAATTTCAACCAGAACAATACCGTGAATGGAACTTTCATGTTGCTTGGACCAACATTGGGATTCTCAAAACCATTCCTTTCCACCAAGCTAACGGCCTCGATCAGTGCCAGTTTCAACAAGGCCTTCCAAGGAGGCTCTGATGCCGGCACCACGATCAATGGGAGTTCCTCATTCCAATACCGCCTTTCCAAAGCACACCGCTTGCAATTGACCATGACCGCCTTGCAGAACAAGACAACGTTCGTTGCATCACGAGAATTCACCGAGGTGCGCTTTATGGCCGGTTACACATTCACTTTCCAAACAAAGCCCTGATCCATGCTCACACGATCCGCTCTCCGCTTGTTGACGATCATTGCGTTCGGGTGCGCCTTACGCGCTTCGGGTCAAGGACCCTATCCCCTACAGATCACACTCACGATAACGCCTCCGTACTCGCCCGATCTCACGAGCTACTTCGGCGAGGCGAACAATGTGAGCTTTACCGTCACCAACAATACAATGGAGGACAGATCCATCTACCTCGTTGGTTCCATTACCAGCGACGATGGTGAGATCTCCGTAAGCCTCCCGGGCGGCGTCGCTTGGAGCGCAGCACCATTGGTGATCCCTCCGGGTGGTCCTCACAGCTTTGGCGGGGAGGCGCTGCAACCCATCGGACAAGGTCTTGAGAACGACGCCGTCTTTTTCGGAACGAGCCCAGGCGAACTCATGGGACAACCGATCCCGGAAGGTGCTTACACGTTGTGCCTTCGTGCTTACGACTACGCGGATCCCACTACACCGCTTTCTTCGGAAATGACGGGTTGCGCGACGATCTTCATCCGCGAGGCGGAACCACCAGAGCCGCTAAACCCCACTTGCAATGGCGATGGGACGGGCGAAATGGTGACCCCGCAGACTCCGCAGCTGATCAACTTCCAATGGGTCCTTCCCGGTGGACAACCGACCATAGGTGTGACCCTAACATACCACTTTCGTTTGGTGCGGATCGATAACCCGAGCAATGCACAAGCCGCGTTGGAGACCAGCACCGACGTGGTCTTCGAGGATGATATGATGTCGACCATCCTTAACTACAACCTGACTTTCCCTGCACTTGAACCGGGACGCATGTACGCATGGTGGGTACAAGCGATCGCCGATCCGCCGAACCTGGTATCCTTCCGCAACAACGGATTCATGCGCCCTTGCACGTTCACATACGCGGCATTTGAGGATACTGAATTCTCGCTCTCATACCCATCCCAGCAGGACACCTTGCCGTGGGACCTGATGCCTTTCATGGCACGCTTCCAACCGCATGCACCTGCCAGTGATCGCGACAATACCACAGGGCGATTCTGGAGCATGTTGAAACTTTCTCGCGATGGCAATCCTCCATTGGAACCATTCATCTACCGGCAGGGTGAGAACGACAACATCGACTGGGCAAAGGGATACTTCCAATCGCAATACGAGTTACTCGGTATGCCAGATGGATTCACGGAGGAGCAAGCGCGCAACATCAACATCTATACCAACAACCCCGGACCCAACGGGCGCTTCCAACGCGGTTCGACATACTCCATAACAGCTGACATAGAGATCAGTACGAAGCATGGGGTCGAAGTGCGCTACGGCGATGTGGAAGGTGTGTTCGTTTCCGGCATGGGGAAACCCCGACCGATAAGCCCGCTGAATGGTACAGTGCTCCCACGCGACGGCGGTGACGAAGAACTCGATGGGTTCGCATCCGTACCGCTGCATTTCAAGACCGCAGAGGCACCAAGCCCTATCCTTCCTCCCTTCCCCCTCTGGATCATTCCTAGCACCGGTATTCCCTCGCAGACCCAAGGAACTGCGCATGAACGCTGGCGTCTGGAGGTTTCACGTAGTGCCGATATGGCAGATCCCGTGTACAGCACTTCAACCGAGATCGGTCCGAAACAACTGAGCGATCCCGCATGCAGCGGTCCATGCATCGAAGCCGAATTCTATCGTGAAGTGACCGTCGATTTCACGCCGAACGACACCGGCAAATATTACTGGCGAGTAGCTTGGTTGCTTGATCCTTCTGTTGCCACCGGCCCCACTTACCACAACGGTCCGGTGACCATGTTCCGCATTCTGGGGGAAGGAAGTCCACCCCCAGAAGCAGAAGAAGAACGCCCTCGTGAATGCGTGAGCGTGTGCAAAGCGCTCGCTACTCCTATGGCGCAGCAAGTTGCCGTTTCCAATGCAGCTGCCATGGGCGATACCGTTTCTGTTGGCTTGTTCAACCTGCGCATTGGCACCATTACGTGGGCCGGTGGGAGTGCCAACGGCGATGGCTTGATCGATGTGCCCTTCATGCACTGCCCACTAAAAGTGAACTTCACCAACGCGCAGATCAACGCACAGAAGATCCTCTTCACCGGAGATGTATTTGCCAAGTTGGACAACGAGAGCATCGTTCCTGCCGCGTGGCGGATGGGTGCGGGTGTGGCCTCTGGCTTCAGCCCTCGTGCCGTGCAAGACATGGATGATTACTTGAATTTATCGGGTCGGTTGGTGAACCAACTCGGAGGTAGTACGCCTATGGGTCTTCCCATCGGCATCGCGACGGATATCCCTGGTGGTCGCTTCACCGTGGGTATTGTCGGTATGCGCTTCACGGATACCACGGCAACGCTGAATGCCATGATGAGCGTTCCCGTTCCGGAACTCGGTTTCAACTACGGTCTCGGCGTATCCGATCAAGTGTTCCAGCCGGATGGTGTGGGCTGTCCGGACAAGGATGCGTTGCTCTACCTCGTGGATGCTGTGCGTATTGGGATCGGAAGCGATTCATTGGTGCTGAAAAGCACACGTTTCGAGCCGGGCAATATGATCAACGTGTTGGATAGTGGAACGTTCGCAGCTTGGGATTGCCGTGGTTTCCGCTCGTTGCAGATCGATGCGGAATGGCGATTCAGCAGGGATCATTTGCAGGAGGACAAACCTGATGGCACAAGTGGACCTGACAAGATCGTTGCCTCATTGAAGACGCGTACCGGTCGTGGTGGTTTCATGGGTCGGGTGGATTTCAACAAGCCGTTCCATATTGAAGGAGGCGAAGGTTGGGGTTTCGATGTACAAGAAGCATGGATGGATCTGGCCAGCTACACCAATCCGCCTGCCATGAACCTACCGCCCAACGTGGCTCAAAGTGTTGGCGCCATGAGCGCGACCAACGAACCGATCAACACGTGGCGTGGCTTCTACTTGAAACGGGCCATGCTCCGTTTGCCGAACGAAGTGAAACGATTCGGAAGTACAGAGCGCGTGACGGGCGTAGTCGATGACCTGGTGATCGTCGGATCACAAGTAACCGCAAGTTTCAAGCTCGCCAACTTGATCGGTGAAAGTGAAGGCGAACTTGACGGGTGGGCGTTCTCGTTGGATACGCTACAATTCGACATCGTGGCCAACTCCTTCAGCCAAGCAGGGATCAAAGGGCGCATGCGCACCGCGATCAGTCCAACCCTCTTGGACTACTCGGCCATGTTGCGCCAAAGTCCAACGAGCGGTCGCAAGTGGCTCGAATTCCTGCTTCAGCCGGAGCGCGATCTGGCCGTGCCATTCCTTGTGGCTACCGTGACCCTGGACGAAACGAGCACGGTCCGTGCCGCTCTGAGTGATCCTGTCTTGGGAAACTACGCCAAGGCCACGCTGAACGGTCTGATCACCATCGATCAACAAGCAGGTGGGATACCGATCAATTTCCGTGATGTGAAATTCCAAGGACTGCGCTTTCAAACGCGAGCGCCGTACACCAACATCGATAGTAGCGCGGTATTCTCCTTGGCCAGCCCGCAGAAATACCTAGGCGCATCGGAAGTACCGGATGATGATGATCCACTTGCCCCGATCCCCGGAGGTAGCACCGGAGGTTTCCCCATAAGCCTTACACGCGTGGATGGTGTACGCACAACGATCGATGACAAGCCCGCTGCTGGTATCGCCTTCGACATCAACGTACAACTGACAAACGATTCGAACATCTTCAAAGCTACTACGCGGATCGAAGTATTGGGCACCTTGAACACCAGCGAGATCCACCAATGGGGAGATAACGAAGTGCGGTTGGATTCAATTGGTGTTACCGGTGGGATCGGAGCCGTTGAAATAAGCGGCGGCTTGAAATGGTACCGGGACAGCCCAACATATGGGAACGGCATCAAGGGCGGCTTGCGCGCAAAATTCATGAAAGGCCAGATCGAGATCCTGGCAACGGCGCAGTTCGGTAAATTGGGAGATTACAGGTACTGGTATGTGGATGCCATGGCGGCCAGAGAAGGTGGGTTCAACAAGCCTTCACCATTTACGATCTACGGTTTCGGTGGTGGCGCATGGTACCACATGCAAGCGCCCAGCACAATGCCACCTGCCGAAACCATCACGCAACAAGAGTTGACGCATTTGAATGACCCCGACTTCGAACCCGGCATGACATTGTCCGGTGTGAGCTATACCCCGAACAAGAACATCGACCTCGGCTTCAAGGCCACGATCGTGTTCGGTGATCCAAGCACGGGCTATGCATACAACGGGAACATTACGGCGCTGGCACAATTCGCGGGCGGTGGTCTGCAAAGCATAGGTCTTACCACCGACCTGTACATGCTCCACAAGAAGGAAGCGGATGGTGTCATTGAAGGGCATGTGCCGATCAAGGGCCATGGCGAGATCCTCTTCGTATTCGCAACCGATGTTTTCACCGCGAATTTCGACATGTTCGTGGATGTCAAACCAGACTTGCTGGTCGGAACTATGGATCCCAATACAAAAAGAGCCGGGCGTTTGGAAGTGCTCATTACTCCGGACACCTGGCACTTTTACATTGGCAGGCCCGACGCACGCGTAGGCTTGAAGATCGCGGGCTTCGTGGAGAGCGGATCCTACTTCATGGTTGGAGATGACCTACCCGGGGTGCCACTTCCGCCTGAGAACGTTGCCAGCTTGGTGCCTGCTGACTATTTGGTCCGAGAAGACATCAGCAATGCGAGCGGTCTTGCATTCGGATCCTCCGTTGGATTCGATCACACAGGTGACTTTCTCGTGTTCAGATACCAAGTAGACGGCACGGTCGGTTTCGACGTACTCTTCACCCCCAGTTCCTCAATGGAATGCGATGGCATCGACGACCCAGGGATCGGACCATTCTATGCGCGTGGGCAGGTATATGGTGCCATCAACGCATCGGTGAGCATATACGTGGACCTATGGCTCGGAGTCGTCAAGAAGGAACTCTTCACCGTGGGTGTGGCAGGCATGTTCCAATGTGGGTTTGCCAATCCTTCTTGGTTGAAAGGATTTGCGCATGGCCAATACAGCATTCTAGGAGGGTCTATCGAAGGCGAGGCCACCGTTCCCTTTGAGGCGGGTACGATCTGTCAACCGCCACAGGGCAACATATTGGACGGCTTGAATCCGATCGGTGATCTGAGTCCCGCCGACCGTAGTGGCTTGCCACCGATCTGTAGTGACTTCTTGATCTGTGGGGTGGACTGCGGCGTGGAACCACAGGCTGTGTTCAATATGAAAGTGGAAGAGCCGTTCGACTTCAATGAAGTCACTTCTGAACACGAGTTGATCCCCCACACGGTTCGAATCATGATCGACAAATTCGAGTTGAAGAACGAAGCAGGCAATGTGGTGGACTGCAACCGGAACTTGGCCAGCGACCACACCCGCGTAAGCCTTCACCCAAAAGACTACCTCACACCCAAGAAACAGTTCACCGTGACCATAAAGCTGCGCGCTGAGGAGTTGAAGAATGGGGTGTGGGGGCCTGCCCTGAACAGCTCCGGACCTGTGACCTGGGAGCGCACCCACACCTTCAAGACCGATGGCGGCATTGAAGTACTAACTGCCGAAAATCTCGACTTCACCTATCCCTTCCACCGTCAGCGGTTCGTGTTGCAAGATGAATGTCGCAACGGGGTGATCCAATGTAAAGCGGGACTCGCTGGACAACCCGTCTTCAAATCGCCGTATGGCAAACGACGCACCTACAAGATCGTGATCACATCCATCACCGGTGGTACGCCCATGATGCAGGATGTAACACCCGTTCTCGTTGGAAAGTCCAGCGTACCGTTCACCTTGCCCCAATTGGTGAACAACCGCACTTACAGTGTAAAGCTGGTGGCCCGAGATGTGTTCGACCCCTCAAACCTTGCAGTATCGGCCGGCGGACCGGCTACTCCGCCTTCAGGCCAAGGTCAACTCCCAGGCCAGCAAGTGGTCAACATGAACTTACAGACCATGTCCATGGGGACTGTTTCAAATTCAACAGTGAGCAGCAACCAAGGCATGGTGAAACACATGAATCGCACCATTGAGGGTTACGCACTGCGGCCAGATGAAAAGTTGCTGTACGAGTACCATTTCCGCACCTCGGAATACAACACGTTGCCCGCGAAGGTCGCAGCACTGGTGAACACATCGACCGCTTCGTCGGCCAACACCCAAGTGCCTCCGAAGGAAACGCTCATTCCATCATTCACTGGAGAACGTTTCGATGTGTACGACCTCGTGGGCTTCGAGTATGGTGAGCAAGATGCCGAGGTTCAGATGTATCCATTGATCGGTGTGCATGATGCAAATTCGGATCAGTGGCACAAACAATTCGCAAAACCGGTGATGTATGATTACTATGCGGCCATCAAAGCTTCCGAATGCAGTGCACTACAACTTGCCAGAACGGTTACCACAACTTCTTTCGGGGGGTTCTACAACACGACGACCATTCGCGACTTCCCGGACCCCATTGGCATTCCGCCTTACAAGACCGTGCGCTTCCATCCCGATGGTCCAATACCATCGCCGCGTTTGAGCGATTCTGAGACCGCGCCAGTTCTTTTCAATCCGGGCTCTTGGAGCAATTCTGCCGATGGTCCGGCGACCGGCCCACCTTTAACCGCTCGTTTGCAATACCGAACAGGTGAATGGGTACGTGATGATCATGTGCGTTTGCAAACCATAACACCGGATGTGATCACACATTGCGGCCCCTTGAACCCCTACACTGGCGGGGATGACGTGTACTATATGATGCCAGAACCCTTGCGCAGCTATGTGATCGCCTTCCAGAACACAACCTACAAACGCATGTACAGCGGTGCTTATGGCGCGAAGTTCTATTTCTACCCACCGCCCACCTGTGCCCAATTCTCTGATGGTCCAAGCGACGTGATCAATTACAGCAACGGCATTGCCACCTTCCAGCACACGTCTGGAACAACACCTCCTATTTGGACACCTGCCAATGCTGTCCCGCTACCACCCCCGGTCATAAGAAGATAATAAAACACCATGGTACGTTCACCCCTCCTGCTGTTCGTGTTGCTCATATCCATGGATCTGGATGCGCAATCCTTTCATGTGATCTCGCGCAACCACACGGACTCTGTGGTTCTACGCTGGGCGCCCATTTCTCCAACAACTTGGCAACGGTACAACACCTATGGCTATCGTGTGGAACGGCTGACCGTCGATGGGAATACGAACGCCAAGACCCGCCCTTTGCGCATCGGTCCGGACACGATCCGCCCGTGGACCTTGGACCGTTTCGTTACCACCTTTTCGAAGGACCACCCTTATGCCGGGCCTGCGACGCAACTGCTTTATGGCGAGTCCTCCGTGAAGAATGCAGGCACGCACAACATGACCTCTGTTCAGGATGCTTCCACCGAACTTACCATGCGCTACTCGTTCACCTTGCTCATGGCAGATATGGACGCTTCCATCGCACAAGCGCTTGGTCTTCGTTTCGCGGATCACGATGTACAGGCAAATGCGCACTACCTCTATCGAGTGATCACGTTGGATCCCGAACATCGCGACACCGCGATCGTGGGCGTGAACCGTGCGCTTGGTGCCGAAGTGATCCCGCCCGGACCAACGCTCTACTTCGACGAGGAAGAGAAACAGGTGAGATTGAAATGGGAAAAGGAAACCGGTGAAGCACAATTCAGTGCCTTCTGGGTGGAACGCGCGGATGGACCCGGAGCGTGGAAGCGTTTGCATAGCACGCCCTTCGTACCGACCATGGACAAGGACAAACCCTCGCCGTTGATCTACTTCTCGGATACCACCATGGAGCGCAACTACGTGCCTCATCGCTACCGGGTATTGGGCATTACCCCATTTGGGGAACTAAGCATCGATGCACCGATCATCAGCGCCATGGGTCGTGATCGAACACCACCAACACCGCCGTTGCTTACGGAAGTGAAAGATGAAAAAGGCAAGCTCGTGGTGCATTGGGAACAAGCCGAACACAGCGGCGACCTCAAAGGCTATCGCGTGGAAAAAGCGCCAACTGCATTGGGTGGACACTATCCGCTACACACTGGTCTGCTTCCGAAGAACACCACCTCATTCACGGACACGTCATCCTTCCTTGTTGGCGAGAACCATTATCGCGTTGCGGCCGTGGATACTTCGGGCAACGTGTCATATTCCAATGCCGGTTACGGGTTCTTGATCGACAGCGTTGCACCAGCAGCACCGTTCGGGATCGCGGGGGTGATCGACACCACCGGGTTGGTGACACTGCATTGGCCGCAGGGTAAAGAACCCGACCTCTTGGGCTATCGCGTCTTCTTTGCCAATGCACCCGATCATGAATTCAACAACGTGACACCTTATCCCGTTGCCGACACCTTGTTCCGCGATACGTTGCAGATCAAGACCCTTACCAAACGCATCTACTACCGCGTGGTGGCCGTTGACCAGAACTACAACCACAGCGCATTCAGTAGAACACTTGTTCTTACACGTCCTGATCTCGTTCCGCCAGTGGCGCCTGTGTTCAAGGATTATCTGGTGACCGATTCCGCTGTGACCATCCACTTCATTCCAAGTAGTAGTGACGATGTCGCCCGGCACGATCTGCAACGCAAGCAACAAACCGGCACATGGAGCACGGTATTGACCATGGCCGCGAACGATACCCGACGAACTTGGATGGACACAACAGTGAATGGTCCTGCTTACTACAGCTACCAGATGTTGGCAGTGGATAGTGCGGGTAACATTTCGCTAGATGGACTTTCGCTAGATGTGCGCGTGCATGAAAGAATGAAACGCGATGCCGTACGCCAAGTGACAGCGGTGCGCACGGATGACAACATGGTGCATGTCAGTTGGGATCGTGTTCCCGGAAAAGTGAAGCACTATGTGATCTTTCGATCGAAGGATGCATCGGAGCCAATGCCACTTGGGCATGCGCTTGCCGAAAAGAATGCGTACGATGATATCCGGTTGACCGGAAAGGGGTCCTACACCTATCTCGTGCAAGCGGTGTTTGAGGATGGTTCCGCATCGGCGATCGTGCGGAGCCAACCGGCTCTGGAGCTTCGTTGATCGGCGTACTACTCTCGTGGTATTGTCGGCATTAAAGGGTATCCGGTACTTCGTGTCGTTATCACGAAAACCATATCCATCATGCTTCGCATCCTTCTCCTTCTCGCCCTTGGCGCACCGCTTTCAACTTTTGCACAACAGGTGATCGCTTCCGGGGGTGGCGATTACACATCGCCCACCAACGCGATGAGCGTCACCATTGGCGAACCGATCATCGCCACGGTATCGGGTCCGGCCAACACGCTCACGCAAGGCTTCCAGCAACCGTGGGTCGACATTACGATCAGTGTTGAAGATGTTGTCGATGGCCCCATGATCAACGTGTATCCCAACCCCGTTCGACACATACTCAACATCGCACTCGATGATCCTTCACGCGCCGAGCGCTACATGCTCTTCGATGCCGCAGGTAAGCAGGTCAAAGATGGACGCATCTCTTCCACCATCACCGAACTGGACATGGAAACTTACGCCAGTGGCGGTTACATCCTGCGCGTGATCAATGCTGACCAACGCGATGTCAAAACCTTCAAGATCTCT